>Ga0116230_10006367_pt1 | contig 11638 bp, 2 predicted proteins | sample S1TSphfallax_3_FD_88678 | JGI IMG/M metagenome (GOLD analysis project Ga0116230, IMG submission 88678) | Host-associated microbial communities from peat moss isolated from Minnesota, USA - S1T2_Fd - Sphagnum fallax MG | ecosystem: Host-associated > Plants > Peat moss > Unclassified | place: USA...
GCGACGCGGGTTCTCAGGCGGAGCTTCATGGCGTGGTCTCCTCCTCGGGCTGGTTGGCGAGATCGGCGGCGGTAAGGCGCGGGCGGACGACAATCGTCTGGGCGAGTTCCTGCGTCAGGACCGGTCGTCGCGTGGCATTGCGGCGTTCCAGCCGGACGGCCATCTTCAGTTCATCGCGGCGCTTGATCTGAGCCGGATCGGGCGTTTGCGCGTCCGCAGCGAGCTCGACCGCAAGCTGCGCGTAGCCGAGGGACGAGTCCAGATCGCCGTCGCGCTCACTGACGCGCGAAAGCTGCGTTGCAAGCCGGATCTGCGCCGGAAGATCGAGCTGACGCGCCACCTCCGGCAGCGCGGCGCTGGCAGGGGTCGAGGTCGCGCCTCCGTCGTCCGCATCGGCGGTGACATTGCGGAACCCGCGACGATACCCGTCATTCTCCGGCGCGTTGTCGATCGAGCGCAGGATCGCCAGCGTGGCGGAGGCATCGGCGGTTCCGGGTTGAGCCATCAGCAGGTCGAGCCGCGCGCGCGGCGTCTCGGCTCCCTCAGGCGCGATGGCGATGGCCTCGCGCAGCAGGGTCTCGCGTTCGCCGGGCGAGGTGGCAGGCAGTGCGGCAGCCGCCAGTCGAGCCGCGGCAAAGTAGGGCTGGCGCGCGGCTCCGGGCGTGGTCGGATGCGCGAGGAACGCCAGTTCCCTGCTGCCCAGACCGGCGACGCCTGAAGCAGTTAGCGGTGCCAGCGCGCTCGCCGCCTTCACCCGAAGATCGTAGGGTGCGGTGGCATCGCTGGCAAGAGCGCTGAAGTTCTTGACGGCGTTCGCGCGGTCGGAGGCTGCGGCCTGCGCGGCGGCGAGACGGAACCGGTAGCTGGGATCCCACGGCACCAGCTGCACCAGCGCCCGCAGAAACGGGATTGCCTCGGCCGGGTGGTGAGCGGCTTCGAGCAGCGCGGCGGCCGAGTCGGTGTTGGCGTAGGGGTTCGGCGGCTGGCTGGACTCCGCCCAGCGCGCCTGTTGCACGTTATCGCCGGCAGGCAGCAGCGTGAGCTGGTTGAGCAGGGCGATTGCGCCCGGTAGATCGTTGGTGTCGATCCGCGACTGCGCGAGCGACAGGAAGTCGGTGGGCGCGAGGCTATTGGCGAGCTGCTTCTGCTCGAAGACATACTCGCGCAGCACCCGCGCCGACGCGTTGTCGGGTGGCTGCTGCGCGGAAAGTCGATTCGCGGCCGCGGTGATGGCATCGAGTTCCGGCGCGGACTCCGGATCGGCGCGGAAGCCTGCCACCAGGGCCATGATCCGGCCGGCATGCGCGGCGAGCACCATGCGTGCCTGCGCGAACTCAGGGTTCTTGCGCTGCTTTTCCGGGAGGGAGTCGAGCAGCGCCTGCGCCTGGGTATCCTGGCCATTTCCGAGGTAGCTCTCAAGCAGCTGCCCGCGCATCCGGTCCAGCGAATAGCCGGTGGTCCCGTTCTCACTCTCCTGCTCTTCCAGCTGGATGCGGCGGACGAGAAGTGCTTGCAAGGCCCCCGGCGATAGCCAGGTGGCATCGGTCAGATCGCCGAGGATCTCGGCTGGCGAGCTGGACGCAGCCGCCATCGCCAAGATGAAGCTGGTGCCGTCCGCCGGCGTCGCGGACGCCTGGTAGACCGTCTTCAGCAGCTCGTTCGAGCGGTAGTTGCCGTTCTTCGCGAAGTACGGACCAAGGATCGATTCAAGCTCGGGGCGGAACGCGGCGGTGAGGTGTCGCTCGCCCAGATGCCGCGTGATGGTTTCGAGCGAGGTGAACCACAGTTCCGGATAGATCGCGTGTTGCTGCATGCGCGCGAGCGTTGCCAGCGCATTGCGCCAGTGGGCGATCGCGTCATCTCTGCGGCCGGCGCGATCGAGCATCACGGCCATCTCGTCTTCAATGGGCGCGGTGGCGTTGGGCGGCGTCAGTTCGAGCACGTGGTTGTATTCGGCCACCGCGGCCGGCGTCTTGTTCGCCTCCGCATAGGTCTTTGCCAGATCGAGGTACGGCGCAGGCGAGCCCGGGGTGTCCTCGAGTTCGGCGGCGACAAAGTCCTCCGCGTCAGGCAGCTTCGGTGCCCTGGGAACCGTCTCGAGGAAGATGCCGAAGCGGCTGGCGTAGAAGAAGAACGTGTCGCCCGTAACCTGGCGGGTGGGATCGGGAGGACTGGCAAGACGGTCGGCGATGGTTGCTTCGGATCCAAGCGACTCGGTGAAGTTCGCGGGATCGGCATCGACCGACTTCGGACTGGCGAAGTAGGTCTGCACCAGCGACGCGGACGCGGGACGCCACACGGGCGGCAGCGCCGCACCGCGCGCGGCGACGGCGGCCAGCGCCTCTGTTTGATTGCCATGGCTGACGACGTCATTGAGCGCGGCGTAAGCCACATTCGGGTAGCCGCTGCCGGCAAGCTGTATGAGCGCCGGCCGGTCACGCTGCCAGAGCAGATCGAAGAGACGACCATCCGTCTCGCGCTGGTTCGCGGCGAAGACATCGCTCAACAGACGCAGTTCGTCGGCCGGATCGCCCGCATCGCGGCAGGCCTGGGCGGCTTGCTGAAGCCGTGTTGCCTGAGCGAAGCGAGCCACATGCGACGCATAGGTCTCCAGGGTTTTTGCGACTTCGGCAAACTGCAGGCGGCGACGCTCAAGATTGGAGTACGCGTCGACTTGCTCCTTCGCCGCCTTCACATCGTCGCTAAGAACGATCTGCCTGCGCCACGCGACCTCGCGATCGAGCAGGCCTGCGGCCGTGGCGGCGTTCAGGGCAATGCTGGGCTGCCTGCCGTCGTGCAGACGGTCGAGCGTCTGGGCGAAGGCGAGCTTCTGCTCCGGTGTGTAGAAGGTGCGCACGGTCTCTCCGACCGCTTCCACCGCTGACGTCAGGTTGGAGTCGGCGAGTTGGCGCTTCTCCTTCGCGTAGTTCCGGCGGAACTGGTTGGCTTCGGCATCGTTGAGCTTCTCCCGCGCGATCTCGGCGGCCAGAACCGAAGGCGATGTCGCCGCGACCTCGGCCGCTTTGCGCGCGGCGATGAGCCGGTCGAGCGCTTCATCGCCGCGCCCCAGCCGCGTCAGAATCCGGGCGTAGGTCGCGGCTCCAGAACCTAATGTCGCGAGACCGCCGGTGTTCTGCGGAGTCAGCAGATCGTCGCCGGCGAGCGCGACGCCCTGCTCCGCATACTTGCGCGCCGGCTCCAGCAGGTTCCAGTCCGCCAGCTGACTCGCCACCGTGAAGTCATCCGCCGCGGACTTGGGATGGCCGTTGATGTATGCCGTCTCGAGCGCCTGGATGACGTCCTCCGGACGCTGCTGCCGCGCACGCAGTTCGGCCAGCCGCAGCATCCACGCGGGATCGTGGTAGCTCAGCACGTAGAGGCGCTGGAAGTCGGCGGCCGCAAGTTCGGATTGCTCCGGATCGGATTGGCTGAGGCGCAGTTCGAGATCGACGCGCGCGTTGTAAAGATCGACCCGGTCCTTGCGGATGGCGATCGCCAGCGAGTAGGCCGACTCCGCGGCGGGAAGGTCGCCGAAGGTGGTCTCGGTCTGCGCCAGCAGGATCATAAAGCGCGAGTCGCGCGGAGACTGTTGCACCGTGGTGCGCAGGAAGCCCAGCAGTTGCGGCTGCCGGCTGTGCTTCAACGCGTACAGCGCCGCCTCCTGCGCGGTGCCGGAGTCTTCGGGGTAGGCGCTGAGCAGGGCGATGTACTGGTCGATCGCGCCCGCGTAGTCCTGCATGCGGGTGAGCGCCGGGATCAGCCCGCGGCGCAGCAGCGCGATGTCCTGCTTGCGTTCATCAACCGCCAGATTCGGCGCTTTGCGCGCGGCATCGAGCTGCGCCAGGTAGAACTGCTTCAGCCCCGCGTCGTCGTGCTGCTGCGCGTAGCTGGAGGCGACGATGTCGAGCACCCGCGCGTCGTACGGAGTCTTCGCGAGCAGCCCCAGCGCGAGCGCGCGAGCCTGTACGGGATCGTCCGCGTCGTTGGCGCGGCTGGCCGCCTCCAGCGTGAAGTCGTGCGCGAGCGGTGGATTGGCGACCCGGGCCGCTTCGAGCAGCGTGGCGATGGCGCGCGTGGGCTGCTTGGTGCGCACGAAGAAGTCGGTCGTCGCCCGCACCACGCCGAGGATGCGCGGATTCGCCTGGTAGACCGCCTCGATCACCCTGGTCGCGCCGGGAACGTCGTCGTGGTCCTCGAGCGAACGCGCGAGCGAGTACTGCAGTTGGATCTTCTGCACCGGGTCAAGCGTCAGCGCGGCTTCCTTCTCCAGAGCGCGCTCGTAGACTGCCGTGAGGTTCCGCGCCTGCGCCAGCGAACCCACCGCCGCGGCTTCGTCCACCGTCGTGGTGCGGTCGAGCGCCTGGTTGAACAGCGTGGTCAGCAGCGGGTTCAGTTCGGGCGCGTGATGCTGGCGCGTGAGCACATCCGCGCGCAGGGTCAGCGCCGCGGCGTTGGCGGGGTTCTCGGCCACAGCTTTGACCGTCGCCGCATCGACCGCTGCCTTGGCCGCAGGCCGTTTGGCCAGCTGCAGCAGCCGCGCGGCGGCTTCGCCCGAGCCGAAGAAGTTCTGCGCGGTGCGGCGCAAGTTGCTGTCGCCAGCATCGGACGGCGGCTGCAGCCACGCGCCGATGGTGGTGAAGCCGGAATCGAAGTGAAGCGACGTGTCGATAGGGTGAATGACGGCGTTGGTGTACTCGGCGACCGCGGCCGGCAGGTCGTGGCGATTCTCCTCGATGGCGCCGGCCTCATAGCCCAACAGCGCGGGCTCGTGGAACTTGGTGCGCGCGCCGGTCAGTTCCGCGAGCGCGTCGTCGAACTGGAAGTAGTCCCAGAAGATGGTCGCGGTCGTCAGGAAGCCGTTCGGCGAACCGGGGTGCAGTTCGGGAATGCGCCGCCAGTAGGGCGCGGCGGCCTTCAAGTCCTCGCCGCCGGTGCTGGTCGCCTCGGCGTAGAGATCGCCCAGCGTGGCGAGGCGGTCCGGGCTGTCGGGATCAGCCGTCAGAAGGTTAGATTCGATGGCGACTGCACGTTGCGTCGAGGCCTGCGTCGGATCGTTGTACGCCAGCGAGCGATAGAGCGACACGGCTTGATCGCCTGTCTCCGCTTCAGCGGGATAGAGCTTCGCGAGCGCGCCAAGCAGCGGCGCCGCCTGCTCGAAGTGCGACTGGAAGATATCGAGCTCGCCCAGCTCGCGCAGAGCCGCGGGATCGGCACCGCCATTCGTTGAATCTGCCAGCTTGGTCAGGCTGTCGAGCTCCGCCTGCAGCTTTCCTTCGCGGTTGAGGAAGTCGAGGAACTCGTCGCGCAGTTCATCGGACTCCCACCAGACGTGGCGCAGCAGCGCCTCATATGCGACGGAGTCGCGGGTCGGCTTGGCCTGGTACGCGTTCAGCAGGTTGCGGGTGAAGACGAGGTCGTGCGGGAAGCGCTTCGCCGCGTAGAGATTCAGCTGCAGCGCCAGCTGCGGACCGACCGGGTGTCCCGGGTTTACGTTCGAGAAGTAGACATCGAGATCGGTGCCGGAAAAGGTATCGGTGACTTTGCGGGTGAGCGAGGCGAAATCCTGCGCGCGCTTCTGACGCAGATAGAAGCGGGCTAGCTTGTTGTAGTAGCCGGGCTGCTGGAAGCGGTCGAGCGCGGCCTGATAGACCTGTTCCGCCTGCGCGGAGAGATTGTTCTGCTGCAGGAAGTCGGCCAGGCGCTCGTAGATCACCGGATCGTTCGGCGTGCGGTCGAGCTGCGCCCGCAGGACGGTGAGCGCGCGCGGCAGATTGCCCGTGGCGGTCAGCCGGCCGAGGTAGCGATCGAGCACCTGCACATACGCGACGGCATCCGGATTCGAATGAACCGCAGGCAGCTCGGCGAGCGGCTGCGACTTCAGCGTGTGCGCCGCATTGGCGTTCTCGTCGTAAGCGTCGGAGACAGGCACGGTGACGCGGCCAACGATGGTTCCCGGCTCATAGCTCGGTCCCGCACCGCTGGCGGCGGCTGCGGTCAGCGGCATCGCGCCCGCGCGGGGCGCCAGTTCGGCGAGTTGCGCCTCATACAGGGCAAACTCCGCCGCCGTATCCCCGGTCGTGGCGTAGGCATCGGCCAGCAGGCTGGCGACTTCGAGACGCTCCGGGGCTACCGGGAAATCGGCCAGGAACTCCTGGCTCGCGGAGATCGTCCGCGCCGGTTCGCCGTATTGCGTCAGCGCGCGGATGAGTGCAAGGTGCAGCGCCGGACGCTCGGGTGCGTTGGGAAACCGCTTATCGAGGTCCGCGAGCAGCTCCGCAGCTTTGGACCGATGGAAATAACCCTGGGCCCTGGCGTTCTCCGCGTTGTACTCCGAGGCCGGATTCGTGCCGTTCAGCCAAAGCGACAGGATGCCGTTCCAATAACCTGGTCCCTGATCGAGCGTCGCGATGTCGCGGTAGAGCGTCAGGTTCTGCGCGCCGACGGGAAGCGGCTGATCGGGTGCTTCGAGAAGGATTCGCACCAGCCCGGCCAGCCCGAATTGCGCGGCGGGTTCGCCATTGGGCAGCGTGCCTTCGCTGCCGGCGAGCGCGTCGTTGTAGCGCGCCGCCTCGGCGTGCTGGTGGATGCCGTCGCTGAGCGTTTCAAGCGTGTACAGATCAACCGGCGTCCAGGCAGCGTGAGCCGCTTCGCGCGCGCTGCGAAAGGCATCCAGCGTCTGCTCGGCTGCGTCGAGCCGGCCGGCCTGCTGATCGTAGTAGAAGATGCGCGCGACGGCATTCAGCGCGGGGGCACCGTCGGGATGGGCCGCGAGCTGAGCCCGCGCGTCGGCCACAAAGGCACGCTGGCGATGCGTCTGGTTGAGCAGCTCGAAATAGGACTGGATCAGCTCGGGCGGCCACAGCGGCTGAAACGCCCGGTCGTACACCGCGAGCGCCGCGTCGATATTGCCGCGGCTGTATTCGAGCAGCGCCTGCGCGCGCACAGGAAAGACCGCGTCCTGCGGAAACTGCTGACGATACCGCGCGATCAGCGACTCCGCGGCCGCCCAGTCGTGCTGGCGAAGCTGAAACTCGAAGAACGCCGCGTAGACCGACGGCTGGCCGGGATAGCGGGCGAGGAACGCGGTGAAGGTGCTGGACGTTTCAGCGGGCGGCAATCCCTGCTGCTCGATCGCTCCCAGCATGCGTTCGAAGGCGAGCCACGAACGCTGTTGCGTGGGGTTGGTGTAGGTATCGGCCGCGGCCGGCGGTGCGGCGGCGACTTCCTTAAGGGTGGCGATCTCCTGCGGAATCGCGAGACGGCGCTGGTAGAAGTCAGCAAGTTCGAGCCGCGCGGCGATGGGGTCTTTCGCGTGCGCGGCGTAGAGCTTCCAGTCGGCTTCGGCGGCGGACTCATCGAGCGCCTGCTCGTCGGCGCGGGCGCGCAGCTGGTACAACTCCGCATTGTCCGGTTGCGAAGAAAGCAGACGCGCGAGTTCGCTCTGCGCCTCCTGCGGCGGACGCGGGTACAACGCCTCGATCTCCGGCAGCTTCATCGTGCGGTAGAGAGCGGATTCGAACGTGGAGGCTCCGACGATGTGCTGCAGCCAGGCGGGCAGAGTCGCCCGCGCCGCGCGCGGGGATGCGGCGAGCCCGGTCGCCAGGATCAACGCGACCAATGCGGTGTGCGAAGCGCGCTTACGGAATGACATCGACGGAGACCTCCTGGCTGCCCAGATTGTGGGCGATGTCCTCGGCGGTGACGGTAAGGGTGTAGCGGCCGATCGGCAGGCTGGCGGGAATCGTCAGCGTGCCCGTGTTGCTGAGCGCGCGCGGATTCCAGCGCAGCGGGATCGCCGCCACGCCGTCTAAACGCGCCGTAAGCGTTCGCGTCGAAGCCGAGGCCGATGCGCGGATCTCCAGTGTCTCGCCGCGGTGCAGACTGGTGCGCCCCAGCTGCAACTTCACCGTGGGCGGCGTGCTGGCGATGACGAAGGTCTTCGCCTCGTTGTAGGTGTTGCCGTGGATGTCGCGCAGGATCAGCCGCACGGAGTAGGTTCCGTCCTTCATCTCCGGCGGGGCGAGGAAGCGCGTCTCCCAGAGCCGGTTCGCTTCGTCGCCCGGAGCCTGCAGGTCTTCGCTGACCAGATGGCGCAGCGGCTTGGTGAGGCCGAAGGGAAAGAGCGCGATCACCGATTCAATTTGCGCGTCGGTGCGCACGCGCAGCACCGGATCGCCCGGACGAATCACCCGCGGACGCAGCAGCGAACGCGGAACAGCGAGGAAGCTGGTGTATGGCGTGACGAACTTGTAGCGGCGCGAGAGCCGGATGATCTCCTCGATCGCGGCGCTGGTCTCGCCGTCGCGGTCAATCTGTTCCAGCAGCGCATTCACCCGCGCCTGCGCCCAAAGCCGCGGCAGCTGCGGATGGTTGAGGTCTTCCACCGGCAGCGGGGTCTGCGCCGACGCCTGCAGCGCTACGCCGTCGCGGTTCGCCTTCGCCGTCAAGGTAAGCTGCTTGTTCGCCGGCTTGTACTCCCCGATCCACTCGGCGATCGACCCCGGATAAACCGCGTCGTCGAGCGGATAGATGAGCGAAGTCTGCGCCGCCGGCGCTGCCGCGAGCGCCAGTCCGGTCACAGGGTTGCGAGTGAGCTTCGAGGTCCACGACTGGATGTGAAACTCGGCCGGCTCGGTCGAGAGCACGGACTCGATAAACCCGCCGTTGCGGGAGAGTTGGCGCAGCAGCGGCAGGTTGGCGTCATCGCCTACTGCGAAGACGTCGGTATGCGGATGCGCCGACTGCTTCCACAGTGTGGCGTAGCGCACGGCGATCTTGTTCGCAAGCACCGTCTCGCCGCGATCGGAGCCACCATCCGTGAACAGCGCAATCGAGCTGTTGGGATTCTTCGCCTGCGCCAGCGCGGCCGTGAGCGCTTGCAAGAGATCGGTCCCGCCGCGCAGTTTGCTCGCACGCACAAAATTCAGCGCCTGCTGGATCGCGTCCGGCGTGGCGGGGACGGGCTGCGGCTGAAACGGCGTGACGGCCTGGTTGAACAGCAGCAGGTTGAACGTGTCGGCCGGCTTCAGCCCGCGCAATGTCGCTTCGAGCGCCGCGTAGCTGCGTTCCAGCTTCTCCCACTGCATGGAGAGCGAGTTGTCGAAGAGCAGAATGACGCTGCGCGGCGGAACGGCGGTTGCCGCGTCTGGGTGGTTTTGCGGGTCGGCAAGCAGCAGTTGGGCGTCGAAGAAGCCGGGTTCGGGCGCGTTGGAGCGCACCGCGCCCACGACCTCGCCGGCATCGGGCAGCGGGGTGTGCGGATCGCGGTGGGTGATGACTTCGAGCTTGTCGGCGGACTCCTGCGTGAGCCGCCAGGTCGCCTGGAAGTCCTCATCGAACGAGACATGGGTGCCGTCGAAGGTGCCTTCCGCCGTATGCGCGTCCTTGCTGGTGAAGGTCAGCGGGAAGACCGTAGACGGCGTCTCCAGCGCTTCGATGGGGTGCGCCGATCGCAGGACGAAGTGCAGGTGAAAGTGCTGCGCCACCTGCTTCTGCCCGGCGTCGGGTTTCAGCGAGAGCGCGAAGAACTGCTTGAAGTCCGTCACCGTGAGGCGCTGGTGGTACTCGATTTCCAGCCGCTTCGTGCCGTAAGCGGGGATGGGAACGATCTTTGCGGTGAAGAGCGAGGTGGTGCGCGGGTTCTTGTGGTCGCGTTCGCCGGCTTCGAGCAGGCCAGGGTCGACTGCCTGCATACGCGCCTGATCGTAGATCTGCTCGGCGCGTTTGCGCTCCAGAATGACCGCCGGGATGCGCACCGGGCCATCCCAGACGGCGAAGTCCGAAACCGTCGAGCCGGTTGGGAGAGAAAACTGGTAGGTTCCCTCCTCGATGCCGGCGGTGTGGTTGGCGAAGATCTGCACGATGGAGACGTGGGCGTCGCCGTTGTCGATGACGATCTCGACCCGCATCTCTTCGAGCGAGAGGATCGCCGGGTCGGGGGCCTGCTTGTCGCGCGGAATGAGGGTACCGGCGTCGGGCCGAGCCGGCGCGGGCCCGCAGAGCGCAAGCGCCGCAAGCAGCAGAGCGGAAGACCTTCGGAAGGCGGAGAGAATCATGGGATTCGTGCCTCCGCGATGCGGACGAGGCCGTTTTCCGTACCCACATAGAGCTCGCCATCGCGCGCGGCGAAGGCGGTGACGTTCAACGACGGCAAACCTTGCGTCAGCACCGACCAACGGCCCGAGGCTGAGGAATAGACCAGCAATCCGTGCCCGAGCGTGCCCGCATAGGTATGGGTCGCGGTGGCGAAGAGCGCGTTGGGGTTGATGACGAGGTCGCGCGGCGTTCCCGCGGGCAGTTCAACCGGCGCGAAGTGGCCTTCGCGGTCGAGCGTCGCTAGGCCGGCGCCATAGGTTCCGACCAGATAGCTCTCGTTGCCGGTTGGCAGCAGCGCGGTGATCCAATTGTGTTTCAGCCCGGAGTTGTTGACCGTGAAGCTGCGCTGCACCGATTCTCCCTGCAGAACCGAAAGACCGCCGAGCGTTCCAGCGAGCAGTTGACCGGAACCCGGGCGTGCCGCCAGGGCGTAGACGTGGTTGTTCACCAGGCCTTGAAAGGCGTACAGGCTCTCTGTTCCCGACGGCCCGACGAAGGTGATCCCGGCAGGCGTCGCCAGCGCCATGCCGTCTGGGGTGAACGCGATGTCGGAGACGTGGTCGGAGATGAGGCCGTCACGGCGGCTGAGCGTCTGCTTCGCGTTCCCCCTGGCATCGAACAGCACCAGCCCGTCCGCGGTGGCGGCGGCGATGGTCTGGCGCGCGGGGTCGAGCGCCAGGCGGTTGATGCAGAAGAGATGGTCGTCTTCCAGGTGGCGAATCGCGCCTTGCGGGCTGAGTTGGTCGAGCCCGTGATCGAAGAAGCCGACGTACAGCGTTCCGTCCGGCGCGAAGGCCAGGGCGGAGATATTGCGATCGCTCAGGCTGGGCGTCGCGGGCGGCAATGCGGGCTCCCAGCCTGAGGAGCCGCGGCGCAGCAGTCCGCCGTCGGCCAGCGCGTAGAGCGCGTCCGGCCCGCTCAGGAAGGCATCAACCCTTTGGTTTTCCTCGTCAGCGTGGGAGATCAGGAAGGATGCCGGCCGCAACCGGGGACCGTTTTCCAGCGGAACCTGTTGAATTCCCTGATCCAGTGTGCCGAGGTCGAGCTGCCCCGGGCGGAGGCTCATGGCGTGGGCGAAGACGCCCGGAGCCAGCGTGCGCGCGGGGCGAAACCCGGGCTGATTCAGGTCGACTTCGGCGACGCCCAGCGGGGTACCGGCGAAGGCTCGCCGCCCCTCAACCGCCAGCGATTCCACCTGGCCGTCGGGCATTCCGTCGGCAACCGCCGCGCGTTCAACCGTCCCCGCGTGCACGTAGAAGACGCCCTGGTTTCGGGTGCCGATGAGAAACGAAGCCGCGTCAACTCCTGCCAGTGCGGTGATCTGCAGGCGTGCCGGATCGATTCCCGGCAGCGTGAAGCGCAGCTGGCTGAGCGTGACGCCGTTGTACAGGAGGGCGCCCCGATGCCGGGTGCCGAGCAGCAAGTCGCCGGTCGGCAGCGGGAGCAGCGCGGTGAGGTCGCGCGCCTCGGGATCGACGGGCAGGAGCTGCTGCAGCGTGGGGGCAGCGGCGCCGTTCGGTTGCAGCACCAGCAGGCCGGCTCC
>Ga0116230_10006368_pt1 | contig 11637 bp, 12 predicted proteins | sample S1TSphfallax_3_FD_88678 | JGI IMG/M metagenome (GOLD analysis project Ga0116230, IMG submission 88678) | Host-associated microbial communities from peat moss isolated from Minnesota, USA - S1T2_Fd - Sphagnum fallax MG | ecosystem: Host-associated > Plants > Peat moss > Unclassified | place...
CAACATCAACTGCGGTGGTGTCTGATGCCGAGCTATCGGGCGCGCGAGCCGATCTACCTCAACAGCGAAGGCCGGTTGGTCGAGGCAGGTGACGTGTTCACCAGCGACGACACACCCGGGCTGGCATGGATTGCGCTGGATACCCCGCCGCTGGCGGAACCCGCGCCAACGCCGCGCAAATCGGCCCCAGCCGCCAAATAACCTGCGGTGCGGGGCATCGAGGCGAGCTCGGCGCCCCGCACCGGCCCGGTTACGCCGCGCCCGGCACCCGAGTCTGATTTCACAGGATAATCCGGCATGGCAACGCTCGATGACATCTGCAACATGGCGCTGGCGGAAATTGCCGCCGGCCCGATCACCGATGTGACCGACAATTCAATCGAAGCGCGCGAGGTCAGCCGCTTTGCCGCACCTTTGCTGAGCGAAGTGTCGCTGTGGTCGGACTGGAGCTGGGCGGTCACGCGCGCGGCGCTGACCGCGGCCACCAATGACCGGCCGGCGGAGTGGACCCAGGCCTATGCCGTGCCTGCCAATTGCGCGCGGCCGCTGGCCATCCGCCGGGTGCAGGATGATGCCTGGCTGTTGCCGCAGGGCGGGCCATACCCGTTTCCGGTGCAGGATGCGATGCCGCTTGCGTTTCTGCATGAAGGCGGCCTGATCTATTCCAACGTGTGGAACGCGACGCTGGTCTATGTCGCGGTGCTGACCGATCCGACGATCCTGCCACCGCTGGTTCAGCGTGCGTTTGCGCTCGAGCTCGCCGCGCGGGTTGCCGTGCCGATCCGCAAGGATACCGGGCTCGCCCGCGAGCTTGGCGAGGCGGCCGAAATCGCTCGCGCCAGGGCGATTGCCGAAGATTACAACCAGCGGGTCAGGCGGCCGGCAAGCTATGTCAGCGAAGCCGCGTTTGCCCGCTCCGGGATCGGGAGCGAACTGTGACGGCGCGCATTCCCCAGGTCAATTTCAGCAAAGGCGAGCTTGGTCCGCAGCTCTATGGCCGGTTCGACGTCGACGCCTGGCAATCGTCGCTGCGCAAGGCGCGCAATGTCATCGTGATGAAATATGGCGGCGTGACCAAACGGCCGGGCACGCGGCTGGTCGGGCAGGTGATCAATTCCGACGAGCCGACGATGCTGATCCCGTTCCAGTTTTCGATGACACAGACCTATGCGCTGGAAATGGGCCAGGGCTATATGGCGCCATGTGCGCTGGGCGGGCGGATACTGGAAAACGAGCAGCCGATTACCGCGATCACCAATGCCGCCAATGCGCAGCTGACCATCGCCTATCACGGGTTTTCGGTCGGCGATCTGCTTTATATCGACGGCGTTGAGGGGGCCATGGGCGTTGTGCTCAATTACCGCACCTGGACCGTGGTAAGCGTGATCGACGCCAATACGATCACCATCAACGCCAACACCAGCGCTTGCGCTGCCTTTGCCGGTTGCACCGGGGGCACCGCCAATACCGCGCCCCCGGTGGTGGTTCCGACGCCGACAGTTCCCCCTCCTGCCGCAGCGCCGAGCCCACCGCCGATCACTTATGGCGGTGGCATTGGCAGCAACAGACTGGAGAAATGATCCCATGGGCGCATCGCGCGTGTTCAAGGCCGGATCGCCCTACAATGGCAGCGATCTGGCCGACATCGATTACGAACAGACCGCGGACACGCTATATCTGGCGCATCTGGACTATCCGCCGACCAAGCTGGTGCGCGCGGGCAATGCAAGCTGGTCGTTCGAAACGGTCCAGTTCTTGCCAACGATCAACCCGCCGGCGACATGCAGCGTCGTGGCGACGATCGCCGATACCGATTCGGCGGACAACGGGCTGAACTATTTTCCCGAAACCGCGACGTATTGCGTGACGGCGGTGAACGACAACACCACCGAGGAAAGCATCGGATCGCCGACCACAAACGCGTACAACGATCTGACGCTGAAGCGCAATTACAACACGCTGACCTGGACCGCAGTCACCGGGGCGACGCGGTACAACGTCTACAAGGCCGACAACACCCAGTTCTACGGGTATATCGGTACGACCAAGGCGACGACATTTATCGACGACAACATTGGCCCGGCCTATGATCAGGCACCGCCGCTGGCGAACAATCCCTTTGCCAGCGCAGGCAATTATCCATCGACGGTGACGCTGTTCCAGCAACGTTCGATCTGGGGGCGATCGACCAATGTGCCGCACGGCATCTGGACGTCGAAATCGGCGCTGATTGAAAACCTGGACTATTCGACGCCGTTGCGTGCGGATGACGCGATGAGTTTTGCGATCATGGCCGGACGAGTCAATTCGGTGAACCAGTTGACATCGACCACCACGCTGCTGGCGCTGACCAGCGACAGCGTGTTCAAGATCGATGGCGACGGCAATGGTGCGCCGCTCGATGGCGCCAGCCCGCCGGTAATCCAGCGCGAAGTCGGCCGGGGATCGTCGCGGCTGCCGCCGCTGGTGGTCGACAATGTCGTGTTCTATGTTCCTTCGATCGGGTCGTCGATCCGCAGCCTGGGCTATGACTTTTCGATCAACGGCCTGCGGGCGAACGACATCACGATCTATTCGCCACATTTCTTCCTGGGCCACACGATCGTGTCGTGGTGTTACAGCCAGGAACCGCGATCGCTGATCTGGGCGGTGCGCGACGACGGCAACCTGCTGTGCTTTACCTGGGAGCAGGAGCAGAATGTCTGGGGCTGGACGCTGTGCGAGACCGACGGCAATGTCCAGTCAGTCTGTTCGATCACCGAGGATGGCGAAGACCGGGTCTATCTGATCGTCGAGCGGACGATCGCCGGGCAGACCAGCTGTTTTGTCGAGCGCATGGTGTCGCAATTGTGGGACACGCTGACCGACTGCTGCTTTCTGGATTGCGCGGTTTCGGCAAGCTTTGCCACGCCGCAAGCCGCGTTCACCGGGCTGTGGCATCTTGAAGGCGCGACCAATGTCGCGGGACTGGTCGACGGCGTGCCGGTGACCGGGCTGACCGTGACCAATGGCACGGTCACGCTGCCGGCATCGATCGGGACCGGTTCGGTGGTGTCATTCGGTTTGCCCTACGAAGTCGATGTCGAAACATTACCGTTGCGCATCAATGTCCCTGGTGAAGGGTCCAACATCGGCAAGATCCAGAATCCGGCAAAGGCGGTGCTGACGCTGAGCGAGACCGGTCCGGTCAATGCCGGCATCGGCTGCCAGGACGTGTTCCCGGTGCAGCCGCGGATGACCGATCCGCCAAATGCCTTGTTTGACGGTACGTATCTGGTGTCGATGGACAACAAAGTGCGCGACGAATGCACGGTGTGGATCAACCAGACCGCGCCGATGCCGTTTACGTTGCTGGGCGTTGCCGTCGATCCCGTCATCGGCGGATGATGGCGCGCGACACGGCGGTCGTGCCGCGCCTGGTGCCGGGTGCGATCGAGCATGTGCCCGATCTGGCACGACGGCTGCGCACGATCGACCGGATCGAATGCCGGGCGATGGGTCACACGCCCGAACAGGCGCTGCTCCATGGGCTGGCGACGAGCGTGCGGACCTGGACTGCGCTGATCGGCGACGAGCCGCATGCGATGTTCGGCGTTGTTGTCGCACGTGCTGGGGATGATGACGGCATCGGTTGGGGCATTCCGTGGTTTCTGGGCAGCGATAGGGTGCCGCACCATGCGCGCCAGCTGATCGCGCAAGGACCGGCGATTGTCGCCGAAATGCATCGGCACGCCGGCCGGCTGTGCAATTTCGTATCCTCGGACAACCGGCAGGCGATACGCCTGCTCGAACACTGGGGATTTACCGTGGAAGCGGAGCTTGTCGTGACGCGCGCGGTCGCGTTTCGGCGTTTCATCCGGGAGATCTAGTGATGTGTGCGCCCGTCGTTCCCCTTGTTGCCGGTGCCATCGGCACTGGCGTGAGCATCGCCGCGTCGATGAGCCAGGCCCGCGCGCAGGCAGAGGCCGCCGAGGCCAACGCCGCCGCTGAAAGCAATGCCGCGCAGATCGGCCAGCAGAACATGCGGCAGGCCGCGCTGCAGCAATACCAGCAGATGGGTCAAGTCAGCGGACAACAGAACCTGATGGCGGCCGCCGGAGGCGATGCCACCGGCTATGGCACCGCGGCCAATGCGCTTAACGATACGCAAATCCTGGGGCAGGAAAACTTGTCAAGGATCTATGCTCAGGGCAACCAGAACCTGATGGGTTCGGACATCGGCGTCGCCAACGATCTGGCCCAGGCATCGGCAGCCAACAGCCGGGGCACTGCCGCGCTCGTTGGTGGTCTGTTCAATCTGGGCAACAGCGTGTTCGGCGGCGGGTCGGGTGGCGGCCAAGCCGGCGGCTTGTCTTCGCCAAGCGGGGGATCGTCGGCGACCGCGCTGGGCAGTGCCAGCCAATACGCACCGTTTCGCGCGGGGATGGGGCTATGATGCGCGCACCCCGGTTCACCCCGACATTCATTCCGGTCCACGCCTACAGGGAGCGGTTCAACGCTCCCGACGGCACCAACCTGGCCGACACGATCGGTCGCGTGCTGGTCGCCGGTGGCGCGGACCTTGGCCGATTGGGCGATCTGCGGTCGGTCATCCAGGCGTTGGGCGACGATACCGCCGGGCGTGCCCGCGCGCTGCAGGACGGTGCCGCATTGGCCCATCTGGTCGATGTCCACGGCAGATTGCAGGGCGGTGCGGCGGTTGCCGCGCAGCCGCAAGCGCTGGACGAACTCGACCGGATCAAGGCCGAAGGACAAGCCACATTGGGCAGTCCCGGGATGGTCGCAGCCTATGATCAACAGATCGGCCCGGCGATCAACGACGCGGCAGGCCGCATCACCAACCACAGTGTGCAACAGATGGCTGTCGAACGCCAGGCGGTGGCCGACCAGACAATCCAGGCCGCACAGCAAGCGGCGGCCGCAGACTGGAAGGACCCCGCGCGGTTTGTGCAGGGTCTTGGGACGATCCAGGCGCTTGCTGCGGGACAGGCTGGCGCCGATGCGAGCGATGCGGATCGCGCGGGAGCGGCACGAACTGCGGTTGGCGGCGCCGTGGCCAGCGCCGTGGACCAGGCGCTTGGCGCCGGCGAACCGGAATTTGCCGCGCATATCGCCGCTGCGTGGGGCGATACGCTTTCACCGGCCGATTATCAACTGGCGATGGCCCGGCTGGGCCAGGCCGCGCAGAACCAGCGGATGGCATCGATTTTCAGCACCGCTGCTGCGGGCAATCCGCCGGCCGAAGCGATCGACGCGCTGCCGCCGGCCGCTTCGCCGCACGCAGCGGTGATTGCTGCCCCGGCAGGGGCAGCAGTTCATCCGATCGCGGGCGGTGTGGTGACCGCGCTCGACGGCCCATCCGACAACGCGTCGGTGCAAATCGTGCATCCCGATGGCAGCAGCACGTCGTATGGCGGGCTTGGCCTTGCCAGCGTTGCGCCCGGCCAGATTGTGGCTCCGGCGCATGTGATCGGCAGCGCCGGACCGGTGGTGACAATGGCGGCAACCACGCCAGCAGGCGATGCGATCGATGCCGGCGCGCTATTGCGCAATGCGGGCGGTATCGGGGCGCTGATTGGCGGGCAGAATACGCCGCGGGTGTGGCAAGAACAGACAATTCTCGATCGCATTGCCCAGCGCCAGGACCTTTCGCCCGAAGACCAGGCGCTGGCCGCCAGCCTTGCGCAGCGACGCATGAACCAGGACACGGCGCTACAGGCGTCAGGCGATGTGGCGGCCGGGCGCAGTGTGGTGGCGCTGGCCGCGGCAGCGCCCGGCAGCATGACACAGGCGGCCGATGTGCCACCCGCACTTGCTGCACAACTGACGCCGACTATGCTGGCCAAAATCGACGACGTGCTGCGCAGCGCGGCCCAGGCGCCGTTCTCCCCGCAGCCCGATAGCCCGGATGCGCTGCGGCTCGAGCTGATGCAACGCCAGGACCCCGGCCAGTTTGCACAAACCAATCTGGCGCCGTTGATCGGGTCGGTCCATCCGGCGCAATTGGCACAACTGGCCGCCAACCAGGCGAGCATCTCCGCCGGTCAAGTGCCCGACACCGCACAGGATCCGCGATCAGCCGTGCTCGACGGGCTGGCCCGCCATGAATTCCTTGGCGGCACGAGCCTGCCCGATCAGGCGCTGCCGGCGATCAAGGATCAGGCCGAAACGGTGTTGCGCCTCAACCAGACGGACATGGCCGACCGTCCGGCGATCGACAGCACGATCAGCGATGCGATCCAAAGCCTGACCAATCCGACCTAAATCGTGATGCGATATGAAAGAATCGCATCACGATTTCGGAGTCTTTGTTTTCGCATGATTTGAGCGAAAGACCGGCGCCCACCGTTTCGCACCATGTTCAAGACGAGCACGATCAGCTCGCTTGGCGCAGCCACCGCAAAGTCCACCACACCGCCGGCAACAGCCCCGATCCCCCTCACGGATCGGGCGCAAGGAGTGACGCATGGCCGATATTCTGACCCCCGCCCTCCTGCCGGGCCTGACCGGCGACGTCGTCGAGAAACGTCTGGTCGACATGGGCGACGGTACGTTTGCGGAATTGAACGTGACGACGCTTGCCGCGAGCACCAACACGGTCGGCACTGTCAACCTGGGTTCACTCGGCGGCGCCGCCACGGCTGCGAACCAGGCGCTTGGCAACGCTTCGCTGGCGACGATTTCGGCGCCGTTTGTCGCTGCGACCTCGACACCACTGACAGCGACGATCAATGACACCGCAGCGCACATGCTCGGGTCATTCGCGCCCCAGCTTTCGCGGCAAATCTGGTTGACGCTCAACGCGACGGTTGCCGCATCGGGCACCGCGCAGCTGCTGCGATCGAACGATGGCGGCATCACCAAAATCGGCGTGACGCTGGGCGGCAGCATGGCGGCGTCTTACCAGTTTTCGGCGGCAACCGGCGTGATTGTCAACGAGGCGATCCTGACCGAGACCGATGCCAGCGCGACCTATTTCCTGGCGATCACGCTTTCCGCCGGCACCGTGACCGTGCGCGTGGCGCAGTGATCGCGTGATGGCCGATCCGACTATCACCAGCGAACTGCACCGTGACCTAGGCCGTGTCGAAGGGAGCCTGGAAGCGATGGAAAAGCGCTTCGATCGCGTCGAGGAAACGCTTGAGCGGATCGATGATCGGCTCGCCCGCATCGAGGCCAGCGAAAACGAACGCAAAGGCGCCTGGTGGGCCATCGTCACGATCGCAGCCATCATCGGTGCATTTGCCGGCACCATTATCAGCCATTTCTGGAAGTGACGATGGCCCACACATTCACCGACGCGCTGGGCCTGGTGCTGCGCGAAGAGGGCGGCTTTGTCGATGACTCGCGCGATCCCGGCGGGGCGACCAATCTGGGTGTGACCGCGCGGACCTGGCATTCATGGAGCGGCCAGCCCGCGACCAATGACATCATGAAGGCGCTGACCCCGGCGAAAGTCTCGCCGCTCTACAAGGGTTGGTTCTGGGACAAGATTGCCGGTGACGGCCTGCCGATCGCGCTCGCGCTGGCGGTGTTCGATTTCGCGGTCAACGCCGGTCCTGGCACCGCGACCAGGATGCTGCAGGGCATCGTCGGCGCGCCGGTTGACGGACGACCAGGACCGACCACGCTGGCCGCGGTGCAGACTTATGCATCGCGGATCGGCCTGGCCAAGCTGATCGGCCGTTTCTGCGATGCGCGACGCGACCATTACCGCGCGCTGCCGACGTTTTCCGTATTCGGCAAAGGCTGGCTGGCGCGGGTCGACCGCATTGAGAGGGAGGCACTGGCATGGGCTGGCTGAAACAGGCGCTGACCGGGGCAGACAACCAGACCGTCGCCATCGGGCGGCTGATCGGCTTTGCCATTGCACTGGTTCTGCTGATCGGGCTGCCGGTGACGGCGGCGGCCACGATCATTCTGGGCATGGTCAAAGTCGATACGTGGGCAGCGCTGATGACTGCGCTGCAGATCTATGTCCCGCTGGTGGTTGGCGCGGTCGGTGGCCTGATCTGGGGCACCAACAGCACCGAGCCACGTCCCCACCCGACAGGCGCAAGCGAAACGCCCCCGCAGCCATGACCATTCCAGCGCGCGAGTGGCGCCTTCGACCCGGAGAGATCGGCATGAAATCCACCCCCCTGATGGCGACGTTGTGCGCGCTGGCATTCTGCATGGCTGCCCCGGCGATCGGCCAGACCGTTGCCCCGAGTTATCTCAAAGGCGGGGAAGTCACGACCGCCAACGGGATTTTCGTGATCGACAAGTCGGGCAATCCGTTGGGTACACCGACCAACCCGCTCGATGTCGCGCTGATCGGCGGGGTCCCGATCAGCGGGACCGTCAACGTTGTGTGCATCAGCGGTTGTTCTGGCGGCGGCGGTAGCGGGACCGGGGGTGCGGTCACCATCACTGGCCCGGTTCCCTTGCCGACAGGTGCCGCGCTGGAAAGTGGCGGCAATCTTGCCGCCATCCTGAGCACGCTCAATGCGCAACTCACCACGCTCAATTCGCAGCTTACGGCGCTGTCCACGATCAGTGGCGCAGTCAACAACCCGATCGCCGCGCAGAGTGGCAACGGTGTGCTGATCGGCGCGGTGCAAGGCACGGAAACTGCTGGAATCGGCGCAACCATCAACAAGGTCGGTATTCAGGGCTGCGCGACGTGTGTTCCGGTGCCCGTTACGGGATCGAGTGCCGCGCTGCTGGGCACAGGCAACGGCTGGACGGCGTTCCTTGCCAACGCGCTGAGCACAACAGTCAAATCGGTCAAGTCCTCCGCCGGCCAGTTGGGCATGCTGCAATGTTACAACCCCAATTCGGCACAAGTCTATGTCCAGGTGTTCAACGCCGCGTCCGGTTCAGTGACACTGGGTACAACGACGCCGGCGTTGTTTATCGCGATCGCGCCGCTGTCGACCGGCGGCTATGCGCTTTCCAATCCGGGAATCAATTTCTCGAATGCGATCTCGATCGCCGCAACCACCACGCCGACCGGATCGACCGCGCCAACGACCGCGCCCGATTGCGACGCGGTGTACAATTGATGCGCCGCGCTCCTGCCCTTTTGGCACCGTGCCTGGCATGGCTGTGCGCACCTGCGTCCGCGACCGCGGCGGTGACCAAGACGCTTGTCGGCAACGCGATCTGCGCGACTTCGGCAGTCAGCTGCACGGGGACGTTCAGCACTGCGGTTGCCGCAGGATCACTCGTTGAAGTCGAGGTGACGGTAGACGGTCTGGCGCAATCCTATGTCTTTTCAATCACTGACAGTGCGGGCAACAGCTACACTGGAGCGGGTTCGGGTGGCAAGACCACGCTGGTATCGTCGAACAACGGCTCGATCATCGTCGGATATGCCGCATCGACGACAACCGCGCTGACCACGAGCAGCACGTTCACCGTCTCGAACCCGAGCAATTCATTTCCCTATATAATGCAAGCCTATGTGATTGCTGGTGTTTCCGGACTCGGCGGCATCGGCACCGCGACCACCGGTACCTGGACCAGCGGCACCTCGACCACCTTCGCAACCACGCCGATGCTCAATCATTCGACCGAGTACGCAGACGCCGTGGTGGCCGTAGCTGTCGGCGGGATTTCGGACAGTATGGGCGGCTATTCGGGAGGATTTTCCCCAGTCGGGGCGATCGTGAGCGCCAATGTCAACCGGCCGGAGATGTTCATTGCCGGCCAGACCGTGACCAGCGGCACCGCAACGCTGGTCGCCACGCCGACGAGTTCGGCATCGCGCAATTACAGTTCGATCATTTTGTACTGGTTGCCGACCGGCGCGGCCAAAGTCGGCTGCGGCGGCAGCGGCGGTTGCAGCGGATTGCTGGGGATATGACGATGCTCTGGAATCGCCTTTTCGCGCTTGCGGCGCTGGCATGTGCGCCGCTGGCCGCCCACGCTGCGGACGCTTCGACGGACCTCAACGACATTGCCTTGGCGCAGTTTTATGGCGCGATACCGGGACTTCATAGCGGGGCCGGTTGTCCCAACGAGGCCACTTATAACGACGGGTGCTACAACGGTGGTTCGATCCAGAACCGGCGCTTTTTCACGGGCTATGCCGAACAATCGGTCGGGGTTTCCTTTCCGGCCGGAACCTATCAGGCCACGCTTGGATACGCTGCGGCCAACAGCGTTCAACCTGCAGTCTATGCCAGCAGACCGCCGTGGCAAGTAGCCGGTGTCGATTATGGCGTGGGCATGTCGCGCTCGACGATGCCGACGCTGACGAACATGCATCCGGCCTGGCTTAAAGACCCTGCGCTGATCGCCACCGACAAAATGCTCAATCCCAAAGGCCTGGGCGAGAATTGCAGTTTCTTCAGCAACAACGCCGCCTACACCGCCGGACCATCGGTCATGCCGGGCACCAGCACACAGCCGACGCCATCGGCCTATAGCGGCCCGTTTATCTATTGCCGCAACCAACTGGGCGGATCGACCAACAAGCTGATTTTCGATGGCTACAACTTCGGTTGGAACTCGGTCACGGGCTGGAATTGCGTCACCGTCATCATCGGCGGGTCGGCCTGGGGCACCAGCGCGGGCAACACCGGGCCTGACGACGCAAATATCGTGTTCCGCAACAGCCTGTTTCTCAACGGGCCGGGCTGCAATATCAGCGGTGGTCTCTATCAGGGCCCGGGCACCACCGGCGCCGGACCGCTCAATGCCGATTACGCGGCGCAGGTCATCCTTGATGTCGGATCGGTCAATTCGATCAGTTTCCACCACAACACTATTTATGGCTGTGGCGGCGATCCGAATGCCACAGCGCTGGAAACCGCGCTGTGCAGCCAGACGTTCAACGCCACCAGCTATCCGGCCGGGTCGATCAGCACGTTCATCGCCGGCGCGACGGTCGGCGTGGCACCGGCAAACAACCACCCGTTTTCGCTCAACGGCGGCGGCAACCTGTGGATGGAATACAACGCCTTTGTGCACCTGCCCGGGCGCGGGTTTGTCGAGGACGCGTCGAATTACACCAACCGCACCGAATACATCGATCACAACTATGTCGAGGGGATGAACTATTTCCTCACGCGATGGGCGCAAGTCGTCAGCATCGTGTGCAGCGCCAACTGTTCGTCACCCAGCGTCGCCAGCCCCAGCACCGAAGTAGTCACCACGCTCGCGCCGCACGGCATCCCGATCGGCGGCTATGGCAGCATGGTCCTGGCCGGCAGCGCGGGCGGCTGGCTGGACACCACGTGGACCGTGCAGGCGACCGATGCCACACACCTGGTGCTGATGTCGTCGACCAATTATGGCGACTGGACCTGGTCGAGCGGCACATATCCGACCCTGACCGAAGAAGCCGAACATGCCGAATTCTTCGAGGAAGGGTTTGAGACGACCCAGGGCGCCGCGTACAACGGCACGATCAGCGGCAACACGCTGACCATCAACAGCCTGACCGGCGGCACCGTGGCGATCGGGCAATATATCACCCCGGCGGGCACCAACAACGCGGTGGTGGTCGGATCGATCAGCGGCAATGTGCTCACGGTCTCCAGCGTCACGAGCGGCGCGCTGGCGGCAGGGCAATATATCACCGGATCGGGCATTCCCACCGGGACCTATATCGCCACCGGTTCGGGCACCAGCTGGACGCTGACCCAG
>Ga0116230_10006370_pt1 | contig 11633 bp, 3 predicted proteins | sample S1TSphfallax_3_FD_88678 | JGI IMG/M metagenome (GOLD analysis project Ga0116230, IMG submission 88678) | Host-associated microbial communities from peat moss isolated from Minnesota, USA - S1T2_Fd - Sphagnum fallax MG | ecosystem: Host-associated > Plants > Peat moss > Unclassified | place: USA...
GTCGCGGGGCTCAAATTCACGGGCCGGGAGACCGTGGCACTGCAGGTGCTCAAGGCCACCGATAGCATTCAATTCAACTCGTTGAACGAGGTCCTCAAGGATGTGCGCCTTGACGGCAAACCGGTCCAAGGGGTCGTGAGCAATAATGACGCGCAGTTGACCACGGTCACCTTGAGGGCGCCGGCGGCGCCCGGCAGTCATTCGCTGACGTTTGCCTATTCCGGCAAGATCGAGAGCGAGCCGCACGGGCTTTTCGCGCAGCCGTACCTGGGCGCCGGCGGTGTGTCGGGTCTGTTGCTGTCGACGCAAATGGAGGCCACCGATGCGAGGCGCATGTTCCCGTGCTGGGATGAACCCGCCTTCCGGGCCACCTTCGCGCTGACGGCGACGGTCCCGGCCGGCTGGGCCACGGTGTCGAACATGCCCGTTGCCACGCGCGTCGTGAAGGGCAAGCTCGCGACGGTCAGCTTCGAGGCGTCCCCCAAGATGCCGTCGTATCTGGTCGAGTTCACCGCCGGAAATTTGAGCAAGATCGCCGCAACCAGCGGTGGCACGCAGTTCGGTGTGTGGGCCGTCAGCGGGGTCGAGCAGGAAGGCACCACGGCGCTTGCCAATGCGCAGGTCATCCTTGCTGACTATAACGATTACTTCGGTTATCGATATCCGTTACCCAAGCTGGATTCCATCGCCGTGCCGGGTGGGTTTCAGGGAGCGATGGAAAACTGGGGCGCCATCACCTACAACGACCAGACCTTGTTGCTGTCCCCCGGCAGTGCGATCAAGGATCGCCAGTTGGTCTATGAGATACAGGCGCACGAGATGGCGCACCAGTGGAACGGCGATCTCGTCACGATGGCGTGGTGGGACGATATCTGGTTGAACGAAAGCTTTGCCTCGTGGATGGCGGCGAAGGAGACCGACCGGCGCAATCCCGATTGGAAGTGGTGGGAGGCGCAGGACGCTGACAAGGAACGCGCCATGCGCGCCGACGCCCGAGCCACCTCGCATGCCATCCAACAACACGTGACCGACGAACTGCAGGCGACCAATTCCTTCGATTCGGAGATCACCTACAACAAAGGCCAGGGAATTTTGCGCATGTTCGAGGCCTATCTGGGTCCGGACACGTTCCGCGCCGGGATCCGTGGTTACATGCAGCAGTTTGCGTTTTCCAACGCGACGACGAGCGACCTCTGGAATGCATTGAGCAAGGCCAGCGGCACCGACGTGGGTGCGATCGTGTCGGACTGGACTGCGCATCCGGGATTTCCCGTGGTCAACGTCGCGGCAACCTGTGGTGCGGGTGGTGCACGCACGCTGACTTTGTCGCAGCGGCGGTTCTTGTTGCTGCCGGACGACGCGGTCAAGGGCAGCTGGAAGATTCCGCTGCAGATCCGGTCGGGAGTCGATGCCGCGCCAAAGGCGGTACTGCTCACCGACAACGATCAGAAGGTCGTGGCCGGCCGCTGCGACGAGCCCCTCTCCATCGATGCCGGCGCGCTCGGCTTCTACAGGGCGCGCTATGAGCCGGCGATTCTCGACGTAGACACCAAAAACTTCGCTCGTCTGCCGGATGCCGACCGGATCGCCCTTCTCGATGACCAGTGGGCGCTGGTGGAAACGGGGGTCGAGCCGCTGCCCACGTACCTGAAACTGGCCGCCTCCATGGGCTCCAGCCTGGATTCACGCGCGTGGGAACAGATCGTCGGGGCGCTCGCCGTCATCGAGTTCGACGAGCGGGGCGATCCGGGCCACGATGCGTTCGCCGCCTATGCCGCCAAGATCCTCGCGCCCGCATTCGACGAATTGGGATGGGATGCACGGCCGAACGAGACCCCGGATCGGCTGAACCTCCGGCAGTCGATCATCGAGAACCTGGGTGGCTATGGCGATCAACGGATCATCGATGGGGCGCGCGAGCGATTTGCCGCGTTTTTAAAGGACCGCAGCGCGATCGCACCCGATTCGCAGGCGGCCATTCTCGCAGTGGTGGCGCAACATGCCGATGCCGCCACGTTCGACAGTCTGCATGCGCTCGCGCGCACAGCGAAGGACGAGACCGAGCTGCGGCGGTATTACTCCGCATTGATGGCGGTGCGCGACCCGGCACTGGCGCAGCGCGCGGCGGATATCGCCTTGTCGGGCGATATTCCCGCCCAGGCGGATGCGTTCCGGGTGCAGCTGATCGTGCATCTGGCCGCCGAGAATCCGACGCTGTCGTGGCGGGTGTTCCAAGACAATAACGAGCGCCTGCTGAAGCCCTTCGTGATGTCCGGGCCGATCATCGTTGCGCAGTACGTACCAGCGGCATATTGGAGCGCGGTGCCGCCGGCCGAGATCGAGGCGTGGGTGCGTGCGCACGTCCCGCCGGAAATGGGACCCAACGTGGACCGCGGCATGGAGACGCTGCATTTCCGCGTGGCCGAAAAGGAACGGTTGGTGCGGGCGGCGGACGCGTATTTGCATTCTTAAGCTGAGCCGGCGGTTCGTACACGAACTGCCGGCGCGCGTCGGCGTTCGTGGTGCGGATGCAACGCATAAGTTTTGTGAAGGTATTGTGTTCTTGTAAATTTTTGTTATTTTCGCTGCAGTGCTTCAATAAAAAGCACGAAGGGATCCTCATTTGATGTTCAAAAACAACGGTTTGCACCGCGCGTGCGACCGTGCAGGATCCTTTTGACTGCGGAGTCATCGAGGCTTCCTTTGACCACAGAAACGCGCGGGCGACGAAGTTTTGCAACAGCTGCATTCAGAACAATTTTAGGGAGATATCGATGGAAAAAATACCGGCCCTAGCTGGTTCGGGAGATGGGCCGTCGCTCAGGCGCCCGGCACACTTGTTGTTGCCCCAAGTTGCGGCATGCGCCACCTTGTTGTCATCGCTTGCTGCCGGTACGGCGTTGGCGCAGACGTCGCCGACCGCGAAAAACGACGATCAACTGCAGGAGATCGTCGTCACCGGATCGTTGATCAAGCGCACCGACATCGAAACGCCGAGTCCGGTTCAGGTGCTGACGGCCGACACCATCAAGGAGATGGGATACACGAATATCTCCCAGGTTCTCTCGAATTTGTCCGCCAATGGTCAGGGCACTCTCAATCAAGGATTCTCGGGCGCGTTCGCGTCCGGTGGTTCCGGCGTCGCGCTCCGTGGCCTGACCGTCGGCGGCACGCTCACGTTGATCGATGGTCAGCGCATGGTCGCCTACCCCATCTCGGACGACAATGAGCGCAGCTTCGTCGACGTCAGCGCGATTCCGATCAACGCGGTCGAGCGGGTCGAAGTGCTGAAAGACGGTGCATCGGCGACCTACGGGGCGGACGCCATCGCGGGCGTGGTCAATATCATCCTGAAGAAAAGCTATACCGGCACGGAGTTCCAAGCCGAGGCGGGAACCTCGCAAAAGCATGATGGCACGACCGAACACTTGTCCGGGATTTCCGGGATCGGCGATCTTGCCAGCGACGGCTACAACGCGTACGTCGCGATCGATTTTCATCACCAGGATGAAGTTCTCGCAACGCATCGCTCGGGTGGCTTTACCAACCTGGATTTCAGCAACGTCCCGGGCGGACTGAACGGCACGCCGGGAGCCTACGGAAATCCCAATTACCCCTACCCGGCGAGCCTCACCGGATACCTCCTCAATCCGAGCGCCCAACTTGCAAATGGCAGCTACGCGAACGGATTGCCAGCGGAGGCATTTCTGCCCGGATGCTCGGCCACCCAACAGCAGTTGCAGCAATGCACGTTCAAGTATCGTGGCCTGCAGCTCCAACCGGCCACCGGGCAGACGAACGTGCTGGCAAAGTTTACGAAGGCGATCGGGGATGACTTCACCACCTCCATCACCGCGTCCTTGTTCAACAGCAAGGCGGAGCAAGTCGGAAGCTACCCGAGCACCGAATATGTAGACGGTGGCCCGCAAACCATCGCCGTCGGACCGGGAATTCTTCCGAAACCGATTTCTTATCCGATCTACACGCTGCCGGCGACCTATCCCGGCAATCCGTATGGCGTCGCGGCTCCGTTGATTTATAACTTTCCGGAGGTTGGCGACGGCGAAACTCTCACCAACACCAACACCTATCGATTCATCTGGGACATCAAGGGCACCGCCGCCGGTTTCGACATTCAGGGGTCGCTCGGCGCGATGTACTCGAGAATGGATCTGAAGGATTTGGGCTACCTCAACTACGGAGTAGTTCAGGCGGCGCTGAATAATGGTTACCTCTTGGGATCCGGCGCAAGTCCGACCGCTGCCGCGCAGCTCGCGCCCCCGATCGAAGCTCATCCCACCAGTACCCTCGAGACCGTGGACGTGCATGCATCGCGGGCCCTGTTCCAGCTTCCCGGAGGACCTTTCTCAGTGGCGTTCGGGGCCCAATTCTTTCACAAGGTGGAGAACGATGTGGCGCCCGAGCAGGCGGCGCTGGGCTTGGACGGGGCGAACAATGCGTTTGCCCTGGGCAGTCAGAACGACGCCGCGGCGTTCGCCGAGTTCAACGCACAAGTTTTCAAGCCGTTGGAAATCGACGGTGCGGTGCGGTACGACGACTACAACAATGGCGTCGGCGGTTCGACGACTCCCAAGGTGAGCATCAAGTACAAGCCCATCGACGAGTTCGTCCTCCGGGGAACCTTCGGCAAGGGTTTCCGTGCGCCGTCCATCGCTGAAAGCTCCCAGTCCGGGACGTTCTTCCTTGCGGGCACGGCCGCGGACCCGGTCTTGTGCCCGAATCCGAACAACGTGAATGCCAAGGGCAACTACCCCAGTCAGTGTACGTTCAATCTGGTCGGAGCCGAATTGCCCGGGAAGAACCTACAGCCCGTCAAATCGACCAACGCGACGTTCGGTTTCATCGTGGAACCCTCCCCGATGTTCAACGTCTCGGCCGACTACTACTACATCAAACTGACGAACGACATCGTGTCGGAATTGGAGGTGGGCGGGATCGGCGCATATACGTCATTGGTGCGGGCGGCTCCTGCGACACTGCCCTACTGCACCGCGGACGGCGTATGCAACACCTTGCAAACGACGCCCGTCGGACTCGCTTCCTATGGTGTTTTCCCGTACTTGAATGCGAGCGATACCAAGACCGAGGGTATCGACGTCGATCTGCAATCGCACTTCGATATAGGTGATTTCGGCAAGATTTCGGCCGAATTGAGCTATACCCATGAAATCGAATATGACGTGAGCGTGGCTGGCCAGACTTATCAGTTGGCCGGCACTCACGGACCTTCGAGCATCTCGGGTGATACCGGCAACCCGAAGGATCGTGCGGTGCTGACCCTGACGTGGGCGAAGGGGCCGACGACGGTGTCGGCGACCGTGAACTACACCAGTCATTTCAGCATTACTGATCCGTCGTCCGGCATCAGCGACTGCCCCAGTGCACTACTGTACGACGGCCGTTTCACTCCGGGTGCCGCGACTCCCGGATATCTCTGTACGGTTGGTACGTTCGTCGACACCAATCTGTACGCAAGTTATGCCATCACCGACAATCTGACGGTGCACGGCGCGATCACCAACCTGTTCAACGCGCAGGCGCCGGTCGATGCACAGACCTACGGCGGCGGTGGTGGATATCCTTATGATCCGTCCCTGAATCAGGACGGAGCGATCGGTCGATACTTCCTGGTCGGAGCCGCCTACAAGTTCAAATAGCTGGCACTCGACCCTGTCGGTGCAGGCCTCGGGGGGCAACGTCCCTCGGGGCCTTTTCGTTTGCAGCATCCTCATTGCGAAATGAGCGACCTCGCGCAGCGTCCGCGACCGGGATGTTGTGCCGACACTACATGAGCGAGGCCAATTCAAATTCTTATGTTGCGTAACATATCCATTGTGGTATTTATGGCGCACAGATTCGGAGCGACCAGAAGGCGTTCGTAGTTGCTTTCGAATAACGTGGTTTGCCGCACCCCGACGCTCATGGCGACGGGCGTGTCGCAAATATCGCGGATCTACTAAAACTATCAGGGAGACGGGAAAGTGAAAGAATCAGCAGGGGCATACGCTCCTAGAGTTCGGTTTTCGGGTGTACGTGGGAATCGGGGGCCACTGTTGGCGTCCGTTGCGGTGGTTTCCGCTCTTGTGACCGGCGTTGCTTTTAGCCAACAGGCGCCTGTCGTCGCCGACGCGCCTGAACTGCAGGAAATCGTGGTGACGGGCTCCCTCATCAAGCGGACCGAAAAGGAAAGCGCCGAAGCCATCACGATCCTCAAGGCGGACGCTCTCAAGGATCAAGGCATCAACAACGTTGAGCAGATCCTGAACACACTGACCTCCAACACGACGTCGACCAACATCGCGCAGTCCACCGGCACGTTTTCCGGCGGTGGTACGTACGCCAACCTGCGCGGCCTCGGCGAAGGCCGTACCCTGGTGCTCTTGGACGGTCAACGGCTCGCCAACGATGCCTTCTCCGGCCACGCGGTCGACCTGAGCGGTATTCCTTTCTCGGCCATCGACAGCGTTCAGGTCCTTCGGGAAGGCGCCTCGGCGCTGTATGGTTCGGACGCGATCGCGGGCGTGATCAACTTCATCACCAAGAAGAATTTCCAGGGGTTCTCATTCGAGACCAATCTGGACGTCCCGCAGCACCCCGGCGGCGGCTCGCATGAGTTTGAGCTCACGTTCGGACATGGCGATCTCGAGAGCGACGGCTATAACCTGCTCATCACCGGGGGCTACACCAGGCAACAGGAACTTCAAGCCACTCAGCGCGCGTTTTCCGCCGCGGGTTTCAACCCTGCCGGGGGCATTACGGCCACGAACAATCCGGGCTCGTGGCCCGGGAGCTTTCTCGATGCAAACGGCAATATTTTTCAGTCGGGCTATCCGGCCTGTGCCGGCAATCCGCAGCTGACCACGTATTTCGGCAACTGCGCCTACCGGTATTCGGCGGCGACGGATCTGGTGCCGGACTCCAGCGAATATTCCGGAATGGTGTCCTTCACCAAGGCGCTGCCGGCCAACAACACCATCCAGGTGCAATACTTCTACACCCACTCCTATGTGAACGGCTATTCCGGTCCCGTTTTCTATTTCTTTCAGCTGGACCCGAAGAGTCCGTACTATCCGAAGGCATCGCAGCTGACGTGCATTCAAAGCGAGTCGGCGAACTGCGCCCTGCCGGTGGATCTGGCCGATGGGGGCGACGCGATCTGGAGCGATCCGAACAACAACCGCTACGCCGGCAACGTCAATGTCGAGCAACGGGTCCTATTGACCTTCGCGGGTACCAACGGCGGCTGGGACTACAGCACGGAACTCAATTACAGCCAGAACAAGAACGACAATCGCTTCACCGGCGGCTATCCGAATGAGGCCGTGCTGGCGCCCGGCGGCGTTCTCAGCGATCTCATCAATCCCTTCGGACCGGAGAGCGCGGCCGGGCAGGCGCTGATCAACTCGTCGTACGTCAACGGCACCTACTCGGCGGGCGAGGACAAACGGTGGAGCTTCACCGGGCACACTTCCCACGCCCTGGGAGATGCGTTCAATTCGGGCACTCCGGCGACCATCGCGCTCGGCTTCGATCTCAACGGCGAACGCTACACCTACGCGACCACGCCCTACAATGACCTCGTGAGCTCCGCAAGCGGATTGACGGACAGCGCCGTCGAAGGGAGTCGCACGGTGCAGGCGATCTATGAGGAACTCGACGTGCCCATCACCAAGGCCCTCGATCTCGATATTTCGGATCGCCAGGACCGATACAGCGACTTCGGCAGGACCAACAATGGCAAGATCACGGTTCGCTATGCGCCGACCGATTTCCTGACGGTCAGAGGCGCGGCCTCCACCGGGTTCCGCGCGCCCACGCTCAACAATCTGTACTCGCCGAATTTCGTGGCAGCGTCGAGCAGCAGCAGCATCGGAACGGGTAACCCGTTCTGCCAGCCCGGCAGCTACAATGCAGAATTCTCGCAGGTCACCTGCCAGGCGCAGGGCCTCGGGGTGTTCGGCGGAAACAAGAACCTGACGCCGGAAACGTCGCAAAACTTCGATTTCGGTGTAATCCTCTCGCCGCTTCGGGATATGGGCATTACGCTGGATTATTTCCGAATCCTCCTCAAGAACTCCATTGGAGGCGTTCCCGCATCGGCGATCTACGCAAATCCCACCGCATTTGCCAGTTACTACGTGTTGAACAACGCAGGGACACTCACTCCATCGATCGAAGAGGCCGCGGATTGCCATCCCTACACGGCGCCGACTTGCGGCTACATCAAGCTGACGGGTTCGAACACGGGTGCGACCACGACCGACGGCGTCGACCTCAGCGTCCAATACGCGCAGCACACCCCGATCGGGACGTTCAGCGAGGACCTGGAAGGGACCTCGGTGCTGAAGTTCGTCGTGCAGCAGTACACGGGCGGGCCGAGTCTCAACCTGGTGGGCTGGTACAACACTCTGCCGCCGGCATATCGTTGGCAGCACAACATCCGGGTCAACTGGGCGAGTCCGGGTAACATGTTCGGCGGCGGACTGGTCGACCGCTTTTACTCGGAGTACATCGACGAATTTCCCGATGGTGCCGGCAATCAGCGCAACGTGGGCAGCTACAATCTTTTCGACATGTATGGCAGCTATAAGCCGATCTCGAACCTGACTGTGCTGCTGGGAATCAAGAACGTGCTCGACCGAAGTCCGCCGTTTACCAACGCATCGCAGGGCAATTTTGCGGCGGGTTACAATTCATTGAATGCCGATCCAATATTGCGAAGCTTCTATGTCAATCTGAAATTCACGTTCTAGTCGTCTCGAGAAGAAATGCACTGAAGCCCCGCCTTGCGCGGGGCTTTTTTTTTGGTGGTGCGCCCGGCGCATTTTCCCGTGTTGCGCAACATATCGAGTGTGGTGTTCATGGCTCACAGGTTCGGAGCAGCGGGAAGCCGATCGCGAGTTGCTTCCGACGAAAATTCTGAGGGCAGCAATTCCTGGCGCGATACTTGGATGAACATTATATTGCAGGTGTCCGTGCGCTCGGCATAGCGCCTTTGTCGGTAGTTGCCAAAAAAGAAATTTTGGGATGGAGCGTTCTGGGTGGCGGCAAGCCGCCCCAGGACGATCAGTGGGTTGAAAAAGGAAGGGAGAAATTTAGGTGCGTACAGCGGTACAAGGGGCGCGTTTGCCCCGCGGAAGGTTAGTCTCACTGGTTCTTGCGATTATCGTTTGCAACGGAGCGTCTCTGCACGCTCTCGCAGCCCAGACCGTGTCGGAAGCTGACGCGGATGCGGCGAACACCAGCGATGAAGGCACGCCGAAGAAGGCGAAGGACGAAGGGCTCGAAGAGGTCGTCGTCACGGGTACGTTGATTCCGCAGACCAAAATCCAGGACTTCACGCCCGTCGTCACGATCTCGAACGAGGATATTTCGGCGCGCGGCTTCGCCGACGTCGCGGAAGCGCTGCAGCGAGCGTCGTTTTCCACCGGCAGCATACAAAATGGTCAGTTCAGCGGCGGCTTCACGCAAGGTGCCAAGGTCACGAGCTTCTTCGGCCTGGACCCGTCTTACACGAAGTACCTGATCAATGGTCTGCCGGTCGCCGACTATCCGGCGCTATACAACGGCAGCGAATCTTTCGTCAGCATCTCAGGCATACCCACCGTTCTCGTCGACCATATCGATATTCTCCCGGGTGCCCAGTCATCGATCTACGGATCAGATGCCATCGCCGGGGTCGTCAACATCGTCATGAAGACGAACCTGGATGGGCCGATCATCGATGGCCGGTATGGATTCTATGACGACGGCGGCGGAGCCGACCGGCGCATCGCCATTGCCGATGGCATCACTCTCGGAGCCTTCAACATCGTGGGGGGCGTGCAGTACGAGAGCACTTCGCCAATGTGGGCATACCAGCGCACGTTGACCAGCCAGGTCTACGCTCAGGGGTCTTCGCCGCAAACCGCCGAACGCGATTATTTGGTGTACGGCGTATTTGGTCAGCCCAATGGTGACACCTACTACTTCGAAGACCCGGCGAATTGCGCCAACGTGGCGGGCCAGTTCTCGAATACGGTGTCATTGCAGACGCGAACCGGACACGGCCAGTACTGCGGCACCAACCGCGACGCCAATTTCACCATCGACAATGGCGATCAACAGGTGCAGTTCTATCTGCATGCCACCTACGACTTGAATGACAACCTGCAGCTCTACGGCGATACCTTGATCAGCCATGACGTGGTGCGCTTCAGCATCGGTCCGAGCTATTACGGCAGCAGCGAAGACAGCAGCAGCCAGTACAGCTACTACGAAGATCCCGCGCTGGGCGGGGGTGACTACTTGAATCTACAGCATATTTTCTCCCCCGAGGAAGCGGGCGGGCTCAACAATACCTTTGACAAAAATACCAACAGTTCGGTGCGCGGTACGTTGGGCATCAAGGGTGACTTCGGCACGCACTGGAAATGGCTGGCGGACATGACCTACACGGACAACAAGTTGACCGAGTCCACGCACTTGTTCTTCACCCAGCCCATCGAGGCCTTTTTTGCGCCGATTTTTGGACCAAATCTAGGTTTCGACCCGGTACTGGGCACCAACCAGTTCTCGCCGAACTATGCGAATTTCTACAAGCCACTGACGCCTGCGCAATACGCGAGCTTCAGCGGCGACGCAGTCAACTACTCGTACACCGAGGAAACCCTGGCGCGCGCCCAAATCACCAATTCGGCCCTATTTCCCCTGCCGGGCGGCAACGCCGGCATGGCGGTGCAGCTCGAAGGGGGAGACCAGGGCTGGAATTACGCGCCGGATCCGCGCTACTTCGACAACGAGACCTACGGCTATACGTCGACGGCCGGTTCCGGTCACCGCTCACGCTACGCCGGCACCGTTGAGATGCAGCTGCCCATCATCAGCATGCTGAAGGCGGATGTCTCCGGTCGCTACGATGACTACCGGGTTGAGGGCTCGAACGTCGACAAGGCCACCTATAACCTCGGGCTCGAGTTCCGTCCGTTCAAAATGTTGTTGCTGCGCGGCCGCTACGGAACTGCGTTCAAGGCGCCCACGCTGGCGGACGAGTTCCAGGGCAACAGCGGCGCGTATGCTACCTTGACCGATTACTACACCTGCGAAAAGAGCGGCTACACCGGCACCAACCTCGGCAACTGTCCCCAGGCCAACTAGAGTGTTTTCGACAACACCTCGGGGAACACCAAACTCAACCCGATCACGGCCAAGGTCTGGGACTTGGGGTTCGTCCTGTCGCCCGTCGACAGACTGTCGGTCACACTCGACTACATCCATTATGCAATCAGAGACGAAGTCGCCGAGTCGGATGGCACCAAGCTGCTGGAAACCGAGGCGGCCTGCCGTCTGGGTCAGCTGGATGTCACCTCACCCACCTGTGTTACGGCGCTGGCCGAGGTCTCCCGCGGCGACGGCGGTACCCTCGTTTCGGTGTACACGCCCAAGGAGAACGTGTCTCAGGAGAATCTCGGGACGTTCATCGCGGGTATCGATTACAAGTACGATGCCGGGGTGGTGGGTGAGTTCGCCGTCGACGCCTCGTTTACCGACATGGTCACCCACACCTACCAGCAGTTTGCGGGTGATCCCCTGATCAATGAACTGAATGACCCGTTCTACAGCACTGAGTTCAA
>Ga0116230_10006371_pt1 | contig 11633 bp, 7 predicted proteins | sample S1TSphfallax_3_FD_88678 | JGI IMG/M metagenome (GOLD analysis project Ga0116230, IMG submission 88678) | Host-associated microbial communities from peat moss isolated from Minnesota, USA - S1T2_Fd - Sphagnum fallax MG | ecosystem: Host-associated > Plants > Peat moss > Unclassified | place: USA...
AATTTGAAGAGTTTCAGTTTTTTGGGAAAAAAAGTTCCCATTGGTTTTCAGTCCTATCAGTTCTCATAAAAATTATTAGCCCTGGTTTTCAACAATGGTTCTCACAAGTCAATTTTCAAGATTAAAAAATAAAAAATCTCAGAGTCAAAATTACTTGCAAAATATGAAATGAATGCAAATAATTAAAGGAAGAAGTGAATCTTTTTTTTCCCTTCTCTTTGGACCCCTCTTACTTTTAAACCTCATAACTTTCTTATTTCTTATTCATTTTAAATGTTTAAAGTGCTATAGGAATGCCACTTAAAATTTTACAAATCATCTTTGAACTTTGATAGCAATAGAGCAACATACAATGAATTTTTTGGGTGTTTGGGAATTGGGTTTTGTAGTGTTTGGTGCTTTGTTTTTTTTTGAGGTTTCAACCTCTTTTATTTTGGGGGGCTATAACTTTTTCGTTTTTAATCCATTTTTGATAATTGTTAGTGTGTCAGATGCAACAATAGGAGGATTTCAAAAAAAATTTGGACATTACAAACAACAAAGCCTTACTTTTGGATCCAGCTTGCACTAAACGCTGAAGTGTTTGGTCACCAATTAGTCTATTTTAAACATGAAACACTTTGAAAACCTTGAAAACCGGTGCCCACATGTTTTAATACCCTGAAAGGTTATCACAAAAAAATTCAATTGATACCTTTTAAGGTTTTCAAAAAGCCGATTCTCACTTGGGCAATAACTGACATGCACGTTTTCAAAAAGGTTATCACCTTATGTGAAAACCTCTAGTTTTCATTATGAGAATTAAACAAAAAACCTTAAAGGTTCTCACTAAGAAAGTGAAAACCATCCAACATTGCTTTTGATTGCTTAGCATGTGACCTATTTGATGTGACAACTTAACACCTATTCTTGTTTGTTTTTCAATGGTATCTTTTTCTTTTCCTTTATGAGGGATAAATTGGATATAAAAGATTAAGGTGCATTTTCAACAATTCCTTTTTGGTGATTAGGAGGAGTTCTTTGCAGAGCACCTTTTACAAGTGCAAGCACATGTAGCAGTTTTGTCCTTAGTTATGGACGTGTCCACAATTTTGTGCCCTTATGGCACCCCTCCCGTGTTGGTTGGGACAAAGTTTAGCATTGAGGTGTGTCAAGGAATTTGCGTGTGCCTTCAAGATTTCACCCTTCTTACCCCAACTTTGGAGTCTTAATAAATTGTTAGCATGTTGCTTGTTTTGCACTTGTTGAAAACAGTTGAAAACAAATTCCCCCCTATTTGAATTCCTTGTTAGATTCTCAACTAAATTCAAACCTTGAACTTTTCATGGACTTATCAAAGATGCCAATGCTATGAAGTTCATTCATATGAACATCTATAACTTGTAATTAACTTGTAATTAATTCCTATTTTAGTTTCGATGAACTTTTAATTAATTTTCAGTTAGTTTTTAATTCATTTGTAGTTATCTTTTAATTCACTTCCAATTCATTTTCAATTAACTCTTAAATAAGTTTTGATTAAGTCTCAATTTAGTTCCAATTAACTTTTAGTAAATTCATAATTAAATTTTAATTCATTTCTAGTTCACTTTTAGTTCCCACATGGATGGACATGCGCCACACATGGATAGACATGGACCACACATGAATGGACATGGGCCACACATGGGTGAACATGTAGGTTGAAAGTTTTTTGAGAAGCTTCCTTAGGCTAATGCCCCATGGGTATAAATAGAAGTAAAGTCCCACAATATCTTTAGTCTATTTAACACCAATTTTGGGTACTTATCTTTGTCATGATCTTGTTTTTCTCTTGTCATGTTTTTGTAATAAAATCTTTTTGCATTCTTATCATGCACACATCGTGTTTTTACTTTTGATTTTCTTATTCCATGACTTGTATTTAAAATTAAACTTGTTTATGATCATATGGTTTGGAAATCTTATTGTTTAGTTCTTTTTATGTCAGTGATAAAACTTTTACATCGACATTTTTGTGCATGTTTCATTTGTTGGTGGTCCACGTAGCATGGATTTTGAGCACCTTCGAATTTTTTTTAACCTTGAGGATTTAGTGAATGGTTTCATTTAACTTCATTTGTTGTGTTCCCATGTGGCAATTAGCTACATGCTTGGGTTCGTGGCTTAGGTTTTTAGAGTTAGTCAATTTTTGTTTTTGGCCAAGCCCTTTGGTGGCATCCATCTAATTGTAGTGGGAGAAGTGTTTTATCAATTGTTGAGTAGGGTTTTATGTTTGTAGTTTCGTGATGCATTTGTTTCTCACTTGTCACCATATTAGTTTGGGGTGGCGGTTAAAACAAGGTTTCTTGGGCTGTGGTCCATGGTATTTGGGCCACTTTGGACGCCCATCCTAATTGGGTGGTGCTTGAGGTAGACATTGTAAATGCTTTCAACGCCATTTCATGTAAGGCCATTTTCTAGAAGCTTCAAGCAGTAGAACACTAAGTCTTTTAACTTTTCCCTTTGTTCATTCAATGTATAACATTTACGTTCTTTTGTTCTTCAATCATCATCATTCCTTGGGGGTTTTGTTTGTTATTTTTCTTTTGTTGGCACACGCTAAGGCGACTTACTTCAAAGACCTTTTTTTGTGCTAGCTCATTTTTGTATTTTTTGTCTTTTCCCTTCCTTGGTTGATGACACCCATATCCTTGGCCATGCCAATATCATCTCCCTCACCTTTAATCATTTCGTTTCCCAATTGGTTTTGTGGGGATGTTTGTTCAACCTTGTAAGTGCCCACCTCGGGCTAGTTGACCTCTTGGGTTAATCCCCCCTATCGAGTTTTGTTGCCCCCATGATGGCATCAAGATCTTTGGCATTCCCTTTTGCTCTACTTCCTTCACCTTTTTTTTTTTACGGGAGGTTCTATGCAAGGGTGTTTGGCATGGACACATGTTCCCAAGATTAAAAGACATCTAGGTGGCTTTTGATATCTTTTTGCAATGTTTCACCTAAAGGCCTTCCTTTTTTATTTGTTGTTTCTCCCCGCCTTTCCAAGTTTTTAGAGTTAGTTCGTTTTTCACTCAATTTTAATGGGAGTTTTAGAAAGACTTTTGGGTTTGGGTTCATTGGAGCATCTTGAGGCCCTTCTAATCCTTGGCAGATGGCTTTTTCATTTTGATGGGGGCATAGGGTTGATTTCTTTGGAGGTGATTACTCTAGTTACCTATTTAAAGAGTTGGGCTTTAGTTGACTTTGTCATAGTTTCTAAATTTTTATTGGATTCTCATTTGTTCTTGTTGGATGTGATAGATGCAAATAGATTGGGGTCATTCCTTCTTTAAGCGCATTTAAGATTAACATGAGAGCTTTTTCCATTGGGGGATAAAACATGTGTGCCCTTTTTTGAGCATTTGGTTAAAAGAGATGCATATTGTTTTCAAAAGATTATTTTAGAAGGAATGCACAACAATTCTTTTACTAACATTCTTTTAATTTACTTTTTGATTTGCATTGAGCATGCTTGAGGTTTAGTGTAGGTGTTTAGTTGTCTACCCCCCTAATCATCTTTTTTTTTCCACCTAACTTTAGATGTTTTTTCCACTACATTACACACTAGGTTGGGTCTTTCCCATCCTTTAGTCCTTCGAATGTCACACTGTTTGTAGCTTGCTTTTGTACAATGGGGATCCACCTTTTTCAATGCACTCATGGTGGGGAAAAGACAACCATGCATGATGTTATGCGAGATGCTTTTGTGGCCATTGCGAGAGATTGGATTTCATGTCTTGCAAAATCAAACCCATGTCCTTCCGCCCCCTATCTTGTAGTCTTCACATTGTTGAATTAACATTGTGCTATTAGTCAATTGTGTTCACATGTTAACAAACGTTATCATGGCCAACCTCATTCAAGTTGATTTGGTTTGGTGGACTGTTCTTTCTTGTGGGCTTGCTATGATAGTTGTGACTCATTTGAAGGATGGTGTTTATCATGATTGGTTCCTAGCAAACATGTTTTTCCATTTAATTATAGAGGTATTCATATGTTTACATTAGTAGGCGGATAAATTTCTTCATTGATGTGCCAACATGGTGTGGGGAATGAAAGGCATTGAAAGCTCTCCTTTTTCAGTTTTGTGTGCATTTTATAAGCAATAGGTGTCCAAGGCAATATAGCATGCACAAGCGGTTTTTGTGTTGAGACATGTTGTTGCAATAGGCGAAGGTTTGTTTACGCTAGGTGTCTTTTCAAAAGGTCCTCCCTTTTCCTATTATGTTGCTCACGACAAGAGGGGGTTTGGGAACTTGATGTTCCCCTTGTGGTTCGCCCTCTTAGGTGGTAGATTTTTCTCTTTGGGAGTGAGTCCTTCCATTTTGTTCCTTGTTTTCCCTTTTTGGGGTGCTTGGATCGATTTATGGTTGGCAAGGTTTGAGCAAACCAATTCTAATCAAAAACTGAACAACGTAAACTAAGAGACTATTTTAGTCTAAACATCTAGGCCAATCATTATCATTGGCCAATCAAAATTAATCATCTCTTTTTGCGCAGCTCTTGCCCTTCTCATTACAGTGATGCCAATTGACACATTTGATTGCTATACTTCATCCCAAATTCTGGGTACACGAGCTCTTCCTGCTGTGCGTGGAGACTCGCTAATAAGGCCAAAAGATGGGAGCACTCAGATAAACATGTGATGCACTATGAATTGTTCTTTTGCTCATAGTTTATGATTTTCTTCTTTCTTTTGCCTAATGAGCCCACCATCTCCTTGGATGAAGTTTACAATTTTGGGCAGCACAAATGCTTGCCTATAAATACCTTTTTTTCTACCTTCATGGTTATCAGCTGAAACTTGAACTTTGACACCCAGATGGCTGCCCTGGAAGGACTTGGAACAAAATAAGAAACTTCATTGAATTCATGAGAAAGCTTTTAAGAACTAAAAAACTTCACTTCTACAAGTGTGTATCATTTTCCAAGACATGGACCACCCCCTCAAGTGGACTAGTTGATAAGTTTGACCAACATAGCACGGTACAAGAGCAGCTTTTTCTCAGTGTGACAAGTGGATGCATCTTATGGGGGTAACCTAAGGGAAGTTTGAAAAATACAAATTTCTTAGGAGCCACCAATGAAATTTTGGTGTGCAATTTTCTTTGGGAAATGTTTAAATTTTACTTCCTTTTTTGGTCCATCAAAATTGTGGCCAAAATTCTTATGTAAAAAATAATAAATTTTGACCTTAATTTCAAATCATTTCTTTTAAAATGGAGCTGAAATTTTCATATTATAAGCGTTAAAAAAAGCTTGGACGAAGGTAGACATTCTAGTGACTAAACAATTGGTGTATCTGACATCTTAAAATCTTTGGACATTCTTCCTTTGATTATGTAGTTCAAAGAGATTATCTAAATATTTTCTTGGCACACTCTAGCCATTTAAATTGCTCAAAATGGGCAAGAAATGAGGAATATATGGGTTGCAAAAGTAAAGGGGATTGATTTTGGTGATGAACATGTTCCAACATTTTGTGATTTGGATATGCTCATTTTTTTTTGGTTGTTTTTTAAAAATTGTTCCTTTGCATTTGGAGTTCAAAGAGGGCTCCTCCTGGCAAATCCATAGTTGTTTAGATTGCTCAAAAAACATGAAGGAAATATGTGGCCTGGAAATCAGGGGGTCTTTTTTTTTGGAAAAAACATACTTTATGATTTGGACATGCTCCATGATTCTTTCCAGTTCCTTTGCCTCTGGAGTTCAAAGAATTCTTCTTGTCTGTTGCTCCATTGCCTCTAGTTCAAATAGCTTATGAAGAGCTTCACGCAGTGCACTCATAACTATTTAGATCACTCTCAATATCGACATGAACAAAAAAAAGAGAGGAAGATATTCAAATGTTTGATCATGGATAAGTGTATGGTGACTGATGTGTTTTACTCTCACTTTCTTAACAATGGAAATTTCTGACATGTAGTGCAACCTCCAAGAGCTTTGTCGCAATGGATATATAGAAAAGGGTGTAATACATAGAGTTGGATCACATGGGAAGTGATCACATGGGTCCTTAAAGATTTTAATTGTATTGTTTGGCAATAGCTCACATGGGTTCCTAAAGCAAGGTGGGCGTGGGCGGGCTAATTATTCTAGAGCTATTTGGCTGGAGACCTGTGAATTACTAGGGTTAAACACTTGTACTATGTATAGCCTTGGATGAGAGGGGATATTAGTCATCCTTAGTCTTGTGTGGGTATTTGATTTTGGTAGATCATGTCACAATTCTGGTCTTTTGGACATTTTAAAAAACCTAGACCGATTCTGGTTATCTAAAATAATTTCTAAAAATCAGACTTTAAAAACCTAGACCAATTCTGGTTATCTCAAAAACTCAATGAACCTTTGGTTTTCATGAAAGAACCATGGGTTTCAGGATGGTTCTTTCAGTCTTTGTTATGCTTTTGATAATAGGAGGGGTTTGGTTCCAATTGTGATACCCGCACAACACTGGTTATTACAGCTAATTTGCGTGAGCTGAAATCAAAATGTCACAGACTCTGGCTGAAAAGAAAACTAAGTACGTTTGGTTTCAGACATTGGGATGAGCTTCAACAGCTGTAGTCCCGGACTGTACTATATACATTCTGGAACTTGACTGGAATTTTATGTCTATAATTTCCACTAAAATCTAGGAATGGGTGTTGGAACCAGGGGTGTATTTTTATTTATTAAAAAATAAAATCATATCGAATATTTGGCTCATGTTTTCCAAAAAATAGAAAATTTATTAGAATTTACATTAGAAAAATTAAAAGTAACCAAAAATGTTGGAAAGAAAAACACTGGTTGGAAGTTGGAACTCTAATTTCTTCAAATTTTTCAAATTTTCTTATCCTTTTTTTTGTTGAGCTGGACATTGTTGTTTCCAGAGCTTTTAGTTTGTTCAGGAAATATTTGGGTCCAAATTTTTTTTTCTGAATGAGGCTCAAGTTCCAAAGAATTTGAAATTCTTCTGGGAAGTGGCCAAGACGACCAATATTTTGTAGGCCACCCTTATCCACCCACCTCGGGTCCTCTGTTCCTGAATCCTCATGTGCTATGGGAAGAGATGAAAGCACAGGTCCTTGTGATCAGAGGTTTATTATGAATAAGGATGTACTGGTCCATAATCAAATGCATATAGTGCTGGACTAGCCCTCATAAGAGTGCAAATCTTGGGGGGTTTCGCTATGTGCAATTCCCCCAAAAGCGGTACTAAAAGCTTGCTAGAACTATGGAGATCAAGCAGGTAGACAACCACAGTTTCTTCTCTCATTTTATTTTCACTACCTTAAATATAGATGGTGTGTTTCACAGTGTGTTAGATGGTCACTTAAGTTGCTGATGGGCTGACAATTTCAGAAGCATTTTTTGAAGGATCTGTGACTATTGAGGTTTTATAAAAATCAGGACTATCTTGGTTTTGGTTTGGGTTCCAACAAGTGAATGAAATCAAAAATCCAATTCTTGGTTCAGTCCTTCAAGAAATTAAAACTCTGATTCCGGTTCTGAAAATTATACCTGATTTCACTTTTGTAAGGTAGACCTTATTCATGATTGACCTATCATGGAGGTCTGATATTGATCAAGAACCAAACATTTACCCAAACTATTTAGTGTATAATTTGTAGATAACTGACAAGACCCTTATGAGCTGGGTACTGCTTTGATGAAAATCAGATATCAACCTTTTGCATTTCGACCTTTTGTTCTAACAGGTTTTTGAATTCTTAAACATTACAATCTTTCAGTTGTCATTTTTCATTTGCCTGCGTGTCTTCAATTTTAGCTCCAGTTTGAGCTCCTCTTTTAATTTGGATTTGATGGCTGTGACTTGGCAATTGTGAGATGTCCACAAATCTGAAATGAAGACAAATATATGCATGCTGTCACACATTTGAAGTTTCATTTACAGTTGAATGTGATGAAACAATATTTAACATATGTGAGAAAGTTGAAATATATTTAACTATTACTTCATTCAAAGTAAAATTCAAACCATCAAATTCAATAATTTCATTCACCAAAACATTTTTTGTTTCACACAAAAATCTATTCAACACCCTCATATGGAATCCACTCTTTGTTGAAATCATTCCGTGAAATGTTAACTTTGTATTTGGTTGATGCCTGTCCATTTTGACAAATGAATGTCATTAATGGTGAAAATTTAATTAACCATTTGTTCCCTCGTTCACTCTATTTATTACCATCATCCACAGACATGCACATTTTTAGTGAAATATGAAATGTTGAATTATGATTTAAAGTTTTTTACTGGATGATATGGCTGCTACCTTAGATGAATGTCTTAATTTCCATTTCACCAAGCAGATTGAAATCTGAGCTCTTATATAAACAAGTCTGTACTCATGAGCCCTTGAATTTCATTAAAAAAAAAAGGTGATTGACATGTGGTGTTGAACATTTCAAAGCCAACATAAACATGACATTGTGTGCCTTTGAAGCTGATTGGATATTCTCTAAGTTACAACTTCAAATGCATGGATGTACTATTTAAATCGTGTTAATAAGGTGACTTTGATCATAGATGCTAAAGAGCTTGAATCTTGAAATGGATTTTAATCTCAATAATGATCATTGACAATCCATGATTGAGATTTTGGAATTGGTGAAGCATGATGAATTGTATCCTTAAAGATGAAGATATGGCTCACGAATGTCACTTTTGAGGCCTTGCATTGCTCATTCACACTTCCAAGGCATCACACAATTCAATGCAAGGGAAGGGGACACTCCAACTTTTCTCGCCAAAGATGAGGACATTTTAGCAAATTTTCAACAATTCAAACAAATCATTTTTGACATTCTCTTACAATTTACAAGTTGTTGCAACCTTTCCTCCAGCCCTCCCTACAACCCCAAGTAGCATAGTCTCCAAGATGCAAGGGAATCATGCCCATAGTTTGCACTTATGGTGCATCAACCCTGTAGGTTTTCATTGGCCTTTCTTTTTTCTTTCCACAAAATTTGACACTGTTGCAAAAAAATTGAAACTTTTTGTTACAAATTTAATGATTTTTGTAAAAAAATCTCCAACATTAGAAAAATATCAAAAATATTGTGAGATTTCTACACATGGTTCAAGTAGGTAGCCAAAAACATATAATATACATTTTTCCTTTTCATAATTTTTAACAAAAATTTGGCTAAATTAAGTTATGGATGATCACCACCTCAGGTCGATCACAAAATTGAAGGGGAAAAAAAAACACCATTAGTTCCCATGAACTACATTGAAGGATGGATTTCATCTCAACTTGTGGCAATTCTTCAAAACAGTTTTTTTTTTTGATGTAAATTATTTTTTATGTTATTGAATCAAAATACTCTTGACCCATTCAAATTACAACCTCACATTCTCATTGGTAGAGATAGGCTATCAAATACAATGTCAATAAAGGGATTTCAAGATGTATAAGTTGCAGGTTTACTCAGGACTTTTGTTTAAACCTTCCAATCGCTAATAAGATTAAGTTGTTGGAGGAGAACTAGAACTCTTGTCCAAATCTTTCAACATTATCTCCAAAACACCATGAAATTAATGGGAGAAGAACTAGACCCTGAAAAGTTGGTGCAGAGTTCAGACTTGATCACACGTTATCATTTGACAGACATATGAAGTTGACCTATTGAGGTTATAGGCTTTGTCCTTGTAAGTTTTAAATCACAAGATAGCCTAATGTGGGTGTGCAAATCTATGATAAGTTGGTGTGGGAATGGACAATCAGATATGTATGCCATACGTAAATTGCAGACTGCTGTGCTGTCTAAGTCAAAGCACAAACCCTAACAATAAAGCCAGGCTAATGAATTAATGCTTAAATCAAATATCATAGCATAGGATAAGTTTAAGAACTCTCTTTCAGTTTGATAATGTTACGCAAACCCAAAATTGCATAACAGAGGTCCCAAGTCCCAACCTGGAGATCATTGCCTATCCACTTCACTTCAAACATAACAACATTCAATGTCTCTCTACTTTGTCTCCTGACTAGCACAGATATCATACATATGCAAGCAAGTGAGAAATCCACATTGTTATGATCACTGTGGAATCCCTACCCACAAATCTGCTTGTTGCTAATGCAGATCATGTTCTATCTACAAATCATGATATCTATCATAGAGATATTTATAAAAGCTGTGATTCAAATCTGTAAGCTACCACCCTGCAGATCATGGCAAATCCCTTCCAGAAAATTGGTGTCACAAAAGGCTGCTGCTATCTTTACTTCTGGTGTGTACATTATTTGGGTCAATCATGCTCATCATGGCTCCAATAAGCAGATAGAGAAACTTGGCTAGTTTGCAACAATAATGTGAAACTGATCCATCCCAAATATATTAATATTTGTAAATGTAATGGCCAGGGAAGGGCAGCAGAGGGGTTTGGGGGGTGGGGTGGAGGATGTTGTTAAATCAGCAATGGGTCCTTATTTTGTACTTTCTGTTCTTCTTTTTTTTTTTTTGTATGCCCTTGGTTCAATCCATCATTTCGAAAAAAGGATGGTTGATGCCCAGACCAAAATAGAGGTCCTGTAATGCACACATTGGGTGTGTAGTAGACACTAAGAGGCATAATATGCCTCCTGGTGTACATTACGTGCCCAAACTGTTTATAATAAGATGAAAAATTTGTGTATGGGCAGCACCAAGATGTGTCTGGTCAGCACCAGGTCAGCACCAGACACACCTTGATTGGGCAATTGGGCAGTCAGGGAAAAAAGAATCAGACAGTCTGCACTTCTGTACTGTCTGCAATAAGGACCCATTGCTGATTTAACGTCCTCCAGTTGGGGGGGGGGGTAGCAACTTTTGAGTCCCCCAACAAAGCAAGACTGCAGATTTTGTTGTTGTTTTGGCAGGAGGAGAGAAGAATAGCCCCTCAAGGAATATGAGGAACCCTGTGCTGTGCTTTAATGCTTATGATGCTTCTTTTAACCACTGACCAGCTGACACAAAACCCACTTGTTTTATGAAACATTATTGTAACAAAACCGAGTCTAGATCAAAAGTAAAAGATGGGTTGGTTTCAGTTGTGCTCACAACACCAGAAAAGGAGTCTAGAACGAAAAAAAATTCTAACTACTCTGAAAAATTCTAATCACTGTGTTTCAAAAGGATGAAGTGCATTCATCACAGAGACTGCCATTTTGTACTCTCAGCTAGGCTGTTATTTTTGGAAATCACAAGAACCCAGGGGAATTGTTGGAATTGGTCTCTGGTACAATTATTTCGGAACCCACAACCAACCACAATGTCACTGTCTCTGTGTTTAAGTAATAAGATGATATGGTCATTACTGCCAAAAACAGAGACAAAGAAGTCCATTTGAAACACGGCTAGTATTTCCTTCCATTACAACAAATATCCTTGATCTACATCAAGCCAGTTAGGGGGCTAAACCTAATGTGGGTAAGTTAACACTCATTGTATTTGCTAGTTCATCAATAATTACCACAATTATCATTGAACTCATCAAGCTAGGAACTGGGTTAAATTAACCTGGGTAACACTCATTGTTATAAATGCTAGTTTGTCCATCATGAAAATTATCATCCATCTCATGAACCTAGTTACAGGGTTAAATTAACCTGGGTAACACTCAT
>Ga0116230_10006372_pt1 | contig 11631 bp, 10 predicted proteins | sample S1TSphfallax_3_FD_88678 | JGI IMG/M metagenome (GOLD analysis project Ga0116230, IMG submission 88678) | Host-associated microbial communities from peat moss isolated from Minnesota, USA - S1T2_Fd - Sphagnum fallax MG | ecosystem: Host-associated > Plants > Peat moss > Unclassified | place...
TCCATATATTGATTATGAACCCACTCCTCCTTGGGAGTTTGGACTGTGCCCAAATCATGATCTTGTTAGTAGGGGCTTTTTGAAGCAACAGCCAGGATCACTCAAATTCAAGATTTCAGTGAGACGAGGAAACATACATACCAGTGAAAGATGTGACATATTGTGTGTGTTTCTTCCTCGGGTATGGTGAAAGGCTCCAGATGAGTGAGATTCATCCTCCTTGAAACATGCAATTGTACTGCCTTGTAAGTGTATGTTTTCACTTTCTCATTGGCAACTGGCACATAGTTTGAGTCAAACCCCAAGTACCTGCAACTCTCATTCCATCCACAAAGGGTATATTCATCAGGCAGGCAAATTGTAGTGCCTGCTCAACAGACAAATGCAACCCGGTGTCAAAAGATTGCCCATAGTACAAATTTCCATCTTATTTGCTCAGAACTTAATAGCAAGAAAACAAGGAAATGGCAATCGAAGTCAGAGACTGCTGTTGTACACTTCCATTTTGTCTACAGAACAGAAAACTGTCCATCTGAAACTTGTCTTGTTGTGCAGAGAGGCTTGCATTGAAGTTGTTGACGATTTCATGGTCTCTTCACATTCCTGATATCATTGGCAACCTTGCATCTCTAAAGTTTGCTGCTGTCTGATGAAATCTGCTGCAGTTCAATTCAATTCTGGAGATTCAAGTTGTCACCTGGAATTCAGAGTGACAGATCCACATGTGAAGTTACTGAACCTTGATCTGTGCTGTTCTTGATGAACCACATCGCTCAACGAGATGGCAGGGGGGATTCATGGATTAGTAGGGACAAGAGGAATTGACAGTCCAAAATCACTCATCGCCACCAACTTCCTTCCTTTCAAGGCATCTGGGATCTTGTTTGCAAGCTGAATTGCCAACCCTTGCAAATGTCATAAAGCCAATAAATCACTTAGGGATATGAAGGAGCTTCATCATCATCCAACGTTTAGTATATTGGGATTATTGTACATGGGCTTTTACTAAAGCAAAAAGTATCTGTTGGTTGGTCTGGCTTGCTCTCTTGACAGTAACATCTATATAGGACTGGACCTTAGGAAATGCTAAAGGCTCTCTGACCTGTGTATCCCACCATTTGACATGTTTTGCATGAATTTGACTGACCAAGCTGAGTATGTAACACTTTTACTGCATACCCCAAAGCTTGCCTTTTTCTCTTCCTCCACTCTTCCAAAACTAGTAGGATAGTGTTCAGTTCTGGGAATTGACTTCAGTCCTCCTCCTGCACAACAGATTAACCCTACGTTCCCCATGCTCAATCTGCCCTGGCTACTTGTGGCAAGAAAGGATTGAGCAGAGAGTCTCACTGAATAAAATGCAGATCTTGACCTTCTTTTCCAATTAGTCTTCAACAGTTGTTGGTGGAATTGTCTTGGGAGAAGCTGGATTCTAGCTGGCAACTTCTTCCTCCGGCAAGTTGCTCCTCACTTCTGATTCATGGCAGCCATGGTTGAACGTGTCATGCATGTGCTTGGAGGAACTTCGTTTCATCCACACCAACACCTCTTGCTGTCAGTTTGTTCACAAGAGCACTTTATTAAATCTGAATGTGTGTACTTCTGTAACATTCAACATGCTTACCACATCATGGCTCATTACTACAGCAAGATAGGAAATTCAGATCTCAACCACAAGCCCAGAAATTCTAGTCCCAAATCCAATGGCAAGCCCAACTTACATACAGGTTTTGAACTCTGTGACACATAGATTCTGCTTGGTTCGAGGAATTAAGAAATGCAAGAGGGAAAAGGAAACAGCAACCAACACATGCAACATCTGTGATCAACAACACCTGCAGACCATACAGATATGATGGATGAATCAGCAACTCTTCATTCATGGCATAATCAAATGGGGAGCAACAAGCTTTGGCTACTGTTTAAAGAAGGCCTGCTTTCTAGAGAACCTCTTCTCACCATAGTATACAAATTGGCTATTGAGAAAACCTACCGTAGACAATGCTGCACTCTACAGAATGTGCTGTTAAATGGATGTTGTTGGAAGCTATGGTTTCAAACAAGCACATACACCCAATCAGCAGCATTTACAATGGTTTCTTTGGGAGGGTTTGTGAACACATATGAAGTGGGGGCGCCAAGTGTACCCTGGGCTCGGTATAAGCCCAATGCCAGAATCCCCCTGTCATGCAGAAGACCAACAAAGAGATCACCATACTCCTGATTAATGTATTCCTCAGGTACTGATATGTGCTCCAAGATACGTAACCGCTCTGAACTCAACCCTCCCTCTTGCTTTACATACCCTCCTTCCAGCAGCTGCTCCACAATGGATATTGTATTTCGGTTGTAGAAAGAAGATCGTCTGCATTTGTTCACCATGGAGAATATCAATTCCAGAATGTTTGCTAAATTGCTAAAGTGCCAGATTTTTCATGCTATGTTCTGCTCACCAAAGCCACCATCAAGAAATCCATGGAGTGATGCCTACACATCACTAAGTCCACTTCACAGAAGCGTGACTTATGGAAGTGTTAGGGCCATAGTACAGGCATTTGATGTATTTACATAGAGAACCAAAAGCAGGCTGGCACTTACAGCAAGAAGCCAAGTAGCCCTGGGGAAACTGCCTTGCCTTCCATATATGGAGGTCCAAAGTAAAGTAAGGCATCACGATTACGCTTGTAATCTATACGATCAACCTGATTTCGATCAATATCAAATTGAGGGCGTAGATAATAGAACCCGATTGTGTGCTGCATTTCAACAATCATGATTCCTGGCTTCTCTCCCACAAGACGCTCTACATTGGCAGCTGTCACTATGTTGTCCACATCACTTGTATATGCTGCTGGAGTTCTCCTTTGACTTCTCCCACCCTCCACTCCCTCCCCACTCAAGTCTACTGGCTGACCTTGATTAGCAAGGATGACAACTTTTTCTGCATGAGAGAGCCATGTACCAAGATCAGATAAAACAGTTCCAGATGCAGAAGAGTGACCTTAATGAAGTTAGGTGTGTTTAGTGCAAAATTTACTACATGGTTCAACCATTTAGTTCCCAACATCTATACCTCTGATATGTAAAATCCTATGGATAGGATCAATCTCACTCTCCTTGTTCAAATGTGGGACATTACACAGAACTCAAATGCAATTCTAACATGCTCCAATCTGCAATCTGGCAACTATACTAGCCTTCAACACTGCCATTACATTTGCTAATATGCATGACTTCTGTCCATGCCTTTTTACCACCCAGCAAACTAACTGTCATGGAATCCACAAGCCTAAGTAAAGCTGGGCAGTAAACTGAAAGGTCAAAGGGTCAAACCTGCTTGAAGGATACCTCCACGCATTAGATCAAGCTCATAGAGAGCAGAGCCTTTGAGAAAGAAGGTATCCTCAAAAATGCCCACCTTGCCCCACTGGTTTGCATTTGGCTCATCAGGGTAAAGAATGACAATTGGTGGATTGGGGAATCCTGGCTTTCGTAGCTCCCTCAAAAAATAGTAAATGTGCTGTGGCCAACTGCACTGTAAGCAGACCAAAATATGAGGGACCTTCAACTCCACCACTTGAATAGTGCGTTGCTGAAGGTTCTGCAGAATGACATCTGCTCTACGTTCTAGGACAGCAGGATGAGGCTGTCCATGATGTGGAAGAGGTGGCCACGATAGCAATATCTCAGTTGCCTTCTCCAATGACATTCCTTTTGGGTAACTTCCATCTCCTGAACTTCTGCCGCTAGAAGAACCAACACTGTGGTTATCCCAGCCTGGGAATGTGCCTAATTCTACTGAATCATCCTTTTCAGGATTGTTGTCATATGTATAGCAAATAGCTGACCTTAGCTTAGTTTCCAATTTGATCCGGCCATCAGGGCTATTTGGGAAAACAATTGGGTTTAGGTCACCACCCACTCCTTGCAAGTCCCTGTTATCAGCTATGATTGGTCCTGTCCGGAACTTCTGCAGCTCAACAGATTCAACTTCTGTTTTGCTCCTGGGCCATTTTTGTAGAATTCCTTTACGCAGGTGCTTGTCTTCAAATTTAGAAATGGCATAAGCAGTGTGCAGGTCCCATGCTATTACCAATCCAATATCATCAGGTTGGATGACATGACCCTTAGGGTGCAGTAACACCTAAACACCAATCACAAACAAGGGTTAGCTGATTCCAAGTGAGCTTCATCTGCAAGTTACTGTTGCTACAAAATAGTCTGCAGACTACTACCGAGAAATGCAACAAAAGAGTTCATGAACGTCTGTATGATGTGAGTGGCCATACCTTCCGATGTGAAAAGTTTCTCCCCACATGCAGCACCTCAACGTCTAGTGCAAAGAGCACGACATTGAAGGTTGTGAAAACAAACTCCACAACCTGCACACATGCATCCATCATCACATGAAAAACTCTCTTGGAGGCTCAGTTAATCCTAACTGGACCTTATGTGCACACACAAAATTGCAGATCCAGTTTTTGCAACTGCAGAAATCGTCTCTTTTCTGTTGGCTCCTACATCAATTCCATGTAACATACACTTCATCTCTCACTCAACACAAACCTAGAGAGAATGGAGAAGGGACAGGTAGAGACTGCGGAAAAAGAGAAGCTCTGAGTCAAGATGCTTCAGTCAACAGCAGGAAAACCAAGGGGGCACAAACTGGAGAGAAGGGAAAGAAGCCAGTGAGAAGTAGGGATGTTGAACTATTGCCACATGGCCCATGATGGGTAGAGGAAGAGATACCTCTTCAAAGAGCATGTCATGGCAGGCCTGTGGAAGAATCAGAGGATACACCTCATTGTCAAAACTGTGGAAGTATTCACGCATGAATGAACGCTTTGGCAGATCTTTAATCTTGATCTCTGATGTGAAGAGGTTTGTGATGAATGTGGAAAGGCCTTTGACAAGGCAGCTGCAGTCACAGTGCAGCTTCAGCTCTCTACTGTTCTTTGTTGTTAGACTCTCTTCTTTATGAAGCACAAAGTATGTGACAGCCTACTAGTCCACAAGGCTGTTGATGCTGAGTCCAGCATTTTGGATGTTTAGATTGCGTCCCTCAAAATCACATCATGAAACTAACATTGAAATCAATCAGACATTCTAGAGAAAATGTTCAAAGGGAGCCACCCACCTTCGGGCAATCATTTTATAGTGGACTTTGATAGGGCAGATAATTTCTATTCCACCTTTGTATGTCTCATCCCACACAGCACTGTTTTGGGTCTCTGGATCCAGCACCTCAACTATGATGCGTACCTGCTCTCCACAATACCGGTGTACTGCCAGTGCTTTCACTATTTGTGCAGCATCCTCCACCTTGGGGTCCTGTTGCATATGTATGAAGCACTTTTTGAAGAAACTGGACAGCAACTGAAAGCAGGAAATGAGCAATCTGTGATCTTCAGAGTGTTTACCTTTCTCCCGTGACACAAGATAATGGACAGAAACAAACCAAGATTGGAGAAGTTTACAGGTGTCCACAGCAGAATTGTAAGTCAGTGAAGTAATTCAACAAAAGAATGGATTCCACTGGTATGCAAGAGCCTACCTCAGCTTCATGATCTGCAAGCAAGAAAAAGGCATGGGCACGATCTGCAGAGCATCTTTCTAAGTCTGATTGCCGCACCGGTGACCCCTCTATGAACTTTGCCATTCCATTGTAGAGTGACAGTATTGACTTCAGTTCAAACCTGCCATCTCAGATCCATCAGAAGTGGATCAAGGACACCACCGGGTACCAAAAAGATGGGTTGTAACTCTGGGCATGTCTCTATATGAACACATTAATCAAAGTATGACAAACTGTCAAGACTATTGTGTATGTCATACAGGATATGTGTGGAATTGCCACTCACGAGGGACTGAATGGTGCCAATATGGTTACATGCAAAGGGTAGCTCTCAAGGTCTGCAACATAAATCACATCAGATGCCCACAATGCCATCAGGAATGACAGCTTAAAATCAATTCATTTCTGAAGGAAGTGTGCTCCTCACAACACCCATGAAATATGCACTGTAGCATGGTGTATAATTGAAGGACAGCAAATTGCTTCCTTCTAGAATCCAGCAAACTTCTTACCTTCACAATGAGTTGGGTTGAAGAACTCTGCAAGACACTCTTGAATAGCTGCAAATGAGATGCTCCCACTAACTATTAGATACCGTGAATTGATAACTTTCCTCCCAGACAAACTGCCTCCATATGGCCTGCACCCACATACGCCCTGTGTACTTAGGGTTGCCATGGAATCCACTCGCCCACCATTTCAACCCATTCATTGCTGTTAAATGATGTGAAAGCATTTCCACGTCTTTGCAACTTTTCACAACTTTAGACAGGAATTTACTGCTAATTGAGAGTTAATGCTATAGGCATGGAAATGGTTGGATACAATTTCATTTGACAGCCACTTGCAGGTAAAAAAGGTTTTTGAGTGGCACTTGTCAAACCAGATGGTCAAACACTATTCTCATGGTGGGGGGAGCACCCACCAGGAATTGGGCAAGTACACACTAGAATCCATTACTCACATGTGAACCTCAAACATTTTAGTGGTCACCACTGAAATAGGGGGTGGATGGCCTATTGTGGCAGTGCAGCCTTACTGCCAACCCCAATAGAATAAAATAGCAGCTTAGGAAGCCCAACTTTCTGCAACTATTTCTGGCTACTTCATTTATGGATGGGAATCTTGAAGTGCACTGTAGACTGTCATTAGACTTGCTTACCTATTGTTGAAGATCAGCAGATCATATGTAAGGAGAATGTGCTGAAAAGGAACAGAATATCTAGCATATGACATTTAAAGCAGAATCATGACAAATGTGACATATAGAGGAGAAAATTTTAGAATACCTCCTAGATGCTAGGTAAGTGATGTGGCCAATCTGAATTGGAATAATAGTAAGAGCCAGAAGGATTGTCGCTATTGCAACAAGCTGCCCAAGTTGGGTCTTAGGTGTGATATCCCCATATCCAACTGTAGAAATCTGTGAGAAGGCCAAATATCTCTGCTTAAAATCTTGAGAACTGTATAGCTGTGAGTATTTGGAGCAACCTACACCTGGATCAAACTGAATTGTAGTGATAACTGCAAACAAAATCTGTGCAACTAAGAGAACCTTGGCCTCAATGAGGAAAATTCCATTGATGTGCAAACAGAGGCTAGGACCAGGGGAACACACACCGTTACAATAATAAAATAGAAAGCATCCCAGAAGTTTATGCAGGGTCCATTGCATTGAGAATCCTGAGCATCTCTCTGATCTTGTGAAGCTCCATTATACTCTACCCACTGCAGGAGGCCTGCAATCAAAAATACTGCACCCCACCACCCCCCCAATCCCCCCAAAATGATCATCCTGCCTTAGTTGGAAAAACCAAATTTGAGTGGCAGGCTAATTCTGTGTAATTTATTTTCTGTCTCATCTTTGCACTGTTGTCCAGTTAGCCCATCATTATACAGTGTACAATGCAATCCTTCCTTTCTTCATCTTACCCATCCTACAATTGGGTCACTTTCTCCCAGTAATCAACAATAACTGCCATCCATGTTTAGGGCTTAGGATGAGGCAATTTAAATTTATGGCATTATGACTTCTTAGAGTGATGCTAGACTTCTCTACTTGACTCTTGATATGCTGGCCTAGAGAATACATAATACAACATCAGTTTGGTGAAGATCACCCATCAGCATATGAACTAGCAGGCAAGGACATTCCAACTTACCACCTCCAAAGGTGGACACAACCAACAGAAGGATTTGCTGAGATATTGTGCTTCCCGCAATTCCAACCTTGCGCATTAATGTCAATATCCTGCATGAGGATTCTGAGAGAAAATATTAATGTTGGGTTCTTGCCACTAATTAATTCAGTTTTTTATCTCTGTGGTTCAGTTTCTGTCTTCTTGGCATTGACTGAGGGGCAAGCTGGCAACAGATAGAGCACCCATAAAATGGAATCTCAGCAGCAGATTAAAGATACAACCAAGAATATCATCCAACTTCCAGGATAAATCAATTGTTTAATAGACCTCTCACCTCATGATACGAATAAACTGCAGAAGACGAATAATTGATGCACCTCTTCCTCCACTCCTGCACACAGCTCTCAATTCAATACTTCAAGTCCTGAAGGTCTGTGGGACTCACAGCTATGAACTTCGGAAGACATCATCATTAAAGAGAGCTGTTGAATGACAAAGAGAAGACATAAAGCATTTCAGACTTCCTCATCTTGATAGAAAAGATAAACATCTCCTATCTCCTCATCCTTTGCATCACAGGCTCTCAACTAAGCAGAAAATATGAAAGATGAGAAAATGCTCTATAAAAGGAACTCATATTCAGTTTTACTTTCGCTCAGATTCTCTGTTGCTTTCACTTCCTCCTCCATTTCACCAAGTGATGTTATATGGTATCACTGGAGCATGAGTAATCTTGTGGAAAGGCAGGAATGATGACCTAGTGTCTGAGAGAACAGAAAGACAGTGTGCTTACTCCTATCAATCAGATTGGTGATTCTTTCAAAATGCCCAACATGGATCAAGATCCTGAGAGAGCTTGGATGATCACATGGGACCCACGGGCAACATAAGAGATTGTATTTACATGGGGTGAGATTGCACATCATTGTCACTAATTTGACAGAATTGTGCAAGTGCCTAACATAATGTTGCCCTGCAGACAATGGAATTGTCCAGAAGGTACTTATATATTTGAACATGACAATAAAAAGATTTGAGATTGATCAATGCAGACCTGAATATGAGGACAACTGGTATTGAAGTAACCAAGTCAAGGAAGCCCCAAAAAGAAAATATATACAGTAGCCGCACAGGTGCACTGCACAAAAACACCCATCAAATATAGCTCCTGAATATGACTTGGTCTCTATATACAAGCAGTGTGACTTGCCTCTTTGGGCTCTTCTCTGAAATTCATCGGTTGCCTTTATGGTTCATTCTTTCTGTGCATTAATCATCCCTACATTCAGCAGGCAGGAACAAGCTTCTTCTATCTAGAGCATATTCCATGTGCATCTGATTAGTGGAAAGCAGAACAAATTCAACTCGTACTCAAGAGATTTTTACTATCTTGCACATATAGCAACATCTGCCATTAAAAAATAATCCTCAAGTTTGTTGATATCACTACCGAAACAACCCAAATTGCCAATGCTATATTTCCAGTTAGCCCAAGATCATTGCCAGCACACAAAGCACTACCTATAGATCCGCAATAAGTAGTCAACAACAAACACAACGCTGATGATGTTCTGAGTTCGAGCAACCCAATTGTGTTCAGTATCCAGTTGGTACCTGATCAGAGACAGCACAACCAAGGTGGTTCAATTGACCTGCTCACACTCTCACCATTTTTTGAGCATCAGGCATGATTAGCCATTGTCTCTGTCTTTCAATGCCAACTCTTCACTATGTGGGTGCATTAAGGTACCTTCTGTTGATGTCATTGCAACGCATATGCCTATTTCAGGTTCCAAACCATCTTATTCTATCAAAGTTCTACTGGCCACATCACAAGAATGATAGTGCGCTGAACAAAAATGTCCAGTTATTGACACCCCTATCAAAGTTGTCTGCTGTCAATGCCACATGCTGCCCAGTATAGAGTCCAGTGACAGAGAAAGTGAACTGATAGAACTGAACAGTGAGCAAAAGATTGATCTGAGATTACACCTGAGACCTGATTTACAGCAGAACTGAACTAAAATGCTATGGACATTTCCAGTCACCACCACATTTACTGCTGTGAGATGAAACATTTAGAGCATAAGAATTTTTTTAAAGGGAAGTGAAGTCAATGAACTTACGTTGAATAAACATATAGAACTCCAGATACAAGGGCAAAAAAAAACTCCAGCTGCACCCAATTTTAGACCCATGAGAAGCAGTACATCAGGTGTAAGATCATCCAGAAATGGGATAAAGACAGCGGAGAAAACCTCCAACTGCACACTGGACCATACACAAATCCTGTTACAGATGGGCACCATGAAAACAGACAGTTTACATGGTTGAAGAACTGTGAGCAAAAGCAAGAAACAAAAAAACCATTCCATCACAAAACAAGAATGCAGAATCTTTAGCAGTAAGTAAGTAATACTGTGGTGAGTGCACATACAATGTGCCATCCAAAGCCAATGTAGCCTGCCCTTAAGCTCGATCGAACTTTCACAGCAAGTGGCACTCTACCATAGAGGAAAGAGTCGTGGTATGTCTCAAGAACATGATCACCAGCATCAACCTTCTTTGCAGAATGCTGACTGTTCACTGAAGCAAGTGCATTGAAAACTTTCTTGGAGACTGACTTAATCTTGTCTGACCATCCGTTCTTTCGGCCCCCCCTACCACCCTGATTTTGCACAGCTATGGAGCCATCTTCCCAGTTCCTTGCACTTGAAGTGCCCTGCCCAGTTCGTCGATAAGGTGGAGGAACAGCCACTTCATCCCCCTCCTCCCGTTCTCTGTCCCTTTGTGCCATTTGAGAACTCTGAGACTCACTTGCACCTCTGTAAAGCACAAACCAACTCTGTTGTCTCTCATCAACTAGAGCGCTGTTTTCTCAACAACCAATAATTCCACTATGAGACTCTATCTACTAATACAAAATGAAAAAAAAGACCTCTAAGTCACCAAACAGTCTCCAGATCTCCAGGGGACCAAAAAAAAGGAAAAGGGAGAAACAGAAAACAGTGTAAGAAAAGCCGAGAAGTCTGAACAGATTTGTAGAGAGATGGAGGATCCAAGTTCCACCACAGAACAGAGTGTGGAAGCGCTATTACAAACGCTGAGCTAGCTATTACCAAAACTCCGCAACTGCATATAGCTTAATGTGGATGTTGGGGCGACGAGTAGGGAGTAGACGGAAGAGGAGGAGTTTTGCGCAGACAATGATTAGTTCTGCGATCTTCAAGCTGAGTTGGAGCGGCATCAGGAGCAGCTGCGCAATTGCGGCAAACATAACCTGAACTTCTTGCGCTCTTACCGAAAAAAAGAAAGAAAACAAAAGAATCAGGAAAAAACACACCGGCTCGCGCGCGCACAAAACAAAATCAACACGAAAGTTTTGCAGCAGGAGGAGGATTTTTGCAGACACCGATGAACCGCGATCTTCAAGCTAAGTCGGAGCAGCAACAGCAGCAACAACAACACGATTGCGGCAAACATAACCTGAACTTCTTACGTTCTTACTATAAAAGAAAACAAAAGAAACAGAAAGAAAAAACAAACACATCAAAAGCCATTTTCGATTCGTACCGCGATCTTCAAGCTAAGTTGGAGCAGCAGCAGAAGCAGCAATACGATTGCGGCAAACCTCAGAACTTAAACTTCTTCAGTTCTTACCAAAAAAACAAAACAAAGGAAGCACATAAAAGAAGAAGAGGAAACACAACAACAACAACAACAACAAAACGATTTGTACAGACACTGACTGCTTCGTACCGCGATCTTCAAGCTAAGTTGGAGCAGCAGCAGAAGCAGCAATACGATTGCGGCAAACCTCAGAACTTAAACTTCTTAAGTTCTTACCAAAAAAAGAAAACAAAAAAGACGCAAATAGAAGAAGAAGAAGAAACACAACAACAACAACAACAACAA
>Ga0116230_10006373_pt1 | contig 11631 bp, 10 predicted proteins | sample S1TSphfallax_3_FD_88678 | JGI IMG/M metagenome (GOLD analysis project Ga0116230, IMG submission 88678) | Host-associated microbial communities from peat moss isolated from Minnesota, USA - S1T2_Fd - Sphagnum fallax MG | ecosystem: Host-associated > Plants > Peat moss > Unclassified | place...
AGCCGCTTCTACCAGGCCAAGGCGATCGCCGCCGGCGACGATCCGGCGCCAGGCCCGTTCACCCAATTTCTCCACCGCCTGCAGACCGCCGCAGCCGAATTGCCGCCATCCTGCTATTTCGACCCCGCCTGGTACCGCCAGCATCAGGCCGCGGAGATCGCATCCGGGCCTGGCTCGGCGCTCGAGCATTACCTCACCCATGACGGTCACGACCCGGTGCCGGAATTTTCCGAAAAATTCTACCGCGACAGCAACCCGGATGTCCGCCATCTGCTGGCCTGCGGCCAATTCCGCAACGGCTACCATCATTTCCTGCAACTGGGCGCATTCGAGCTGCGATCCCCGCGCGCCGATATCGACCTTGCCTATTATCGCGACACCCATGCCCGCGTGCAGAACGACCTGAATTCCGGCCAGGTGCGCGACGCCTTTGCGCATCTGCGCGGCATCGGCGCGAAGCTCGGTCTCGGCGCGTCCCCGTGCACCCCGCAACCGGAAATCGCCGAGCCCGCCACCAAGCAATTATTCATCAACAAGGCCCGCGCCAATCTCGCCTGGTTCGGCCGCCGCAAGCTCGATTTCACCCCTTCCACCGCGCCCGAGCTTGCCGTCATCATGGTGCTGTTCGAAAAATTCGAACTGACCATGCTCTCGCTCTGCGCCTTGCGCGATAATTTCCCCGGCGCCATCGAGCTGATCATCGTCGATAACGCCTCGACCGATGATTCCCCCCGCATCGCCGAATTTCTCACCGGCGCCAAGATCACCCTGCTGCCGCAGAACATCGGCTATCTCGCCGCCGCCAATCTCGGCCTGCAACAGGTCACCGCCGATAAAATCCTCTACCTCAATAACGATATCGAGCTTGGCCATGGCGCCATCGCCGCCGCCATCGCCCGCCTTCAATCCGATCCGCGCATCGGCGCCGTCGGCGGCAAGATCATCCGCACCCATGGCCGCCTGCAGGAAGCCGGCTCGATCATCTGGCGCGACGCCGCGGTCACCGGCTATATGCGAGACGCCGCCCCGCTGGCGCCGGAGGCAAATTTCACCCGCGACGCCGATTTCTGCTCCGGCCTCTTCCTGCTCGCACGCACCGCCTTGATCCAGCAGCTCGGCGGCTTCGACCCGGATTTCAGCCCGGCCTATTACGAGGATGCCGATCTCTGCGTCCGCATCGCCGCCGCCGGCCAGCGCGTCGTCTACGATCCGGCGATCGTCATCCACCACCTCGAATACGGCAGCGCCGTCAACACCCAGGCATCGCAGGTCCTGATGCAGCGCGGCCAGAAAATCTTCGCCCGCAAGCACCAGAATTACCTCCGGCACAAACGCGAACCGGCGCCGCAAAACCTCATCTTCGCCCGCTCCCCGGAGCCTGGGCGCAAACGCGTCCTGTTGATCGAGGACACCATCCCCCTGCGCCGCCTCGGCTCCGGCTATGTCCGCGCCAACGACATCATCCGCGCAATCGCCTTGACCCACATGGTCTCGGTATTCCCATTGAACGGCGCCCCCTACGACATCATGAGCCTGCAGGGCGACTTTCCCGACCACGCCGAAATCCTGCACGACCGTGACATCGCCGAGCTCGCGGAATTCCTGCAAACCCGCCGCGATTATTACGACAGCATCTGGATCTCCCGCACCCATAACCTCAAGCGCATCCTGCCGATCCTGCAGGCCTGCGGTGTCGATCCCGAAACAACCCCGCTCATTCTCGACACCGAGGCCATCGTCACCTGCCGCGACGCCGCCCGCGCCGCGCTGCACGCCGAACCCTTCGAATTCGACGCCAAGCTGCGCGCGGAATTCGCGGCTGCCGAATGCTGCAGCCGCCTCATCGCCGTCAACCCGGCCGAAGCCGAACAGCTTCGCGCACTCGGCCTGCCGGCCATCTCGGTCCTCGGCACGATGCGCGAGCCGCAACCCACGCCCAACGCCTTCGCCGCCCGCGAAGGCCTGCTATTCGTCGCCGCCATTCACCAGCCGGACAGCCCGAATCTCGACGCCCTGCACTGGTACGCCGATGAAATTCTCCCTGCGCTGGCCTTGCAGATGCACACGCTCCCCCAGCTCACCGTCATCGGCCATTGCGGTACCGAAATCGATCTCGGCCGCTTCGGCAACCACCCGCACATCAATATCCACGGCCCGGCCACGGATTTGCGCCCCTTCTACAATCGCCATCGCCTCTTCATCGCCCCCACCCGCTTCGCCGCCGGCACGCCCTACAAACTCTACGAGACCGCCGCCTTCGGCCTGCCGGCCGTCACCACCAACCTGCTCGCCGCCCAGCTCCAATGGGGTGACGGCGCGGAGCTGCTGACCGCGCCGGTAGGCGACGCCAAAACCTTCGCCGCCCAAATCGCCCAACTCTACCGCTCGCAACGCCTCTGGTACGAGCTGCGCGCCAACGCTTTGACGCGGATCATCAAGGAAAACGCCCCCGCCGGCTTCCAAGCCACCGTCACCCGCATCCTAGGCGGAATTTGACCCACCACCCCACCCCACCGTCATGCCGGCGAAGGCCGGCATCCACGTCTTCTTCTTCAACAAGGCGCAGTTGCCCGCCCATTTCGCGGCTGCCTTCCTAACCCCCCGCCGCCGCCGCGCGCCCGGGAATCCGGTGCCGGTATGAAAGCGCCTCGGCGATATGTTGCCGCTCCACAACCGCCACCCTCGCCAGGTCCGCGATGGTCCGTCCCACCCGCAGCGTGCGGGTAAATCCCCTGGCGGAAAGCCGCAACTTCGTCGTCGCCGTCTCGGCAAACGCCTTGGCCTCCGGCGTCAGTTCAATCTCCCGCAAATGCGCCTCGGCATTCGTCATCGCCCCCTCAACCCCATAGCGCTCGCGCTGCATCTCCCGCGCCGCCGCCACCCTGGCCGCCACCACGGCACTCGACTCGCCGGCCGGCGCCCGCGACAATTCCGCCGGCGTCACCGGCGAAATCTCGATGATCAGATCAATCCGGTCCAGCAACGGACCGCTGATCTTGCTCTGATATTCCTCCCCGCAGCGCGGCGCCCGCCCGCATTCGCGCGGCGCGTCGCCCAGATACCCGCAGCGGCAAGGATTCATCGCCGCCACCAGCTGGAAGCGGGCAGGGTAGGTAATATGCGCCGCCGCCCGCGCCACCGTCGTCTGCCCGGCCTCCAGCGGCTGCCGCAGCGCTTCCAGCGTGGCGCGCGGAAATTCCGGCAGCTCATCCATGAACAGCACGCCGCGATGCGCCAGCGACACCTCGCCCGGCTTGGCGCGGTTCCCGCCGCCGCTGATCGCCGCCATGCTGGCCGAATGATGCGGCTCGCGGAATGGCGGCCGCGTCACCAGCCTCCCTTCCTCCAGCAGCCCGGCCACCGAATGCACCATGCTCACCTCCAGCGCCTCGCGCGGCTGCAAATCCGGCAACAGCCCGGGCAGCCTGGCCGCCAGCATCGTCTTGCCGCCGCCCGGCGGCCCGATCATCAGCATGTTATGCCCGCCCGCCGCGGCAATCTCCAGCGCCCGCCTGGCCGTTTCCATGCCGCGCACATCCGCCAGGTCCAGCGTTTTATAGCCGCCGCCCAGCGTCCCCTCCGGCGGCGGGCTCAACACCTGCGTGCCCCGGAAGTGATTGATCAGCGACAATAAATCCGGCGCCGCCAGCACCGTCAGCTCACCCGCCCAGCCGGCCTCCGGCCCTTGCGCCTCCGGACATATCAACCCCAGCTCCCGCGCCCCCGCCGCCATCGCCGCCGGCAGCACGCCGGCCACCGGCATGATCCTGCCATCCAGCGAAAGCTCGCCAAGCGCGGCAAACAGCGCCAGCTCCTCGCGCGGCAGCACATCCATCGCCGCCAGCACCGCCAGCGCCACCGGCAGGTCGAAATGGCTGCCTTCCTTCAGCATGTCCGCCGGCGCCAGGTTGACCAGAATCCGTTTCGGCGGCAGCGCCAGCCCCATCGCCGTCAGCGCCGCCCGCACCCGCTCCCGCGCCTCGCCCACCGCCTTATCCGGCAACCCCACCATCAGGAACGCCGGCAGCCCGGACGATATCTGCACCTGAATCTCAACCGGCTGCGCCTCGATCCCGGCAAACGCAAAACTCTGAACCCGCGCGATGCTCAACCCAAAAATACCCGCATAGGTTGCATGCTGCACGCGCGACGTTACAGAAGCAAGCTATTCCTGGCGCTTGATCGCGAACGCGGCGCTCGCCTGACAGGTCGGCATCATCTCGATCCGATTAATGTTCACATGCGCCGGCAACCCGACAATCCACGAAGCCGCCTCGGCGATATCCTCGGGCGATAGCGGCGTCGTCCCCTTGTAAACATCCGCCGCCTTCTGCGCATCGCCGCCAAACCGCACCGTGCTGAATTCGCTCCCGCCCACCAGCCCCGGCTCGATGCTCGTCACCCGAATATTCCTGCCCACCAGATCAGCCCGCAAATTCAACGAGAATTGCTCGACAAACGCCTTGGTCCCGCCATAGACATGGCCGCCCGGATACGGGTAGGTCCCGGCCACGCTGCCCAGATTCAGAATCGTCCCCCGGTTGCGCGCCACCATCCCCGGCAGCACCGCCCGCGTCACATGCATCAACCCGGTCACGTTGGTCGCCACCATCCGGTCCCATGCCGCGAGGTCGGCATCCCAGGCCGGCGACAATCCCAGCGCCAAGCCGGCATTATTCACCAGCACGTCAATCTCCCGCCAACCCGCCGGCAACGCCTCGACAAATCCCGCCACCGCCGCGGCATCGGTCACATCCAACGGCGCCGGCAGCAACGCCTCGCCCAATTCCTCGGCCAAACCCTGCAGCCGCGAAACCCGCCGCCCGGTCGCAATCACCCGGTGCCCATCCCGCACAAACCGCCGCGCAAACGCCGCCCCAAACCCCGCGGTCGCACCGGTCACCAAAATCGTCTGCTGCATGGCTTATTCCCTTCTAGGCAAGCGGTTCTTTTTTGAAAAAAAGAACCAAAAAACTTTTTTCACTCCAGGCCTCGGGCTTTGGGCCGTTCCGGTTATGCCAGATCCAAGTTTGCCCTGGTGAAATCAAGGCTTTTTGCCTCATTCCCGAATTGCAGTTTGGCAATCCGCGGCGCGGTCTCTGACAGAATCTTGCCGCGCCTGACCACGAATAACCGCTCCGCATGCAAACGGATCGCCTCAATCGCATCGGCCGCCTGCAGCACGATCAAATCCGCATTATCCCCAGGTGCCAGGCCATAATTCTCCAAATTCAAAACCTTCGCGGCAGTCTCCGTCACCGCCGCAAAGCAGGATTTAATCTCTTCCACCCCGGTCATGTGCCCCACATGCAGCGCCATATTCGCCACCTCCAGCATGTCGTAACTGCCCATCGGATACCACGGATCCATCAGGCAATCATGCCCGAAGCAAACCGCCACCCCGGCCGCCATCAGCTCCTTCACCCGCGTCATCCCGCGCCGCTTCGGATAACTATCCTGCCGGCCCTGCAGCGTGATGTTGATCAGCGGCGCCGCCACCGCCGCCACGCCGGATTCGACAATCAACGGAATCAGCTTGCTCACATAATAATTATCCATGCTGTGCATCGAGGTCAGATGCGACCCGGCCACTCGCCCCTGCAATCCAAGCCGCAGGCTCTCCGCCGCCAACGTCTCGATATGCCGCGACATCGGATCATCGCTCTCATCGCAATGCATATCCACCATCAGCCCGCGTTCCGCCGCCAGCCGCATCAGCTGCACAACACTCTCCGTCCCATCCGCCATGGTCCGCTCGAAATGCGGAATCCCGCCGATGACATCGACCCCTTTATCCAGCGCCCGCCGCAAATTCTCCGGCGATTTCGCATAACGCAGATAGCCATCCTGCGGAAACGCCACCAGTTGAATATCCAGATACGGCTTCATCTCGTCGCGCAGCGCCAGCAGCGCATCCACCGCCAGCAGCCGGTCATCGCAAATATCCACATGCGCGCGGATCGCCAGCGTCCCCCGCGCCATTGCCCATAAACATAATTGCCGCGCCCGCTGATAAATCGCCTCCTGCGTCAGCGAAGGCTTCAACGCGCCCCAAAGCGAAATCCCCTCCAGCAGCGTGCCGCTTTCATTCGCCTGCGAAACGCCAAGGCTCAGCGTCGAATCCAGATGCAAATGGCCATCGACAAACGGCGGACAAACCAGCCGCCCCGCCGCATCGATCTCCCGCCCGGCCGTGGCGTCAAGCTGCGCCTCCATTGCGGCAATCTTGTCGCCCTCAATTCCGATATCGATCCCGGTCCGCCCATCCGGCAAATTCGCCCGGCGAATGATCAAATCAAACATGCGACTCCTCCCTTCTCTTCGAGGCTGTTCCAGAAGTGAAGCTTGAAGGCCACCGCATTGCCGCGCAAGGCTTGATTCACTACAGCTTGCGCATGCGAATAACCTCACTCAGTCCAATCCTGCTCCTATGCGCGCTGGCCAGCTGCGCCCCGCCCGGCCGCGACACCTTCGCACCCGCCCCGGTCGGCGCCGACACCGCCAGCGTCGCCGCCACCCAGGCCTTCGCCGACCGCATCGCGCTGATCACCATCCTCCCCGGCACCACCGATTTCGCCGGCCCCGTCGCCTCCGCCGTGCACCAGGCGCTGGCCATCAAGCCCGACGCCAAATTCGAGGTCGCAGCCGTCAGCCCGGCTGCCGCCACGCCGGATGCCAGCGCCACCGAACTCGCCGCCCTCTCCGGCACCGCCGCCGCCGTCGCCAAGGCGATCGTCGCCGACGGCGTGCCCGCCGCCAACGTCACCCTCACCGCCAAATCCGCCGGGCTGGATTCCAACGTCCTCGTCTATGTGAAATGAGTTTTCTGGTCACGGCCGCGATGCCGGCGCTGCGCCTGCTCGACCCCGAATTCGCCCATAACCTGTCACTGCGCGCGCTGCGCCTCGGCCTCGCCGGCCGCGACCCCGCGCCTGACGACCCCATCCTCGCGGTCCCCGCCTTCGGCCGCACGCTGCCCAACCCGATCGGCCTTGCCGCCGGCTTCGACAAAAACGGCGTCGCCATCGCACCGCTCGGCCGCCTCGGCTTCGGCTTCGTCGAGGCCGGCACCGTCACCTTGCGCCCGCAACCCGGCAATCCGCGGCCACGCCTGTTCCGCCTGCCGGAAGACCACGCCGTCATCAACCGCATGGGCTTCAACAATGCCGGCATTGAGGCCCTGTTGCCGCGCCTGCAAAAAGCCGACCGCGCCGCAATCGCCATCGGCGCCAATCTCGGCATCAACAAGGACGGAGCCGTCCCGGAATCCGACTATCCGGCGCTGGTCAAAGCGGTCGAGGCCCATGCCGACTACATCGCCATCAACATCTCCTCGCCCAACACCCCCGGCCTGCGCGACCTGCAAGCCGAGCAGCGCCTGGCCGCCATCCTGGACGCCATCACCACAACCACCCCGCTTTTCGTCAAAATCGCCCCGGATTTGTCGGATGCCGGCCTCGCAGCCGTGGTCGAGACCTGCCTGCTGCGCAACGTCACCGGCCTGATCATCGCCAACACCACCATCGCCCGGCCGGACTTCCTGCAAAGCCCGAAAAAATCCGAAAGCGGCGGCCTCTCCGGCACCCCGCTTTTCGAGCCCTCCACCAAAATGCTCGCAAAAGCCTATAAACTCGCCGAAGGCAAACTGCTGCTCATCGGCGCCGGCGGCATCTTCTCCGCCTCCGACATCCTGGCCAAAATCCTCTGCGGCGCCACGCTGGTGCAGCTCTATACCGGCTTTGCCTATCACGGTCCGGCGCTGATCCCCCGCCTCAAAACCGGCCTCGCCGCCCTGCTGCAGCAGCGCGGCTACAAAACCCTCACCGAGGCCATCGGCGCCGCCGCCCAAACCGGCCAACCCCGCGCATGACCGGCATCGCCAGCCTCGCCGCAACCTATGACGGCTTCATCATCGACCTCTGGGGCGTCGTGCATAACGGCGTCGCACCCTATCCCGGCGTCATCGACTGCCTGGCCGAACTGCGGGCCCGCCAAAAGCGCGTCGTCTTCCTCTCCAACGCCCCCCGCCGCGCCGCCGCCATCGGCCACACGCTGGCCGCCATGGGCATCGGCTCCGAACTCTACGACGGTATCATGTCGAGCGGGGAGGCGGTCCACACCGCCTTGCGCGACCGCACCGATCCGGATTTCGCAACTCTCGGCTCAAAACTCTACCATCTCGGCCCGGAGCGTGACCGCGACATCTTCGACACGCTGAACCTCACCGAGGCCGCAACCCCGGCGGATGCGCATTTCCTGCTCAACACCGGCCCCGACGACCTACTCGGCCCCGAAGATCCGTCACCCTATTTCCCAACCCTGCAGGCCGCCCGCTCCGCCGGCCTGCCGATGATCTGCGCCAACCCCGACCTTGAAGTCGTGCGCGACGGCCAACGCATCATCTGCGCCGGCCTGCTCGCCGAAAAATACCAGGCTCTGGGCGGCCTTGTCATCAACCGCGGCAAACCGGACCCGGCCATCTACGCCCCCACAATGGCATTGCTCGGCACCGGGAAATCCCGCACGCTGGCGATCGGCGATTCGCTCCGCACCGACATGCAAGGCGCCAAGGCCGCCGGCATCGACGCCTGCTGGGTCCTCTCCGGCATCCATGCCACGCATCCGGACCAGGCCCCGCGGGAAGCCGCATCGGCCGGCATCACCCCGGTCGCGATCCTGCGCGGATTCCGCTGGTAATTCCCGGGACGTATGTTACACGGTGTCATGGCTGATTACGAACCCGAAATTCAACACTGCCCGGCAGCTGCCGGCGACCACCGCAAATCCGCGAACATTGCCGGCGACGGCTCGGTAAAATCGCCGGTATTCATCACCGCCTTTACCGAAGTGCGTGACATCCTGCGCAAAGGCAACGCGCTGCAGGCCGGCTTCAAGGCCGAATTCGCCGCCCGCCCCGGCGGCTTCACCCGCCCGCCGATCCTCTATTTGACCGGTGAGGCGCATCACCGCCAGCGCGCCGCCACCGCCCCCTTCTTCACCCCCCGCGCGGTCGATATCCGCCACCGCCCGGTCATGGTCGCCTGCGCCAAACGCGTCGTCGCCGAGCTGCAGAAATCCGGCAGCGCCCGGCTCGACCGTCTGGCGCTCGACATGGCGGTCACCGTCGCTGCCGAAATCGTCGGCCTGACCAACAGCGACAAGGAAGGCATGATCCGCCGCCTCGACTCGTTCTTCTCGCTCGACATGTCGGCCTCCGGTTTCGTCGCCAGCACCGTCACCGCGATCCGGGCGCAATGGGGCGTCCTGCAATTCTACCTGCGCGACGTCCGCCCGGCGATCGTCGCCCGCCGCAAATCCCCGCGCGAGGACGTCATCTCCCACCTCATCTCCGATGGCTACCGCGACCGCGACATCCTGGTCGAATGCCTCACCTACGGCGCCGCCGGCATGGTCACCACCCGCGAATTCATCACCATGGCCGCCTGGCACATGCTGGAGGACAAGGACCTGCACGACCGTTTCCTCGCCACCGACCGTCCCGGCCGCCTCGCCATCCTGGAAGAAATCCTGCGGCTCGAGCCGGTGGTCGGCATCCTGTACCGCAAGTTCGAGGGCTCGGATCAAACCCTGGCGCTCGACGTCCGCGCCGCCAATGTCGACCCGCAGGCGGTCGGCGCCTGCCCCTTCGCGGTTGACCCCAACCGTAGCCGCGCCGACCGCGTCGCCGGCTCGGTGCTCTCCTTCGGCGACGGCGAACACCGCTGCCCCGGCGCCGGCGTCGCCTTGGCCGAAGCCGAAACCCTGCTCGATTTGTTAATGCGCGTCCCCGGCCTGAAACTCGCCCGCGCCCCGGACATCTCCTGGAACCCGCTGGTCACCGGCTACGAACTCCGCAACTGCCAGCTGACCATCGAGCAATAGCAAACCGCTCAAACAAAAGCCCGGCCGCGCCGCCAACGGAAAATACGCGGTAGGGTGGGTAAGCGCAGCGCAACCCACCGATGGATCGCCCATCAAGTCGGTCGATGACGAACGCTATCAGTCAATCCCCTGGCCACTGCTTCGCGTTAATCAGTTGGTGACGATAAGCCCGTATCAATTCCAGCGCGCTGTTGGCGCAGAGCGAACGGCTAACGCGCCAACACAATCAAAGGGTCGTGAATCAAAGGGTCGTGGCGGCCGGAGGAATTGTCTCATGGCAAAACTATCTCGCGTAATCTATTGCAGCCGAAGCGTTATCCCTGATGAACCTGAAGTCCAAAAGGCCGAGCTCGCACGAATTCTTGAAGTGGCGAGACGCAACAATGCCCGCAAGGAAATCACCGGCGCGCTGCTTTTCACCAAGGGATGCTTCGCCCAGGCCCTGGAGGGTGAGCTCTACAAGCTCGAAGCAACGCTGGCCAACATCGAGCGCGATCCTCGCCATGAAAACATCACCTGCATGGAGTGGGGACCGATTGACGAACGGGCGTTTTCGAATTGGGCGATGGCTTTTGCCAGCAAGCGCGTGGCCGATAATCCGCTGGTCGGCCAGGCAATCGGCGATGTCTTCACCGGCGTTTCCGCCAGCGCCGAGGAACTCCTCAGCTTCTTGCGCCAAGGCATCTACCGAATACCGAAATCCGGACCCTAACCGCACCCGTCGCACCCGTAGGGCGGAAAAGCGAAGCGCATTCCGCCATCTTGCTTGCCTCTTTCGGTCAGCCAAATTCATTGCATCCGGCGTAAATAGATAAATCCGCATAGGATCATAATGAGGGGATATATTTCCCCCACGGGATTGGCCTTTGCCGTCCCCGTCGCCAGCAAGATACCTAAATTGATGACAAAAAACGCGGTATAAAGAAAGACCGCCCAGCGGCGCATCTGCCAGTAACCATAGCAGCAGACTAGCCCGATGATGCCGCTCAAAAAGGCATAAGGCGGATACCACGCGCCGAATTCATGGCCTAATTCACGATATGCGTAAATTATCAGCGGCAGAGCAACCAGACCGCCAAACCCGACAACAATACAAAGGATCGTAATAATTAAAGGCCGTTTGGGCGCCCGCCAGATCAATTCGCTCATGCCATCAACCTTCTCGCTTCGTATTCCGTAACTAAACAAAAGGCTTTCAAGGTTTCAGCAGGATGGGCAGAGCTCAGCGAAGCCCATCGATCGCAGTTAGCAACGAACGCCACTGCACACCGCATGTACCCGTTGAAAACCAAAACATGTTCGCCACGTCTTTTCTAATAGTGCTTCGCCAATCCATCAAACGCCATCAGCCTTTTGATCAATTCCGGCATCTGGCGCAGCGGAATCATATTCGGCCCGTCGGATGGCGCGTGGTCCGGGTCCGGATGGCATTCGATGAACACCGCGGCGCAACCCACCGCCAATGCGGCGCGCGCCAGCACCGGCGCGAATTTCCGCTCGCCGCCCGACGATGTCCCCTGTCCGCCCGGCTGCTGCACCGAATGGGTCGCATCGAACACCACCGGGTAGCCGGTCTGCGCCATGATCGGCAGCGCCCGCATATCGCTGACCAGCGTATTATACCCAAAGCTGACACCGCGCTCGGTCAGCAGGATTTTTTCATTGCCGGTGCCGGCGATTTTCGCCGCGACATTGGCCATATCCCAGGGCGCCAGAAACTGGCCCTTTTTCACGTTGATCGCCCGCCCG
>Ga0116230_10006375_pt1 | contig 11628 bp, 8 predicted proteins | sample S1TSphfallax_3_FD_88678 | JGI IMG/M metagenome (GOLD analysis project Ga0116230, IMG submission 88678) | Host-associated microbial communities from peat moss isolated from Minnesota, USA - S1T2_Fd - Sphagnum fallax MG | ecosystem: Host-associated > Plants > Peat moss > Unclassified | place: USA...
GGCTGCATGGTCATCAAGCCCTGGGGTTATGCCATTTGGGAGAACATTCAACGTTTATTAGATGAACGGATCAAGGCGACGGGACATGAAAATGCCTATTTTCCTCTTTTTATTCCTCTGAGTTTCTTTGAAAAGGAGGCCGCTCATGTGGAAGGATTTGCTAAAGAATGCGCCGTTGTGACGCATCATCGTTTGGAGCAAAAAGGGGGGTCGCTCATTCCTGCTGGTCCACTGGAGGAACCTCTTATTGTTCGTCCCACCTCTGAAACGATCATTGGCGATTCTTTTTCTCGTTGGATCGAATCTTATCGAGACTTGCCTCTTCTGATCAATCAGTGGGCCAATGTCGTACGCTGGGAAATGCGCCCTCGCCTCTTTTTGCGGACAACGGAATTTCTTTGGCAAGAGGGGCATACGGCGCATGCTTCGCGCGATGAAGCTCTGCAAGAAACACTCCAAATGGTAGAAATCTATCGGCATCTTGCAGAAGATGTCTTAGCAATGCCAGTGATCGCGGGGGAAAAATCGGCAGGCGAACGCTTTCCAGGGGCAGAAAAGACGTATACCCTCGAAGCGATGATGCAAGATCGCAAAGCGCTTCAATCGTGTACCTCTCACTATTTGGGACAAAATTTTGCCAAGGCGTCGAATATTCGCTTCACGAACAAAGAGGGACAGTTAGAATATGTGTATACCACGTCCTGGGGGATGACGACACGATTAGTGGGGAGCTTGATTATGTGTCATAGCGACGATGATGGGTTGCGCCTCCCTCCTCGCATCGCTCCTAAACAAATTATCATCATTCCTGTGATTCCCAGGTCGGAACTCGAACATGAGGTATTGGCTTATGCAGAAAATTTGGCGACTGCCTTGAGAAGCAAGCAGTGGAAGGGCTCTCCTCTTGTCGTGCACGTTGACAAGCGCAATCAACGAGGAGGAGAAAAAAGCTGGGAGTGGATCAAAAAAGGGGTTCCTATCCGCTTGGAAGTGGGCCCACGCGATCTGGAAGGGCAGAATGTAATGGTCGCAAGACGCGATCATCCTATCAAGGATAAACAGTCGATGCCCATTCGACTATTCGTAGAGAAAGCAAGTTCTCTCTTAGAAGAGATCCAACAGACCTATTTTCGAGAAGCGACCGCTTATCGCGATGCGCACATGTATCGTCACCTAGAAACATTTGAGGAACTGCGCGCTTTCTTCACTCCAAAGAATGAAGAAAAACCTGAAATTCATGGCGGGTTTGTCTTAGCCAAGTGGTGTGGCGATCCAGAGACGGAACAACTGTTGCAAGAGCTGAAGGTGACGATCCGTTGTTTACCCTTTGAACAGAGCGGGACAACAGGGCGTTGCCTTTTAACTGGAAGAGAGGCCTCGCTGGATGTCATTCTCGCGAAATCCTACTGATGCATAGGGGTGTGTGACTGCGGCAATTTGTGTTTAAAGCTCATTAAACAACCCACAGAGGCGCTTGATGTGCATCCTCGGGCAAGAGATCTCTTTTTTAGATGATTTTTTGGCTAACAACTTGAAGTGAAATGGTTACAGGTCGGGAAGCCGACTCGGCCCCGAACTCTCAGAATACAGCGGTTTTCTAGCGTAACAAATATTTTAACGAACAAAAAGCCAGTGCTGTTGAATCTTCCCCTTTTCGGAAAGGACTTGTTTAATTTTATTACCATTAAGAACGTTACTTAGCTCTAGATTGAGTTTTTCGTCCATTTGTTTCTTCTCATTTTGTAGGTCTTCCCATACGGAGGGGGAGAAGTGGGCCGCTTCTTCTACAAATTCTTTGACTTCTTCTGGTGTTAATCCCCATTGTTTTAAGAGCGATTCGTAATCGCGATCCAGTCGCTGAACTTGTATGGAAAGCTCCGTGAGCTTTCGTTCCGTGATATGGATATTCTCTTGGAGCTTATTATTTGCCATAATCAATCCCTATTGTTTCTAGAGTGGTTTAAGCCGGACGCCATAGCTAGAGGCTATTGACTTATCTCAAATCAAATTTAAGCCCTCCCTTGCCTTTTACGCTCGTACAGAGCTATCGAGGCACTGGGTTCCCGGTTCCTAACGGAGCCGTTCCTTTGGGGAGAGGGGGTTGACAGCGCTTCCCCGTTGAATTTTATCACTGAATCTGATAGTTTACTTTAGGCATGGTTCAAACTTAGGTCACAGTCATGTCACCGCTGTAAGGATTCATCAAATTGACCGCGCGGAGACCCCTCCCTTCGAGCGGGAGAGGAAGTTGCTTTTATTTTAGAGCTGACAGCAATCTAAGTTTGAGCTATATTCTATTTTACAAGATGATTTGATTGATAGCAAGACGAAATTTCTATATAATGGCAGCAAAACATTTTACGATTCTGGTTTATGTTAGATTATGTTGATTTAAGTGATCAAGAGTTATCCGTTTGGTTAAAAAATCAAGGGGAAAAAGAATTTCATGCTCAGCAAGTCTTCCATTGGATTTTTCAAAAGGGTGTTTTATCGTGGGAGGAGATGTCGAATTTGAGCAAAGAGTTGAGGGAAAAACTCAGTGCTTATATCCGTTTACCCGTTTTGGAGAAGGTGCGGGTGACTGAATCAAGTGACTTAGAAACGTTTAAATTTCTTTGGCGTTTACGCGATGGCCAGCTCGTTGAATCGGTGTTAATTTGCTCGGGAACGCGGCGAACCGTTTGCGTTTCTTCTCAAGTCGGGTGTCCTGCTCGGTGCGCTTTTTGTGCGTCAGGGCAGCAAGGGTTTTCCCGTAATTTAAGGCCTGTCGAAATTGTCGAGCAGGTCTTACAAATTAACCATTGGCTTGCTCCGAAAGGGGAAAAGGTTTCGCATGTTGTGTACATGGGCATGGGCGAGCCTCTTAAAAATTATCCCTCCGTTGTGAAGTCAGTGCATGTGTTAAGCGATCCTAGGGGGTTAAACATTTCGCAAAGACGAATCACTCTCTCAACAGTGGGAATTCTTGAAGGGATTCGACGCCTAGCGGTCGAAGGGCTTAAAGTCAACCTTGTCTTATCTCTTCATGCGCCTAATCAGCATCTTCGGAAGAAGATCATTCCTTATGCACGCAAATATCCGCTGGAAGATCTTTTACCCGCCATGGATGAGTATGCGCATAAAACGAGGCGGGACATCACGTATGAATATATTTTGTTGGCTGGAATCAATGACCATCCGGATCACGCCTTAGAGTTGGCGCATTTGCTCAAAGGCAAGCAATGTACTGTCAACTTGATTCCTTACAATCCAGTGCCTGGCATTAAGTTAAAACGTCCAGATAAAAAATCGATCAAGCAATTTCGGAGCGTTCTTTTTGGATCGCGCATTAATAATACTCTGCGCTATACCAAGGGGAAAGATATTCAGGCTGCATGTGGTCAATTGGCTTTGCAAGAACAAACAGAAAGTCCGCATCGTTCAAACTTGAGTGACAATTAAGTCACAGCTGCGGTAGCCCCTCTTGTTCGCTTTGTTCTCTCAAATCATCTTACCCATCTACCCATTCCATAAACAAGACGGTGAGTATTTAAGGTAAAAAACGATCCTGCTGATTGGGAAGAGGGATCATGCACTCCGTTTTTGCAAAAAAGCGATGGCGGTTGCTAGCGATAAGGCGATAAATCCAGTCAAACATCCAGCTAGGAAGAAATGACAGCCATCCGATCAGGGTCCAAGGCCACTTTAACAACCAAGCAATTCTCAAAGCCGCTTGAGATAGGATACGCACGCGCGGGTGGGGAGAGCGATAGTCTTCAATTAAAATAAGGCTATCCGTAAACCTGATCTCAGCAGGCAAATTTCTTAAATAGTGCGAGGCTGTCTCCCCCTGTAAAGGAGCAAAGACAAAGCATTGCAGCTTATCTTCCTTAAGCAAATATTGGACGACTCGATTGCAAAGGCGACAATTTCCATCATAAAAAACTAATTGACTTAAGGTTTCTTTCATCAAATTGACAGCGCGGAAACCTCTAGACTCGAGTGAGGGAAAAAAGCGCTGCTCCTCCTTAAAATATGTGAATAACAATCATCTCCCTATTTCACTTCAAGAATGGAATTTGGGCTTAGCCAAAGCCCTGGGCTTTAACGATAAGACATGTTCTCCAAATCCAATTCTTGAAGTGGAATCGGGAGAGTCCTATTCAGGTTTGTTTGCTAGAGAGGAGTTGTTAACGATACGAGGCGGACAGCGCTTCAAATCATCAAATTGCTTAGCCAATGCCACTGCCTCCTCATCGGAGCACTGTCCACTTTGCATGCGAAGATTGATTTCCTCCCTCTTTTCCATCCAATTGCGATCCAAAATTTTCTGGATGGTTTCAACCAGTTGTTGTTCTGCCCGTTCTTTATTCACTCTCTTTTGAACTAAACCCGATAAAACCAACTGCCCTTCCGCATCATCTAGATCGATTGCTAAAGACAACAAATCACAGGAGCGGTGGTCTTTATCATTTTCCAGGTATAGCTCAAAAATCTTCTGACAAATGGAGAGATGTAAATCTTCTTTTTTCAAATTAGTACGCACCAGATCGATTAACCTCCTCTGTTCCTGTCCCACTAAGAGCAACCAACGTAAGAGATCTGTTTCTAAAATGCGATCAGGGTCGACCGTCTCGCTTCCCACGCTTGCTGACCTTTTAATATAAACGTTAGGCGTCCGTTCACGTCCTATTCCGATAAAGTGCTCGGGAACCTTCATCATATGGGCAAGCTTACGCAATGTTTCATGCACCATCACAGGATGATCCCATTCACGAATCAACTTCACTGCGTTGAGAATCAGTTTATTTTTAGCAGCAGGAGAATTCAAATTCAAGTCACGGGAAAGGTATTGGATAAGAAAAGTCAAATAGTCTGAGCTTCTTTCCATTAACTTTAAAAAAGCGTATGCCCCTTCTTCACGCAAAAAAGAATCAGGATCTTGACCTGCAGGCATATTGATCACTTTAACCTCAATTCCTTCCTTCTGAAGGAGATGCCCAATCTTTACCGTCGCCTCTTCCCCTGCTTTGTCAGCATCCAAAGCCAAATACACCTGATTCACGCCAAAGAGAACAAGCTCTTTCACATGCCCTTCTCCAAAAGCTGTTCCCTGTGAAGCCACAGTGATGTTTAATCCTGCTTGAATCAGTCGCAAAGCATCGATCTGTCCTTCGACAATCACTGCCTTCCGCTCCTTCGCAATTCGCTTACGCGAATAATTGAGTCCAAACAACAATCGAGATTTCTTAAATAAAGCTGTCTCTCCTGTATTGATATACTTTGCCCCAAATGTCTCTTCCTTGTACTTTCTGCCAGAAAATGCCACCACCTCTCCTGTATGGGAGTGGATGGGAAACATAATGCGGTCCAAAAAAAAATCACGCCACTGCCCCTCTTTTGTTGAAATCAATAGGCCTGCATCCACGAGAATATCATCGCGAATACGTTTAACATGCATCGCCTTGCGCAACATCCCCCTTGTTTTGGGGGCCCATCCTATGGAAAAATGCCGGATGAACTCCAAATCAATCCCACGCCTGTACAAATAGTGCAAGGCGTCATGCCCCTCCACCGTGTACAAAAGGGAGAAATGAAAGAATTGGCAAGCATTATCCAATGCCTCTTTCAGTAGAGCTTTATTCACTCCCTTTTTTGTTTCTCCCCCTTCAATCACCTCTAAATGCACATGAAAACGTTGTGCTAAGCTCTCAACAGCATCGCCAAAGCTCATTTTTTGGCAGGTCATGAGAAATTGGATCGCATCGCCGTGTGCCCCACAACCAAAACAATGATAATGGGCATCTCCCCTCTGAACAATAAAGGAAGGGCTCTTCTCTTCATGAAAAGGACACAACCCCTTATAACAGGCTCCGCTCCGCTTAAGCCCAACGTAAGACGATAACACCTCGACCAAATTCACACGCTGCCGCAAAAGCTCTAGACTTTCTTTACTAAACATGGGCATTTTCGCCATTCCTCCGTGCTGAGCGACATTGAGCAGGCCTATTTTTTCCGATCGTTTTAGATAGCGCTCAGGCTATTTACAGGGGTTTACCAAAAACTGGAATCTAAGAGATTTAAGCCTGCTCATTCTACGTACTAACGACAATCGTATCTCCTAAGCCCTGAAGGATCACCAACGATCAGCTAGCTCATTCTGCTCTAAAATTTATTTGTAAGCAAATAAAAAATAGAAAATTAATTTAATAAAACTTGATTAATAAAAACAAAAATATATAAAATTGAAGATTTCACAACTAAAAATTAATCCAATAGTGAAAAGTTTTCAAACAGGGTTGTTAATATGTTAGCCACCCATGATTCCTGTGGTATAACTTGTCCAATAACAAAGCCGGATGTTAGAATCTCGGTCAAATTTTCGACGGAATAGAGACAACATGTTTAAAACTTCTTCTCCAAAGATTGTGAAACAAATTTGGGGACTGTTGACCAACCGGTGGGCGTGTGGATGCTTTGCTTTGCTGACCTTTCAACAAATGGTTGAGGCTTCTGCAACGATCTGGTTAGTCATGATGATGAAAAAAATTACAGCTGGGGAGCCCTTTTTTGCCTTTCTATTTCTGTATTTGGGTTCTTTAGCTTTTCCTTATTTTCCTGGATGTATTGCTATGATTTTCAAAATTTCCTGGAAACAGGAGTCGCAGCGAAGCTTTATCCATGCCTTTGTCGCCTCCAATCAAAACCAGATCGGGGAATGGAGCAACAAGGGAATCAAAGAAGAAAAGCTTTCTATTCTTACGGCAGAAGGACCAGCCGCCCTCCATGCTTTAATTGACTATCTATATGATCTTTATAGCTACGTTTTAAGTGTATTTTTTAATATTTTTGCCCTTTCAATAATTGTAGAACCTCTTTTTGGAATTGCTTATAGTTTAAGCGTTTTAACAGTCTTGTTTGTCATGAAGGTAAAGCGTCGCATTCAAAGACGATTGACACAAAAAGCGTTGACCGCACGGATAGAGCTATATCAATCTCTTCTGGCAGCCTGGGATAATGTTTTATTAGGTAATTTTTACAATTTTAAGTTATGGCAAGATAAAACGTCGCAAAGAGTGAATCGCTGCTTGCAGAAGAACGTTGAATTAGAGCGATTCGATCAGGTTTTAGCCATTGTTATCTCCTTGTTGACATCTATCCCCTCTCTCTGCATCGTTGTTTACTATGCTTATCTTAACCGTTTCAGTATTCGGAATTTAACGGCCTTTCTCGTCACACTGCCTGTTTTATTTACGATTTTATCGTATACCTATCAAACCTTAAGTCTGATTTTTCGTTGGGCTATGCACCGCAGCAAGCTCATTTCCATCTATAAGGCGATCCAACCCATCGAATGTTCCCATTCTCTCATGGAAAAGAAAGTGAAGTGGCCAAAAATTCAACTCGTTAACTCGACGATTTCAGTTGTTGACGCAGAGAATCACATCTCGTTAGGGGGGCCTCGTTCCATTTCTTCTTACCAAGAATTACTTGAATATACGACCCGCTCGGGAAGGATCACTTTACGAGGAGAAAATGGGGCGGGCAAATCCACCCTTCTTATGCTCATTAAAAACTCTCTTTCAAACCGCGCCTTCTTTTTACCTACTCAAAATCAATTAAGCTTTGTTTCTGAAACAAATAAATATTCGACAGGAGAATCCCTACGAAACCGATTGTTGGAAATCCTAGAGCGAGTGGATGTAGACGTTCTCCTTCTTGACGAATGGGATGCGAATTTAGATAAAGACAATCAAGAACGGCTTTCATTGCTCATTGATGAACTGGCAGAAAAAAAATGCGTGATCGAAGTGCGCCATCGATAGCAGATCAACTTTAAAGGCCCCACAAATCTCTTAGGAAACTCTTGGGTTATTTGGAAGTGGCTCGTCAACAGTGAGATCCAGCCTTCTCAAGAATGGGTTTCACTTCTCTTCTATAAATCTATTCCTTCTGTTTATTCGTATTTATACAGAGAAATCATTAGAAAAGTAAAAATTATAAATAAAATTTAACAAAAAATTGACTTTTATTTTATCAAAATTAATTCATATTTATCTAAAATAAAAGAATCTAATGTGTATTGATTTCGCAGAACAATAAAGATAAGGGAGGGTTATAGGTTGTTCTTAGATAACATGACTGTTTCCACGTTCCGCTTGGGCCGACCGGTTCATCAACAGGATACGGCGCGAAATTCTGGTCAACGCGGAAGCGTTATAAGATTTCAGCATGTAGGGAATGATGTTTGCACGTTGAATCGCTATAAACTCACTTGACGCAAACAGAGCGACATTAGCGAAAGCTCCCAGAGGGGTCATATCGGTTTGATATGATCCCTCTTGCGAGCCCTCAACTCCGGGCCTTTGGCTTAGCCGAAATGCCACTCTCTTTGCGTTAAGGTGAGTGATACAATCCTTTTATTTAAAAAAAGGCAGGGTTCAAATTTCAGTCACAGTGAAGTCACGAGCGAGATGGCTAAGATTGTTTGATGATCTAATAGCCTCTAGCTATTGACTTCCGAGTTTGAAGCATGTCTAAAAAACGAAGGTTTTAAAACATGATTAAAAGCACAATAGATACACAAATTAAATTAAATAAATCTACATGTATTCAACAAAAATTAATGCAAAAACCTGTTGATTTTTTTGATATTAGAATTCAAGAAGTCGCATCACAAGTTAAATTATCAACGACAAGAAAAGTCGATCGTTTTTTAGAAGATAAGAAGATCATACTCAAGGCTACCCATGCGACTCTTCCTGGCGAGATAAAAAATGGTGTAAATAACCTTAATGCCTCGAGAAGTGAAAAGGAAAGAATAAAAAATAAATTTTCAGAAACATTTATTAAAGGATTAGAACATAATTGGAATAATAAAAAAATGGAGACATTGAAGTTACTCATAAAAGAACAAAAAATTCCTACTGATCCAGAAAAGAGAAATCAAGGGACATACCTCGTTTGGCGGGGACTGAATGTTAAGCAATTGATAACAATGATACAAAATGAGTCTGCAGGAAATCAACGGGCTGATATTAATGCCACCGCTCCTCCTGAATCAGCCGTGTTACTTCAAGTAGGGGAACGCGAAAGCTTACCTGAATTTACCACCCATCCAGGCATTGCAGAGCAATTTGGAACGAATGGCTATATCGGGCTCTTTGCGATCAAAGGGCGCTTTTTATCGCCTGGGAGCACGGTTGAAGAGGGGTGGGTAACAGAAAAGAATGCTCCTGCAGAGTTGATCCTTTTTAAAGAAGGCCGTTGCATATCATAACAGTTTAGATTTCCCTACTTCGTCGAGATATTTGAAATAAAATATCTTTGAATCTAATGAAATTAAATCTATTCAATGTGGGATAAACTCTTATCATGTTAGATTTTTATTTTATTAAATAAAGGTAAATCATGATTCAAAACATAAAAAATACACAAGATTATCAATCAAATAAACATATTCTTGAAGTTTGTAAAGATACAAAAAAATTTAATTCAAATATAACAAAAGATGGTTGTTTTTTAAAACCTGAAAAAAAAGAAAATAAACTTCCAATTAAAATTATAAAGAATATTAACTTCTGCAATTTTCCAGCAATTGACAAAAATAGAATAAGGAATAAGCTTTCAAAAGCTTTGATTAATGGAAATTCTGACATAAGTCAAAAGAGGATAGAACAATTAAGGAGACTCATCAGTTATCAACATAATATTCCTGCTGATCCAGAAGCAAGAAACCAGGGGGTCTATCTTGTTTGGCGAGGGCTCAATGCTAAGCAATTGATTACAATGACAAAAAATAAATCGGCTGGAAATGCAAGTGCTGATCCGAACACCCCTGCTCCTTCTGAGTGCGCAGCATCACGTCAAGTCGCTGAATACGAAAGCCTTCCCGAGTTTACAGCCAATCCAGCCATTGCAGAGCAATTTGGAACGAATGGCTATGTGGGTCTCTTTGCAGTTAAAGGACGCTTTTTATCGCCTGGTAGCGGAATAGAGGAGGGGTGGGTCGCTGGGCAAAGTGCTCCCGCAGAACTGGTCCTTTTTAGAGAAGGTCGACAAAGCCTATTTTGATACTTATCCCTATTTAAAAATCGAATACGAGCCCCCTTCCCCTTTGGGAATAGGGGCCCTTTTGCTAGCTGATCAAGGTGGCCTTACGACTGAGTTTGATCTGTCCTCTCTCATTAATATCCAACACTTTGACATTCAGCGTATCTCCTATGTTGACAAAATCCGCTAAGTTCGCGATTCGACTGTTGTCGAATTCAGAAATATGGCAAAGCCCTTCCTTGCCAGGCAGGATTTCTATGAAAACGCCAAACGGAGCAATCGACGTCGCCTTGCCTAAGTAAGTTCTTCCAATTTCTATATCAGCTGTTAAGCTGTAAATGATGGCTTTAGCTTTTTCAATGCTTTCTAAATCTCCTGCCGCAATGCTAACGATGCCATCATTATTGATGTCGATTTGAACACCTGTTTGTTCAATAATGGCCCGAATTTGTTTGCCTCCAGGACCAATGACAACAGCGATTTTGCTCGGCTTAATCTGAAGCGTCTCAATACGGGGAGCATAACGGGACATTTGCGCGTTATAAGTTGGAGCTACTTCCAACATTTTATTCAGAATATGAATGCGTCCCGCTTTTGCCTGCTGAAACGCGACCCGCATGATTTCAAGAGTGATTCCCTCAATTTTAATGTCCATTTGGAAGGCGGTGATTCCTTCGTGATCTCCTGTGATTTTAAAATCCATGTCTCCAAGGTGGTCTTCAATTCCTGAAATATCAGACAAAATGACAAAGCGGTCCTTGTCAAGAAGAAGCCCCATGGCAATTCCAGAGATAGGTCGCTTGATGGGAACACCCGCATTCTTCAAAGCCTCGCATACCCCGCATGTGCACGCCATCGAAGAAGAGCCATTGGATTCGGTCGTCGTTCCTTCGACCCGGATGATATAGGGAAACTCTTCTTTTGATGGAAGGATGGCGAGCAATGCACGTTCGGCTAACTTTCCATGTCCAATCTCACGACGCCCAGGAGCCCCTATCCTCCCGACTTCACCAACGGAGAAGGGAGGGAAAAAATACTGCAAGTAAAAACGCTGACTCCCTTCCCCTTCTAAATTCTCGTAGCGTTGTGCCATCCCTTGCCCACCGAGAGTGCAAACCGCCAATACCTGGGTCTCACCTCGCGTAAATAAAGAGCTGCCGTGAGCTCTGGGGAGGATCCCTAGTTCAATATCTATCGGCCGAATGTCAGTCGGTCCACGACCATCGGATCGGATGTTCTCGTTTAAAATCATTTGTCGCATCTTCTGAGAGGAGATATCTTTGATGACGCGATTCACTTCATGTTCCGCGTATTTGGGTTCAAGGCTTTCTGTAAGCAAGGCAGTTTGGACGCTCTTGTTTATCTTTTCTAACTCCTCTTCGCGCTTCTTCTTATCGCCAATGCGCAATGCTTTTTCGATCAGAGGGTTCGCAATCTCTTCAACGTGTGCATAAAGTTCGCTGGGAATCAGGTGGAGCTGTCCACGGTTTTTAGGCTTGCCCAATTTCTCTTGCCATTGCTTTAATGCTTGACAAATCGTCTTAATGCTTGCATGGCCAGTGGCAATGGCTCCTAACACTTGATCCTCAGTCAAGA
>Ga0116230_10006376_pt1 | contig 11626 bp, 8 predicted proteins | sample S1TSphfallax_3_FD_88678 | JGI IMG/M metagenome (GOLD analysis project Ga0116230, IMG submission 88678) | Host-associated microbial communities from peat moss isolated from Minnesota, USA - S1T2_Fd - Sphagnum fallax MG | ecosystem: Host-associated > Plants > Peat moss > Unclassified | place: USA...
CGAGCGAGCGGGCGAAATACTTACTTATAATAATAACATCGTGACTGGGGAGCGAGTAATGCTAACTCCGTGCTACCTACCTAATGCACGATTTGAGGAGTCACAAATGGAAACGGTTTTGAAGCGATCGAGCCGAGTGATGATGATGAGTGGTTACTGGGGTTGGTCATGAGAGAGACAATCACCCAACTGCGCGTTGCCGAATGTGTGGAGTTGAGCGTGGGTGCATGCGGGTGTACACGTGACGCCATCTTCCTCGTTTCGCGTCGAGATGTGGGCCCGATTGGTTGTCGACACCGGAGTGCTTCAACAAATTTTTTTGTTAAATTCTTCTGAAATGAATTTTTTTCACAAATGAAGATTTTTTAATCTGGAAAACCCAAGTTCGTCCCTCTTCATCTGGAAACCGAATTTCTTTCCTTGGCTCATCAACTGATTCACATCAAATTACAACTACTATGAAAACCCTGCAACGCTTACTTTATAAACACACTTCAGAAAATGCACAATGGAATAGGAAAAAAAAAGGGGAAAATTTAGAGGATGTCAAGTTAGCACCAACTAGATGTCAAAATCTCTCCATTTCAAGAATCGACCCCCTCTAATTGGTTGGCTGTGGTGATGGGAGGTGTGTCTTAAAAGGGTGAAAGTCAAGAAATAGCTAAGCCTATCATTATCGTTTGACTTAAGATGGAGGATATTTGTATCCTTTGCAATGTAATTGAAATGTTTGGATAAAGAAAAGGTAACCAAGACATAAAGAGGAGGGCCCTTATCCCTTTTGAAGTTCCAAATGGCATTGGCACAATTGTGTAAAAACATATTAGCCTATTTGTGTAAACATTCAAATATTTCAATTACTAAAGGTAAGCATTGATTAATGGGGTGTTGGTCACAATAACTTTTTTTTTTGCTTGAATAACATCAAAAGCAACAAATTTTTGAGTTGCACAAGATTGAAGAAGTAAATCTATTCACATTGAGTCAACAATGACAACATCAACTATGGTCCAAATTTCATCTTTGGTGAACACAATGTCGACTCAACAAGAGAAGTTGAATGCAATTGAAGGAAGCACATGTAGTTGTTTTCTTTTCGCATGGAAGCCAACATCCCATGCAATGGCAACAAAATGTCACAAATGGCATCATGGGTTCTTATGTTTTTGTTACCATGGACACAACATAAAAGGTGGATACCCATAAGATCAATGGGATGTGTGCACACACATCAAGGGATACTTACAATTGAAGCATGTGATAATCCAAGTCATGGTTGAAACATTGCTGAAAAAACTAGGAAAAATAATCAAAATGTTAGGAAGACTAAAGTTGTAAACCAAATGCTTGCCCCAAGGCTAGAACATGATAAATTTGGACACAATGGGCTTAAGATATTTTGTCGAAAAGCATGTTGGAGAAGTTATGATAGTGCAAACACTTCAAGATGGAATTCTGAAATCAAACCATTTGTTGTTTGATGAATTGCTCAAAAGAAAGAAGACACATGCATGTTAAAGGCAATAAAAATTTGCATGTTACTTTGAAATGTTTAGAAAAAAAAAATGTTGTTGTCATAAGGTTTTAAAAAGGAAAGGGCAAACCCATCCTTAGGTGGTACCACTAGGAACCATATCAAAGAATGGTTAAAGAACCAAAAACAATTAATCATTTTCTTGGGCATTTTTAAAAAAATGTTTTCACAATTATAAATTATTATTTTTCATGTTTATCCATTGCATGCTCCAATATATGGCTTGAAATTTATTTGAGGATTAAAAATTCTTGAAATTCTTTAAAATTTATATTCCTAATTCAAATGGCCCTTTAAAAAATCGACAACCTCAACTTTGGAAATTCAGAACTAAATTATATTCAATCAATTATTACTTAATAAAAACCTAGAAATAGAATGATTTGCAAATTACCTTAAGGAAAATATTCGTAAAAAATTTCTCAAACCATGTTTCAAATTTGTGTTCTTGAACCAAAAAGTTCAAAGGAAAAAATTAACATTATGTTTTCGAAACTTTTTCAAAATGCAGTGATTAAGAACATCAAAATACACAATATTCTTGATATTATTGAGATTTCAAAAAATATGGAACCTATTATATAAAAAGTTATGAAAATGTTTATTTAAATGTTTCATATGATTTTTCAAAGTTCGATGGGTCTAGGAAAATCAAGGTGTGACATTTTTAGTGATACCACCCAAGGATGTACTATTTTGGTGATGGTTAGATTTTGTGGAAAGTAAATAAAATTTGAAACATTGAAAAAATTTAGAAAAAATTCCAATAGAAATATGTTGAAAGGCTAAATGTAAGAAATTTCAAGACAACATTGTCTAATATTATGATGAAAATTTCATATTAGCAAATGTGAAAATAGAATAATTATTTTATCCAATGTGTCTTGAAGTTGCAAACAAAACATGTAATCACATGAAATTTTAAGGTTTATTTTTTTAAAAGACAAGAAAATACATACTATGAAATACCAAAAATTACAATCTTGAAGTAACACAAACTTCAAGGCACAACACACTTGGCCATTATTAATCTTGCAAAGTGTTCATCATTGTGAAAAAGATCTTCAAAAAGTTTTTTTTAATTTTGGTCTTTAATATTTTCCTTTAAAATGTCATGGTCATCATGAACCAAAACACACAACTTTTGTGTTTACTTCCATTTGGAAATCCTTTTCAAATGACCTTGATAATCCACACTTTCCCAACCCTTTATAATCATATCAATATAAGATTTCACTTCTTCCCAAGATTCAAAAAGTCAAATTCATAAATTTTCATGGAGGGTTCCAATGGAAGATCAAGATTAAATTCACTAACCTTTCCATCTATTTGGTCATTGATGTATGATGTTGACCACCTTTTGATCACCATGTTGCAAATCCACATTTGAGTGAAGCCTTTTGAAGTATGGCATCTATAGGTTGTAGTTTACAAATGCAATTTACAAATATGAAAACACTATTACATAACATGATTTTTATGTTGGTTTTTATGACAAAAGTTTCAATTAAAACAAACAAATCATTTGTGATGCAAATTTGATTGAATTTGTTTTCATTAAGATGATTAAAGATGATTGAAATGATTGAAATCACTAGTTGACATAGCAATTGTTTAAATGTTAAGATAATTGAAATTAATACTTGATGTGGCAATTTTTGGATTGAACTTAAATTGAATCCAAAACAATGTTGTCATTAAACATGTGATTCTAAAACCAAAAGTTTTTTTAAAAAACATTCATGGAATTTTTTTTATAATTAATTACCAATAAGGTGAAATCGTAGTCAAAGGAGCCATGAGTGCCAAGGTAAAAGTCCTATTCCAAGGACTGCACATGACACATGTCATTAATGCATTGGTTTATAACTTAAAATCATGTATTTTGGATACCCCATTTAGCATTACATTTTTACTACAAAATTATTTTATATCATGTATATTATGCATTCATGCCCTCTATCACAAATATATGAACAACTTTTGTTAAAGCCACATTTTCAAAATCCATAATTTTCAAGGTCAAAAGCACTTTTGAACCAAATGTGCTTAAATGGGTTATAAAAATAATTTTCATTAGTTCAAGTCCTTTTGCCTTTTTAATCATCAATGCTACAATCCTTTCCAGTTTTCAAAAAGAATGGTGCACATTTGGTAGAAAAAAATGACATTTGAAAAAAAACAAGGATTGTCCATTCTCGAAGTTTGAGTGCTTTGAACATGCAAAACCATGTGTCAAGCTTTGAACATGTAACTTTGAAATTGATGAAAAATATTCCAAAAACATTTATGACAATCTAAATTATTATGCTTCCCTTGTGACCTTTCAAACATACAAAAATGTAATTTTAAGGAGTGTCCACTCATTTGGGTGGCTCCTTTAATTATCATTTTACCCAATAGTTTGGCAAACCTATGACATGTCATCATGACAATGTCATGATCATAACATGTCCAAATTGGGATCTAAATTTTCACCTTTTCAACCATAATCAGGTAAAAACATAGTCAAAGGTGTCATCGAAATGAAGCTCGAACATTCCTTAATTATAATTGTATTTTTGTATGTTTGAAAGATTAAAAGGGAAGCATAATAGTTTGGATTGTCATAATCTTTTCTAGAATATTTTCCATTAATTGCAAAGTTTACATGTTCAAAACATTCAAACCTTGATAATGGAAAATCTTTGTTTTTTCACACAACCTTTTTTTCTACCAAATGTGCACCATTCATTTGTAAAATTGGGAAAGATTTTAATATTGATGATTAGAAGGGTATAAGGACTTCAACTGACCCAAAAAACAATTTATAATCCATTTAAACACATTTGGCTCAAAAGTGTTTTTGCCTTTAAAATTTATGAATTTTGAAAATGCGACTATAACAAAGAAAAACACATATTGAATTAATTTAGGACTAAATTGTTAATTTAAGACTTTAAACAACCTAATGGATGGGATGAATTCCATTTGGTGGCTATTTGATTTAGCAAGTTTGAGATCATTTTATACATGAATGTCATTAAAATGCATGTCTTGATAAGCTTGTTGTTAAGTAAATATGAAAATGTCACCGAAAATTCCCAAAAATAACATCAACATGTACACATTGTGTTTATTGGAGAAGGGGAATGGTGGTGGATATAAAACACATTGCGCAAAAAACCAAAGCTTGACAAATGTTTCTAAAATGATGGTTTTTCAAAAGGATTCATATAAATTTGATGGGACAATTACAATGCATTTCTAATCCATCTAAAGTGATTAAACCCCTCAACTTGGGTTGGCCCTATTTACACCATGCCAATCCAACAATGGCAACAATTATTAATTAATTTAAATCTAAATTATTAATTTAGGACTTTACTCAACATAGTGAATGGTCAACTTCAATTGGTGGCCAACAAATTTAACAAATATATTATCATTTTTTATATGAATATGATTTTTTAAATGTTTTAAGAACCTTTATATATACAGCAAAAACCTTAAAATTATTAAAAGATAACACCCATGTACAAATATTTTCAAAAAAACTTACATCAAAATTATGCAACATCTACACTTCATTGTCCATTCGTTGAAGCCAATTAAATTGAATTCCTAATAGTGAGGAAGAAGATGATTTTGCTTAGTGCCTACTAAGTGAAACATAATAGATTATCAATTATACATGTCATAGGTCAATGTTCCCACTAATCAAAAAACAAAAATTCTATTTACTGAATTACAAATATTGAAACATAATATGTCAATTCACTCATGGCACCAATCATTATGTCTATGGATCCAAACTTTTAGCCTATATTATAACAAATCATTCACAATATTGGGCTCTTTGAATGAAAGGAAAAACAAATGCCTAGTGCCCACCAAGCATTATAATTAAGTAGCAACAAAAAGATTATTCATTATGAATGATCAAGAATATACATGGTTAATTTCTACAATGATAAATTGGTTAAACAATACACCACACCAAACACAAAAGAACCCAAAGAAATAAAAACAATAATAAGATCAATTCAACAATATATATATAATTTTTTTTAAATCATAAATATAATTTCATGAATGTCCCCAACATCCCTCACAAATTACATGATGCAATAACAACATCAAGATTAATTTTAACACTACCAACACAAGCAAGAAGAATTGTAACTTGATTTTTGTTTGCTATATTTTTTAAAGCAAGAAATGAAAAAAATATAACTGAAATGTCAAACCATTGTTCTAGATTTATTAACTTACATTTCTCACTTACCATTCCAACAATCTTCGTATAAAAGTTGTTCATCCAAATTAGATCCTTTATTCATTGGAACCCACCATTGAATCTTCACACATTTTGTAAAAATCATTCTCCTCATCCTTAACAATATCACCTTGTGCTCTTCCCATCAACATAGGAACAAGGTTAGGATCATGCAACCTCATGAGAACAAAATCTCCAACATTCACATCTTTAAATGGAATGTATGGAGTTAAAGGCCTCATGTACTTTAGCCCATAATAAGGTTATCAAATTGAATCTTCTAGATTTACAACATCCATAACGATTGATAAAAAAACCCTAACACAATTAAACCTCTAATTGTTGGAAGGCTAGAAGCCTTCCAAAGAATGGAACTTTGAATGAACAACGATTTTGACAAATGCAATAAAGTATGTTCCCAATATTCCACATATGGCTTCATCTTCATGTCATATGTTGAGCTTTGTGTGATGCCCACCTTCCACAAATCAACATATTTGGACAATCCAACATTAATAAAAAATATATATTTCCATATATGTTGTAACCCTAGCCTTGGGTTCACGACCAAGGCAAAGGCTTGCAAGGTTGTGGGCTAAAAGGAAGCCCAGTAGTGAAGGAAAGTTTGAGGGAATGAGCCCTCACACTCCCAAAAGAGCTTCCACTTTGAGAGTTTGGAGTCTCGATGGACTTTCAAATTTTCAGAGAGTAATTTCAATGGTCAAAACCCATTCGATTAAAAAGTTCTTTATATCATTGGAAAGCTATTGAAAATTAGATGTCTAAAATGGGCTTGCATGACTCATTTGGACACTTAAAAGACAAGTTATGACTAAAAGAAAGGCTAGGAGTCAAATTGGCAATTTGACTCCTGACCACTAAAAGTCGAGAATCAACCCAATTTCCTTGTGTTTAGGTGACATGAAACATACCATTGAAAATCTCCCGACGAAGGCTATAACTTTGCTTTAAACCTCATTTCAATCGGAGGTCTACATGCAAAGTTATATGGCTCCAAAGTCGTGGTCCCAATTTTGGGAATTTTGGGACTCCCATTTGGGAGTCCTGGGACAAAATGCCATTATAAGGGCCTCGTGGAAAGCCACAAAGTATATTATAAGGGGCAAGGTGGTGGCTTCCCCAAGTTAGGGCCGTGGTGAATCTTGTGAATTCGAATTTGCTCATGGCTCATCTTAGCACCAAAAGTGTTCCAACTATGCACTAACCACCTTGTATTTGGTTTTGTGCAAGTCCGTGTGAATAGTTGATGCTTGTCATTCTTCCTAGTCCCATCCTGTCACCAGCACGCCCCTCTACCCCCAAAGTGTTGTGAGCCAAGGAGCGTGCCTCGACTCCTTGCTCTTCCATTGTTTCCAATTTAGATTCACATTTGAATCCATTAAGGAGCTTGGGAGTGCGTCAATAGACCTTGATGCATCATTGCCCCAAATTGGGTGGTATGGAATAAGGCTAGGCACTTAAGTATGCAACTTTGGTGACCCATTTGGATTAGCTTTCCATAGTCTAATTGGAGGAGCATCAATTGGACTTTAAACAATATTTGTGGGGGAAATTTTGTATTGCATGACAAGCCAAGCTAACAAATCAACAAAAAATTTGAAAAGATGCATGTTTGTATGCCCCACCAAAGTTTCCAAGCCATCATTCAAACAACCTACAACCCAAGATTTCAAATTAGGAATGTCATTAATCAATTATAAATTAAATGATTGCTCCTGCAAGACCATGAAAGGCTTCACCAAATTTGCCAAAATTTCATTGTGTTCTCTCAACTTTTTTGACAAATAGCCAAAACATCCATTAATATCCTCATGGGTATGGCCCATTACAAGGAATCCCATATTTCACTTCTTTGAACACAGTTTTCGCGGTGAACAACGATAGAAATGCTAACAAATGCTAATTTTTACTATTCTTCATGCAATTATCCATTTGTAGGAGAAAATTTCCTAGTAAGGGCTTAGCACCAACAGGATGATCCAATGTCAATTCAAAAATGCATTCGTTAAATCTTTTACAATTTTACTTTCATTACATAAACCTATAACCAAAAAAACTTAAAATTTTTAATAAACCATTTTAAAAATAAATATAAAAAATACAAAATACTGATTTTTTTCATAACAATAATAATTATTATTATTGTTTAAAAATTAAATTAATCATTATTTTTAACATGGAATTTTTTTTCATACACCAAAAGAAAAAAATGGGGAAAAACTAAGGATTATTTATGGGGGTTTTTTTTGCGTGGCATCATGAACATTCATAATAATAAACTTGTCCACAATGTTTAAAACAAACTAGGGAAAAAACATACTAACTAGTTTACATAAATATACAATAATTTAATATATGAAAAAATAATAACTTAAACATCTACATGCAACCTAAATTTTGCATGCATGAGCATTTTGACGTAATCACTAACCCAATCAAATATCATTGTGAAACATTAGGTTTTTATGTGGGTTTCAACATATATACTAATAAGTGCAATATGCAACATTTGAAAAGTGGTTTCAATAAACTCAAAAATGGATGATTCTATTCATGTAAAAATGTTGATAATTTAATAAATGTGAAAAAAATCACTAAACCGTTCAAGTATATGCAAAATATTGAATTGCATGTGTTTTGGTATATTATAATAAGTGCAAGATGCAATATGTGAATAATGGTTTCAACATATTAAAAGTGAATGGTTCAACTTTGATCATTGAAAAGATGTGAAAAAAATCATTCATTCACTCCAATATAAATGTGAGGTTTAAAATTGTTAGATTTGTTTTAATAAATTATGGTAAGTGTAAAATGCAACTCCTAAATAATGGTTTCAACATGTTAGAAGTTGATTATTCAACTAATGTGCCATGTTGATAATTGAAAAAATGTCAAAAAATAACTAACCCATTATAATGCATTATGTAAATAACAATAAAAGCTACCTCAATTTTCAAGTCAATAATTTGAAATTATTAAAAAATAAAATAAGGTCCAATTTATATTCATAAATGAATAACATAGTGAACATAACAACTATGAACAATATTGACTATTGATTAATGCAACAAGCCACTTGTAAACTTAAAATGGGCAAATGTAATTAAAATGTAATCAAATCAAACAATAGTCACAATGTGTGGGGGTGGAAAAGAACAAGATTTCTTCTTATGATTAGACAATAGGTTCTAACATGTCACAAACATGTGGTAGGATTCTTAATTTCCTCTCTAACATGTAACCAAATTTCGCTAAGCCCTTTTTTGGATGGTTGCTAACCCAATTACCTCACGAATTTGGGGAAACAAAATTTCATACGTTGTTCCCAAAGTTCTCATGTGTGTGTTATTTGAATTCATCACATATGTTTGGTCAAATATGTACAAAGCTCCATATCAAAAAATTATTTCTCTGCTACACTATATCACCAAATTGATTGAATCAAGGTCTCATTTCAAGGAAGATGTGTTAAATGTATTGTTGCATTACTTAGCCCATTATGGAAAAAATATTCATTTTGGAAAACCCAAAATAATAATAATAAATTGTTGGTGTACTCATTCATTCATAATTTCAAAGTTTAAAAAAAATTCTCTACAAAAAAATTGTGATCACAATAATCATCATAGAGGTCTTTTTTCTCACATTATTCACTTATCTCTTCTTGTTTGCTTGAGTGTTAGGTTAGGTATCTGCAAAAGGAAACAAACATATGAATTGAAGGAATGATCTTGTGGAGAGATTTAGAGTGTATTGCAATCTCATATGATGTTCAAGCTTCGTACATGTGTGAGGGTTAAGCCTTCAATTCTAGTCTTGCGTTTTGACAGTTCTTACTTTGATGTTTAGGATTCAAAGAATAAAGTGTATGCAAAAGTTTCAAATCTGCAGACTATAATGGTTTTGCAACAGGATGCACAATTCGCCAGCATTTAGTTGATAAGCTTAGTGTGTGATTTCTACACATTCAAATTTTCCAAATGAAAGTTTCACAAATTCATTCTGAGCATGTAGCACACCTGGCACATTTGTGTCATGCTTTTTAACTGACGCATTAATACACAGTCAGAGGCTCACATTTAGGTCACATTTAGGTATTTATTTCGTTGGGTACAGCCATTGTACCAGGATTCAGTTGAGTTCAAGGGTTTAATTATTTCTGGATCAGCCTTGTTTCTCTGCATTATTCTGCATTGTTGCAACACTGCTCACCTTGCAGAAATTCACAGGGATTAAAACTGCAGTTGCATTGAGCATCTCTTCAATTGGCATCTTGTGTGTGCCTGCAATATACAAAAATTGTGCTGGAATTATGTGGAAAAGAACAGCTAGAAGATGCAATTCATGGACAAGGTAATTCATTCTGAACCTTTGTTTCCCATCCACATGACTTTGATATTCGTATTGAACATTCTCACAATGGTCTTGACCTACATCACAGTTTGCATGGTAAGGCAAATTAAAGCACAAACTGGAGGTTGTGTAGTCAACATTTACTGAGCTATATCAAGCTATGGTGGTCACTAGTAGTCAGGAGATTTACAATGCACCAACCTTGCACTCCTTTGAAGGTTGTGTCCTGCATGGTTTGTTTGTGCACACAAAGTTCCTAATTGTCATTCTTAGTCAAATCTGATCGGCATTCTCCTCAATGGAAGACTACTATGTAAGAAACTGTGCACCAATTGCGCAATCAGGTTTCATAGACTTAATATATCTTGATCATGGAGGTGATTACACTTTTGAACTTGTTGTCTTGATTCTTAGAAAATCAGATTGCAAAGTAGCCTTTTTCTAAGTCCTGCAATGTATGTGTAGAGTTTAGACCAGTGCTGGCCAATTATTGATTTGGACAGATTTCTAGCTTTCATTTTTTTTCCTTTTCAAAATTGTCATATTTAGGCACTAGTGGCTCATTCACCAAAATATAATGAGCATTCTAGAGTTTCCACTTCTCTATTTGTCTTGTAGTCAGATTTGGCTAAATCCTCTTGTGGGTGGTCGCCACTTTTGGAAGTGGTAAAATAAGAAAATTGAAAGGGAAAAAAAAAAAAAACACCTGCCACCTTGAGCAAATAACAGCCACCCACCCATGTTGTCGGTACTGTGAAAGAATTCCAAAATCCATTTAAAATATTTCTAAATATTACAAATATCCAATGCTTAGACTACATGCGTATGTGAGTTCAAATCTAACATTTTCCTAAATATTACAAAATAAGTTAGGTTATTTGATATACCCTTATAAGTTAGGTTATTAGATCTGGGTTTTCAGAAAAACCTACACAACATTGCTATGGAGTAGTGTTGGGTGATTCTTTATTTTTATGAAGACGCTCAGGTTTCAATTTGGAAAAATAAATTGAAATTGTATCAAATTTTTTTTCCCGGTTTTGAAAATCAAACCTAGTTTGGATCTGGTTATTACTAACCGAAACTCAATGAGAAAAATCAAGATGAGAGCTCATCCACACACAAAACAAGGGCAGATCAGAATTGAAGATTGCTCTGGAATTGATAGGAGAACTAGCTATACAACAATGACAAAGACAACAACAGGGTTTTGTCTCTACAAGTCGTAAGCTGGTTTGCCACCGAATTTAATCTCAGCTGGGTTGGCATTCTTTCCAATGTTCCTGTAGTTGATTCCCACACCAGACCGACCTGGATTCACCTTCTCAGGGTAGACTCCATCCTTAGGGTGAAGATACTGGACCTCACCATTGGGGAAGACCCGATAGAATTGGTAATTGATTTTGAACTTGGTCCTCAGCTTGGTTCCTAGTGCCAGACATTGCTCCTTCCTTGCA
>Ga0116230_10006379_pt1 | contig 11624 bp, 10 predicted proteins | sample S1TSphfallax_3_FD_88678 | JGI IMG/M metagenome (GOLD analysis project Ga0116230, IMG submission 88678) | Host-associated microbial communities from peat moss isolated from Minnesota, USA - S1T2_Fd - Sphagnum fallax MG | ecosystem: Host-associated > Plants > Peat moss > Unclassified | place...
GAGGTTGCCCGCTGCGTCGATGGAAACCGTCGAGAAATCGCCCGGCGGCTGCGGCGTCCCCGTGGCTGCGGCGGGCAGGTTCACATTGATCGCGTGGTTCCTCACCATCGAGAGCGACACCATGACGAAGGTGGCGAGGAGGAAGAAGATGACGTCGATGAGAGGGATGATCTCGATACGAGCCTTCTTCTTGCCGCCGCTGCCGCGGGAACTGGAGCCTCCGGCCATGGTGGGTGAGTGCGGGTCGGATCAGACCGAGTGGGACTCGGACTTCTTGATCAGAATTTCCAAGGCGTGGGAAGCGTCGGCGATTTCCTGCTTCGCCTGCTCGGAGCGGGCGTTCAGATAGTTGAAGGGCAGAAGGCAGGTGACGGCGATCGCCAGACCGCACATCGTCGCAATGAGCGCTTCGGCGACACCACCCGTGATCTGCGTGGCGGCGCTCGAGATGTCGCCCGTCATGCTGCCGAAGGTCTTCATCATGCCCGTCACCGTGCCGAGCAGTCCGAGCATCGGGGCGGCCGTGATGACGGTATCGAGGGTCGCCATGCCCTGCTGGTAGCGGGCGAGTTCCTGGCTGGAGGCGCGGATGAACGCGTTCGACAGCGACTCCTTGTGGCTCAGGCTGTACACGAGGATCCGGGCGACCGAATCATTGCTCTTCTTGCCGAGCGCGAGCGCGCCGTTGACATCGCCCTTTTCCACCGACTCCAGCATCTTCTCAACGACCTCGGGTTCCTTCTGGCCGTTCTCGCGGAAGATGAAGATGAGCCGCTCCACGATCACGGTCAGACCGAGGAAGGACACCAGCAGAATGGGCCACATGATGGGTCCGCCGTTGGCGAACAATTCCATCGGGGTCTGATTGAGGAGAAACGCGAGGGCGAGACTATGGATGATCATGGTTGGAGAAACGTTGACGGGTTAAAATAAGGGGGGGATTCGGACGTGGAGGTAGGCGCGAAATCTAAACCGGGTGAGTACGACGAGGACGGAGATTCGCAGTGGAACACGAGGTGGGTTCCGCAGGCCGTCGTTCTGCAGGAAGCATGCCGTTTATCGACAAAGCAAAGCCTTTGGTCGAGTCAGGGCAGAAAATGAAATTCAGCATTGCGCTGCTTGGTGCCGGGGGAGGTAGGGCAGTAAAGAAAGGGTAGGAGGATTCATGAAAAGTTGGGTGTCAACCCACATTTATCAAGTGGCCGCAGAAACCTTTTTGAACGTTTTTTGTCGCCGCGTTTGAGGCGATGGTCAGGAGAGTTTTGCCCTCGCATCGCGCGGCTGCCGTGGAGCGGCATCGCACGCGAGCGGATGTGGGCGAAGGTGATTAATTGAGCGCCGGATGGACCTTTCCGCGGTGGGCGCGGTCGCTGTTGGGCACAATGTCATCCACCACGCTTCGCTCGAAATTCTGTTCCCTTCCGGCCACGACTCTTGCGGTCGCCGCATTCTGTCTGGGGGTGGGCACCCTGTGCGCGCAGGAGGAGTCGCGCCAACTCAACTCGGCTCCGGCCGGGGGAGCGCAGCCCTCTCTGATCCTCGATGGCGCGGTCGCGGGGGACACGGGATTCAAGGTGGGATCCACGCGGGTGGGCGGCGCGTCGGTCGATAATTTTCGCGCGTCGCTGTCAGCGCCGCTGCCGCCGTTGTCACCGACCGTGTTCGAGACGATCGGTCTGACCTACGCCGATTATTCGTTCGGCCGCGATGCGGGCACGCCGCTGCCGAACAATCTCCACGGTTTGAGCGCCGATTTCGGGGCGGTCGACCGCTTGGACGACGACTGGACCCTGATCGGACGCGTCAGTCCGGGCCTCTATAACGCGGGTTCGGGATTCACGAGCAAGGGTTTTGGGGTGGGCGTATTTGCAATCGCCGAATACCGCTTCAACGCGAATTTGCGCGGTGGCCTCGGCCTCGGCTACAATTCGCTCGGCCATGGGATCAGCAAAGTTCTTCCCGTCGCTTCGCTCGATTGGCGGCCCGCCGAACGCTGGGATGTGTCCGTCGGTTTTCCGCGGACGGGGGTAACGTATCAGGCGACGACGCGTTGGAATCTCGGCGGCGTGGCTGAATTCGACGGCGGGGCCTTCTATAATAAGACTGACCCGGCGCCGCAGTTGACCGGGAAGCCTTCGCTCACGGACACCCGGCTCGACTACCTCTCGGTGCGTTTGGGCGGCGTAGTCGCCTACGATATCGCCCCCGGTTTTACGGTGCGCCTCGGCGTGGGCGCCGTGGTCCTGCGCCAGGCGGATTATTACCAGCGCAACTACGAACTGAAGTCGAAGGGCGCCGCCGCGTACGTCTCCGGCGGCGCGCGCTACCGGTTCTAAAGTGGCTGCCCGGCTAGGATTGGATGGCCCTTGTTGGGCCAGTCGCGTTGCGACCCCACCTGCTGGTGCGTCCTGCTCCGCTCGCTTGGGCGAGCTCCGCCGTACCGAGCGAAGCGACATCAGACACTGCGTTCTCGTCCTAGCCGAACGGAATACTGGGTCGTTGGAAAAGTGGCTGCCCGGCTAGGACTCGAACCTAGACAGAACGAGTCAGAGTCGTTCGTGCTACCATTACACCACCAGGCAGTGGAAAATCTAATCTGAAATGGAGCCGGCGACTGGAATCGAACCCGCAACCGCCTGTTTACAAAACAGGTGCTCTACCGTTGAGCTACACCGGCAGGACCATCGCTCCATCTTGAGGGGAAATTGAGAAAAAACGAGCCGAGAGTGGTGGCTCCCCGGGGACTCGAACCCCGAACCTACTGATTAAGAGTCAGCTGCTCTACCATTGAGCTAGGAAGCCATCAGTCGAAGGGATAGAAGCTCAAAACTTGCCCCCGCAAGTCAACATCAATTCCAGGAGAACCGGCGGGCAACTAAAGCAAATCTGGCACGGGTCCGGTCCGAGGGAGTGGTTATCGAATTTGAGGCAAAGCCAATTCGACCGGAAAATGTGCCAGATTTGCTTTAGCTGCCCGCCTTTTCCCCTTGCCAACGAAGGGAGAAGCGAGTGTTTTTGAACCCTTCCATCCATGCAAAAGACCAAGAAGTCCGTCGCCAAGCGCTTCAAGCTCACCGCGCGCGGCAAACTCATTCGCCGCACCCCGGGCTTTCGCCACTTGCTGGCGGCCAAGTCCACCAAGCAGAAGCGCCGTGCGACCAAGGACAAGCTGGTCGATCCGGGTCATGCCAAGCCGCTGCTGCGCTGCCTGCCGTTCGGCCTCTGAGGCCGGCACCCCTCTTCCTCCTCCGCCTGGCGGGTGATTTTCAAGCCGACCCGCCGGCCCAACCTTAAACTAGGAATTCACCAACATGGCTCGTGCAACCAACTCCCCCGCGTCGCGCAAGCGCCGCAAGAAAGTGCTGAAATACGCCCGTGGCTATTTCGGCAATAAGTCCAAGCTCTTCCGCTACGCGAAGGAAGCCGTCCAGCACGCCTGGCAGTACGCTTACCGCGATCGCAAGAAGAAGAAGGGCGAACGCCGCAGCCTCTGGATCGTCCGCGTCAACGCCGCCTGCCGTGCCGCGGGTCTCAGCTACAATCGGTTCATCGAAGGTCTCAAGGCCGCGGGTATCGAGCTGGATCGCAAGGTTCTGTCCGATCTCGCGATTCGCGACGAGGTCGCCTTCAACGGCCTGGTGCGGCAAGCCCAGGACGCCCTGAAGGCCAAGGCCGAAGCCGCAAAGCAGGCCTGAGCCCGGCGGCGCATGCAAGCGCTGCTCTCCGACGTTCTCGCCAAAGCCACGGCTGAACTTCCTGCGCTGCGCACGCGTCCCGAGTGGGAGGCGGCCAAGGCCCGCTACGTCGGGCCGAATGGCGAGCTCACCGCGATCATGAAGCGGATGGGCGCGGTGCCCAAGGAGGACCGCCCCGCGCTCGGCCGGATGGTCAACGAGGCCAAGGGTCAGCTCCAGGCGCTGCTCGACGGCGCCCTCCGTGCGATCGAGCACGCGGAGCTCGCCGCCCAGGCGGGGCCGCCGGTCGATCCGACGCTGCCGTCGCCCGATCCGGGGCCGGGGACCTACCATCCGCTCACGCTCGTCCGCGAAGAGCTGTGCCGCATCCTGCGCAAGGTGGGCTTTGCGGTGGCGGACGGACCCGAGGTGGAAACGGAGTATTACTGCTTCGATGCGCTCAACACGCCGGCGGACCATCCGGCGCGGGATGCCCAGGACACCTTCTACTTTCCGGCGTCCGCGCGGTTCGGCAACGTGCCGAAGCACGCCCCCGGCGAGCGCTATCTGCTGCGGACCCACACGTCCTCCGTCCAGGTCCGGGCGATGCTCAAGGGGCCCCCGCCGCTGCGGATCGTCGCGCCCGGCCGGGTCTATCGCCGCGACACGAGCGATGCGTCCCACAGCGCGAACTTCCATCAGATCGAGTGCCTGTATGTCGATCGGGGCGTGACCGTGCGCGATCTGAAAGCGCTGCTCGACTACCTCTTCGAGTCGCTGCTCGGCCCCGGAACCAAGACGCGTTTCCGGCCCCATTACTTTGGCTACACGGAGCCGAGCTTCGAGGTCGACCTGTCCGCGCGGCACCTCCCGAAGGTCAACAAGGAGTGGATCGAGATCGGCGGCTGTGGCATCGTCGACCCGGCGGTGTTCGCCGCGGTCGGCTACGATCCCGCGGTGTGGACCGGCTACGCCTTCGGCATGGGCATCGAACGGCTCGCGATGATTCTCTACGGGATCGATGATATCCGGCTGTTCTACCAGAACGATCTTCGCTTTCTGCAGCAGTTCCGCTGACGCGGCGCCGCGGCCTCACTTCGGATGAAGCTCTCCCTCAACTGGCTCAAGGATTACGTGGCGCTCGCCGCGCCGGCGGAGGAGATCGCGCGCGCGATCACGTTCCTGGGGTTCGAAGTCGAGGGCATCCACGCCGCCGGCGCGCCGCCGCTGGCCCACGTGGTGGTGGGTGAGGTGCTGACCCGCGAGCGCCATCCCAATGCGGACCGTTTGTCGGTGTGCACCGTCGACCTCGGTCCCGGTCCGGCCGGCGGGGTCCGGACGATCGTGTGCGGAGCCCAGAACTACACGGTGGGCGAGCGGGTGCCGGTGGCGCTGCCGGGCGCCGTGCTCCCGGGTAATTTTGCGATCAAGTCGTCGAAGATTCGCGGCCAGTTGTCCGACGGGATGATGTGCTCCGGGCGCGAACTCGGCCTGGAGGACGAAGCGGACGGCCTGCTGATCCTGCGGGACCGTCCGGCCCCCGGCACGCCGATCAACGCGGTGCTGGCGCCGGCCGACACGGTCTTCGATGTCGAGATCACGCCGAACCGGCCCGATTGCCTGTCCCACCTCGGCATGGCGCGCGAGCTGGCCGCGTGGTTCAAGCTGCCCCTGGCCTATCCGCCGGCGACGTTCCGGGGTCCGGTGGGCGCCAGCGTGCGGACCGACCTGCTGCTGCGGGTCCGCGTCGAGGCCGCCGACGACTGTCCGCTCTACTCGGCTCACCTCGTCGCCGGCGTGCGGATCGCGCCCAGCCCCGCGTGGCTGCAGCACCGCCTTCGCGCGGTCGGACTGCGGCCGATCAACAACGTGGTCGATATCGGCAATTACGTGATGCTGGAATACGGCCAGCCGCTGCATGCCTTCGATGCGCGCAAGCTGACGGGCGCCGAGCTCATCGTGCGCCGGGCGCACGAAGGCGAGTCGATCACGACGCTCGACGCCAAGGCGCGCGCCCTCGGCCCCGGCACCCTCGTCATCGCGGACACGGCGCGCGCTCTGGTGGTGGCCGGCGTGATGGGCGGCGCCGATTCCGGGATCGACGACGCGACCACCGATCTCGTGATCGAAGGCGCGGTCTTCCGCCCGCAATCGATCCGCCGCACCTCCCGCGCGCTCGGCCTGGCGACCGATTCCTCCTACCGTTACGAGCGCGGCGTCGACCCCCATCTTGCGGTCGAAGCGGCGCGGCGCGCGGTGGGTCTCATCCTGGAGACGGCGGGCGGCGAGGCGGTCGGACCGAGCTTCCAGATCGGCGGCGACGTGCCGTGGCGCCGCGAGATCGAACTCGATCCGGCCTTCCTGCGCGAGCGGCTAGGTTTTGCGATCCCGGATGCGGAGCTGCGCGAATCGCTGGAAGGGCTGGAGTTGAAAGTGGAGCGCGTCGCCCCGCAGGCGGACGGCGGCACCCGCTGGACCGTGGCCATCCCGAGCTGGCGGGACGACCTCGACCGGCCGATCGATCTCGTCGAGGAAGTGCTGCGCCTCCACGGCACCGAAAATATCCCCCCGGCCCGGGTGGCCGTTCCAGGCCTCGTGGCCGAGGACGATCCGGTGGTCGGGTTCAATCGCCGGGCGGCGGCGTACCTGGTGGGCCACGATTTCCACGAGTGCGTGAACCTCACCCTCCGTCCGGCCGCGGAACTCGCGACCTGGATTTCGCAGGCGGCCGCGGCGGAGCTCGCGCTGGCCAATCCGTTCGTCGCCGACCAGTCCCATCTCCGGCCCTCCCTCGTCATGGGGCTGCTCGAGACGCTGCGGCTGAATCAGGCCCGGGGCGTGGACGCCTCCCGCCTCGCCGAGGTGGGCCGGGTCTTCATCGAGGACAATGGCGTGAACTATGAGTGCGCCGCCGCCGCCTTCGTGGTGGCCGAGGACCGCCGCCGCCAGTGGCAGGCGCGGGAGCCGTTCGATTTCTACGCGGCGCAGCATCACACGGCGGCGCTGGCCGCAGCCGCGGGGGTCGACTTCGCCGCTGGCAAATCCGCCGCCGCCCCCACCGGGGCCCTGGCCGCCGCGCCCGCCGCCTCCACCTACGCCTGGCAGACGGGTCAGGCCGATGCGGTCGGCAGCTTTGCCCTCGGCTGGTTCGCCCGGTTCGGTCTCATCGACCTGTCGCTCGCGCGCTCCCTGGGTTTGGCCGGCCGGGTCTTCGCGGGCATCTTCGCCATCCTGCCCGAACGGCTCGCCGCCGCGTCGGTGCGTCCGCGGTACGTGGAACTCGGCTCATTTCCCGCCGCGGACCGCGACCTCGCGCTCGTCGTCGATGCGGCGACGCCCGCCGGCGCGGTGCGCGACGCGGTCGCGCGCATCGGCCGCGCTGTCGCGGGCACCGCCGTGCCGCTCGAGTCGGTCGGGATCTTCGATGTGTACACGGGGCCGGGCGTGCCCGACGGTCACAAGAGTCTCGCCTTCGCGCTGCGCTTCCGCTCGCCCGCGCGGACGCTGACGGACGACGAAGTCAACGCGGTCTTCGGTCGGCTGCAGGAGGAGATTGTCCGCACCACCGCCTTCTCGCTCCGCGCGGCCGCGCCGGCCGTCTGACGCGCCGCCCGTATTCTGCTTCGCGCCCCCCCTCTTCCCGCTGCCCCGCTTCTTTCTCCGCTTTCTTCTCCTGCTCTCCTTTCCCGCCATGGCCGCCGCTTCCGACTTGGACATCCACCGCCTCGCCGTTCTGGCCCGCCTCGCCCTCACCCCCGAGGAGGAGAGCAAGTTCGCCGCGCAGTTGGGCGACGTGCTCGGCTACGTCGAGCTGCTGAAGCAGGTGGATGTCACGGGCGTGGAGCCCACCGCCCACGCCTTCCCGATCGTCAACGTGTGGGCGGAGGATGTCGCCCGGCCCGGCCTCAGTGCGGAGGCCGCCCTGCGCAACGCGCCCGCGCAACGCGATCAGATGTTCGTTGTCCCCAAGGTCGTGGACTAGGCGAACCCGACCCCGCACCACCGCGCCTCCCGCCGCCCCCCTTTCCCGCCATGCCGGATGACCTTTGTTTTCAGACGATGGGCGAACTTTCCGCCCGGCTCGCCCGACGCGAACTCTCCGCGGTCGAGCTGACGGAGGCCGTGGTGGCGCGCACCCGCGCGGTGGACGGCCTGGTCGGGGCCTTCAATTCCTTCGACGAGGCCGACGCGCTCGCCCAGGCCCGCGCGAGCGACGCGCGCCGCGCGGCCGGGTGCGCCCTCGGTCCGCTCGACGGCATCCCGATCGGGATCAAGGACGTCATCGCCGTCGCCGGCCAGCCCCTGACGGCGTCGAGCCGGATCCTCGCGTCCTTTGTTTCGCCTTACGACGCGACCGTCATCGAAAAACTCAAGGCGGCTGGGGCGGTGTGCTGGGGTCGGCTCAACCTGGACGAATTCGCCATGGGTTCGTCGACCGAGAATTCCGCGACCAAGGTCACCGCCAATCCCTGGGACTTGGCGCGGGTGCCGGGCGGATCGTCCGGCGGGAGCGCCGCCGCCGTCGCCGCCGGCGAAGCCATCGTCAGCCTCGGTTCCGACACCGGCGGATCGATCCGCCAACCCGCCGCCTTCTGCGCGCTGGTGGGTCTGAAGCCGACCTATGGCCGGGTGTCGCGCTACGGCCTGATCGCGTACGCCTCCTCCCTCGATCAGATCGGACCCTTCGGGCACACGGTCGCCGACGTCGCCCAAGTGCTCGGCGCGATCGCGGGCCACGACGAGCGCGATTCCACGTCGGTACGCCTGCCGGTGCCCGATTACTCCGCGGAGCTGGTGGCGGCGCGCTCCGCCGGCCGGAAATGGCGGCTCGGCATTCCGCGCGAATACTTCGGGGAGGGCCTCGCGCCGGAGGTCGGCGCCGCGGTGCAGGCCGCCATCGCGCACTACCGCGGGCTCGGTTGCGAAATCCACGAGGTGTCGCTGCCCCACACGCCCTACGCGATCGCCGCGTACTACATCATCGCGACGGCGGAGAGCTCCTCCAATCTCGCGCGCTACGACGGCATCCGCTACGGCCACCGTTCGGCCGCGGCCACCGACGCGCTCGACATCTATTTCAAGTCGCGCGCCGAAGGCTTCGGGGCGGAGGTCAAGCGCCGGATCATCCTGGGCACGTACGTGCTTTCGAGCGGGTACTACGATGCGTACTACCTCCGCGCGCAGAAGGTGCGCACGCTCATCCGCCGCGACTTCCTGGCGGCGTTCGAATCCGTCGACGCGATCCTGACGCCGACGTCGCCGGTGGCGGCCTTCCCCCGCGGCGCGCAGGCGGACCCGCTTTCGATGTATCTGCTGGATATCTACACGATCGGCGTGAACCTCGCCGGGCTGCCCGCGCTGAGCCTGCCCTGCGGCTTCACCCGGGATCCGCAACCGCTGCCGATCGGACTCCAGCTCATCGGGCAGCCATTCCGCGAGTCCGAATTGCTCGCGCTCGCCGAGGCCTACGAGTCGGGTCACGATTGGAAGGCCCGTCGCCCCGACGTGTCGGCGCAGTCGGCCGCGCCCGAGGGGGTGCACCCATGAGCGTCCCCGCCGCCACGCCCGCCTACGAGGCCGTCATCGGTCTCGAGGTCCACGTCCAGATCCGCACGCAGTCCAAGATGTTCACGCGCGCCCCCGCGGGCTACGGCCATCCCGTGAACACGCTGACGGACCCGGTGGTCCTGGCGCTGCCGGGCACGCTGCCGGTCCTGAACAAGGCCGCCCTCGATCAGATCATCAAGGCCGGCCTGCTGCTCGGGTGCTCGATCGCGCCGGTGTGCAAATGGGACCGGAAGAACTATTTCTATCCGGACTCGCCGAAGAATTACCAGATCACGCAGTACGACCAGCCGATCTGCGCGGGGGGCGCGGTCGAAATCGAGCTGCCCGGCGCCGCCCGCAACCTCATGGGTGAGCACAAGCGGATTCCGCTCACCCGCATTCACCTCGAGGAGGACGTCGGCAAGCTGAACCATTTCGCGACCGAGTCCCTGGTCGATTACAACCGCGCCGGCACGCCGCTCATGGAGATCGTATCCGAGCCCGCCCTGCGGTCCGCGGACGAGGCGTTCGCCTACCTGACCTCGCTCCGCACGATCATGGTTTACGGCGGAATCTCGGACTGCGATATGGAAAAGGGCCAGCTCCGCTGCGATGCCAACATCTCCATCCGCCCGGTCGGCGATCCCACGTTGGGCACCAAGGTCGAGCTGAAGAACCTCAACTCGATCTCGTTCGTGCGGGATGGCATCGCCCACGAAATCCGGCGGCAGCTGGCCGTGGTCGCGGCCGGGGGCCGGATCGTCCAGGAAACCCGCGATTACGACGGCCAGACGGGCGTCTCCCAGTCCCTGCGCTCGAAAGAGATGGCCCACGACTACCGCTACTTTCCCGATCCGGACCTCATGCCGGTGGAGGTGGACGAGGCGTGGCGGCAGCGGCTCCAGGCCGAATGTCCGGAACTGCCCTTCGACAAGCAGCGCCGGTTCTTCGCGGAGTATCAACTGCCGTACACGATCACCTCGGTCCTGGTGCCGGACGCCGAACTTTCCGACTTCTTCGAGGCGGCCGCCCGTCTGAGCGGGAAACCGCAGGCCGTCGGCAACTGGATCGTGAACGACCTGCTGCGCGAACTCGGCACGGCGAAGGTACCGCTCGCGCAGTCGAAGGTCCGGCCGGAGCACATCGCCGAACTGGTGGGCCTGATCGAGGCGGGCACGATCCTGAACAACGCCGCCAAGGAAGTCTTCATCGACATGGCGCAAACGGGCGAACGGCCCGCGGCCGTCGTCGCGCGGCGCGGACTCAAGGCTGAAACGAACCTCGACGAACTCGAGCAGTGGTGCCGCGACGCGATCGCGGCGAACCCGAAGTCGGTGGCCGATTATCGGAGCGGCAAGGAGAGCGCGCTCAACGCCTTCAAGGGCCCGGTGATGCGGGCCGCCAAGGGCAAGGCCAGTCCCAAACTGGTCGACGAAACCCTGCGGCGTCTGCTGATGTCATAGCGCCATGGAGATCGAAATCAAACGTGCGGGCTCGCAGCCCTCGACTAAAGGCCCCGCTGACTGGTTCACCGGAACCGTGCGCTTGGACCCGCTGTTTCCCGCCCAGCCGCCCGCCCGCACGAATGCGGCCGCCGTCACGTTCGAGCCCGGCGCCCGCACCGCCTGGCATACGCATCCCCTCGGACAAACCCTCATCGTCACCGCCGGCCTCGGCTGGGTGCAGCGCGAAGGCGGTCCCATCGAAGAGATTCGCCCCGGCGATGTCGTCTGCTTCCCTCCCGGCCTGAAGCACTGGCACGGCGCCACCCCCACGACCGCCATGACCCACATCGCCATCCAAGAGGCCCAGGACGGCAAAGTCGTCGAGTGGTTGGAGCAGGTCACCGACGAACAATACAGGCGGTAAACCGGCGAACTTCTTCTGCCGGTGCCGGCGATTCGCCAGGCTCGTGATTTAGAGATCGAGAGGTGTTCGCGCAAGCGTCGGCCTGCAGCAGCAGCCGAAAGCGGATCCGAACCGAGGAGGACTGCTGCCTCATCCGCCTGCTCTGGGGGCGACGTCTGGCTGGCCAGCTTGACTGGCCGGCGGCCCCGTCGCCCGGTCTGACGGCGGATCCGGGTTTGGCAGCTCCCCGACGAGGCCGGATCCGCTTTCGGCTGCTGCGTTCCGAAGCAGCGACTCCCTTTGGACCGCCCCCGCTGGGCGCGCGCTTGCTTTAACGCAAGCTTCGCTTAGCCTCTCAGCCATGTCCTCTGACGCTTCGTCCCCGTCCGCCATGACCCGCCGCGAGGCTCTGAGATTGCTGGGCAGCGGCGCCGCCTTGGTGGGCCTAGGCGCGTTGAGCGCGTCGGCCGCCCCCGCTCCGGTCGTGCCGCGCGGTTCGAGCGGAGATCTCAAACAGCCGTTCACGCTGCCTCCGCTCGGCTATGGGTACGACGC
>Ga0116230_10006380_pt1 | contig 11624 bp, 4 predicted proteins | sample S1TSphfallax_3_FD_88678 | JGI IMG/M metagenome (GOLD analysis project Ga0116230, IMG submission 88678) | Host-associated microbial communities from peat moss isolated from Minnesota, USA - S1T2_Fd - Sphagnum fallax MG | ecosystem: Host-associated > Plants > Peat moss > Unclassified | place: USA...
GTGGTACATGTTAAACTACTTGCAAGCACATACATATGGAAGTTTATAGATTCATGAACTTTCATGGATGATTATGCAATTTGTTTAATGATTTAAAAAATTTAATGGCACACATTCATTTTTTGAATTTCTTTTTGTTTTTGCAAGGGGGATTGGATGTCATTAATATTAGATTCTACAAAAAACCACACCAAAAATTGAATGTCACCATCAATGTGAGCATGGACATTAAATAAAAAGTGGCATTTTACACTATTATGGGGTCATTATACACATGAGTGCAAGGGAAATTAGAAATACATTTGAAAATATATTGTAAATATGTTTTGCAACTATTTATGAAATTCACATTATCTTCATGCAAGTTTCATGAACTTTTTCAAGTCCCATATATAAGATTGATGTAGAATCATCATGCTTTGATGTGTATATCTATTGGTTGCTAATTCATTTCTTTTCATGTATAATAGAAGATGAGAAATAGGTTGACACAATTTAGAATGTTGAATCAAGGTGTGAGAAAGATAATTTTTTCTCTATCTAATAACTTTTTTAAAAACACAATTTTTTGGAATCTATTTTCAATTGCATTGTGCCATGATGCAAAGATCGCAAATGAACTTTGTTACACGTCCCATAATGCTTCAATAACACATTTTATATGAACACAAAACTACATGTAACCATGGAGGCAAACACAATTCAATGCTAGTAAAAATGAACTATAAACAATTACTTATCCTTGGCATTGATGAAAGTAGTTGACAAGACTAGATCAAATCTGAATATGGTGACCTTATTGTGGGCACACATGAGGTGACTGTTTCAATGTTGAATGATTATTTCAAAAAATACGATATTTTTTCTCCTAACCATTGTAAATCAAATTGATTAATAGCTAACCATTTGGATTAAAGTTTGGCCCCAATTTGGTGTTTGAGACCCATGATAAAAAAAAGTCCCTTTCTATGGAAAAACCCTACAATTTCAACATGTGTGTAATTTAATGTTTGCCAAATGTGGCCCCACCAAATATTTTTCAAATGATAGTTTCTACCCAACTTGTGGCTCCCATATTGTAACATTATTACCAAATATCTATTGGAAATAAATGTATTTTGGAAATTTTGATAGGGTTATAAATTGGGCCCTTCATTATAAAAAGGGAGTTTTGCACATGCATGGGTTGAAATCATCCAACAATTCTAATATTGTAAATTCTTGAACCAAGAGGTTGAAATATTTTGTAGGTTTGTAGTTTGTACATAGATAAAACCCAATCAAAGGCAAAATAAGAATGAACCTTTGTGGATGAACAAGGATGACCTTCCAAAGGTAAGCCTACATGGATGTCCCATGATAAATCAAGATAACTTACAATGTATGAACTATGAACTAATGTTGTACTAATATCAACTTTTAAACATGCCAAATTGGTCATGGTAGTGGTTCCTTTTAAAAAATTCATACCATCTAGGTATTGATATTGTTTCATTTTTCAAACTTTCATCCCAACTTGGTCTAGGTATTGGGTCCAAGATTGATTATTGGCTCGTATGAAGCAAGTAAACACATGATATTGAGAGTAGTATGAAGTTGGCATTGCTTCAAGTTCTTACCAAACTAGTAAGAGTATAAAGGTAGTATTGCCTCAAATCATACCAACCTAGTTAGGGTTTTCAACACCATCTTGACACTTGCCCAACAACTACATATTGGTAGGAACTATGAACCCTTGGAAATTAGAAAGCCCAACTTTCTAGTGTTGCCATGGGCCTATATGGATTAAGTAAATGTTAAAGGAGAATGAAAGTTTTAAGAAATTATATCATGACTCCACCCACATGGGTTGTACATGTTTACCCACTCTTTTCCTTTTGCATTAATTCGGATGTAACCCTATCAATCAATAAGGTCGAACAAATTTTTAATAAATACCCACCATGTAAAGAACAAAAGATTGATTTGACCATCTATATGGTGTGATTTTCCAAACCAAATTGGTTTTGTTTAGAAGAACCTTGTATTTCAAGGAGTGTTTTTGACTTTTATGTCAACTAATGGAACCTTGCTGGTTGATTCTACCACATTCATGAACATTAGGCTTGCGCTACCAAATTCACTTAATGACAAGTTGCCTAATATAATTGGCCACCAAGGGCCAATTATCTATTACTAAGCTAATACTTGATGTGTATGTAAGCTAAGGTGTCGATGATGATCCATCACACAAACCATAGCCCACCTAGGAAAGGTTTAGAAAAATGTTTTATAATAAAACCCCAAACTAGTTATTTACATGCATATGAACTATCCATTAGACATCCTACTAATGCAAATTAATTAAGTATCTATTCACAAATGGTTGTTAACTTGCTTGGTAGGGTGGGTGTTGAACATTGTTTTTTGTGTGGCTAAAATTCAACAAATGTTTACCTCAAATTTGATTTTATTGCTTGTAAGTTTATTTTTATTTTTATTGTTTGCAAAAACCTAAGGTTTCAAACAATGACGTAGTGGTGTTGCACCTCATGTCACCATCACCATCACCATTTCAATTCTTAGAATCACCCATGAACTCTTCACCTCTTTTGTTCTTATTCACATCAATGCGAAAACTTCAAGTCATTTTGTCATTGTTTTATGTAGGAAGTTTATGAGCTTTGTAGCCACGTCGTTATGGACATTGATTTGTACTTGTAGATTTGTAAAAGTGTAACTGGAATTTTTGAGGTGTTTGATGTTTGCATTGTGTGATTTGAAAATCAAAGCTATGTTTGAACCTTCAAGATTCAAATTGATGGTGGAGGTTATTAGTTTGCTGAATAAATGTTTAATATTTATTCAAATTTTTGGGGGCTACATTGATTCCAAAAGCTTGTGCTAGAGGTTGTCATTGGTGATATGGGAGTTTAAGATCGGAATTGGGCAATAATTTGCAAAACAAATGTATTCCAAAATCATTTTCAAAACAAATGGACTACATGTTTGCCTTGGGTTGAATTTGAAATAAATGTTAAAGGTGATGTGCACTAGGTACATTGTGTGATTTGTTTTAAAGTAGAAGACAAAGAAAAGCTTTTGGTTCCTAAGTTTGATAATTTGTTGAAACACACAAGTAAGCACAAAGCCAAGTTGTTAATGCCAAATTTGAGGTAGATTATTTTACTTCAACCCTAAATGCTAGCATGTATATAACAAACAAATATACAAAACTTTTAAGCATCTTTGATTTTGAATTTGGTTGTTGTTGAAGTTCTATAAAAAAAGATTTTTTTTTTTGTTCAATTTACTTTTGTCTATCATTTGTTGTTTAGTGGTCAAATAATGATTGATTTTGAGGGTTTAAAAGATTTTTTTAGTGTGCTTAAGGTTAAACACATTTTAAAAATAAATTGGAGTGACTTTGCATATTGGGATATGGTAAAATCAATGAATGAATTATTATTGGATTCCATTCAAAATGTTGTTATTGTAAATTTCTCATTTGTTAGTGTGAATAAGTCATTATAATTGACAACACCTTTTGGATATCCATTCATTTGCATGTTGTTCAAAGCTAAAGACGAATTCCACTTCTAATTTGTGTAGAAAATTTTGGAGTGCAAGGGATTGTTAAAAATGTCTTTCATTTGATAGTCAATGTGATGGTCACATTTGGGGGTTTGAATGTTGAACAATTGGGAGTGATGTTCATATCAATGGGTTGTGATGGCAACAATGTGTTTCAAGGTGGAAAAGTTGGTGTAATTACATAGATAAAGGAGAATGTGGTTCCATTTTTTTATGGGAGTCCATTGTTTTACCTATCAAACCAATTTGGTAGTGTTGTTTTTATCAAAGTGGGCTTTGGTGGTTCATTTGGAAGCCCTCCTTTATGCTTTATATGGGTTTTTCTTTCATTCGCCTAAGAAATTTTTAAAATTTCAAAGGTTATGTGATGTGTTCATAGAAAAAACAAGTTGTTTAGTAATGTGAAGATGAGATGGATACATATGTTGTTTTCCATGAAGTAAATCATGGAGTAATACCAAATTTTAATTGCAAAGATGCATGCTAATACACCTTAGAGCAACATTTCTAGTGACAACTTAAGCCTTTTTTGGGATCTAGAGTTTATTTAGGTACATATGCAATTTTGGCATTTTTGGATTGTGTCCAATTTTTTTATTAAACTTGCCCAATCTTGAGATGTTTTCATGTGTGATTTTATTGATGTAGTGAAGATCTTCCAATTGGAGCCCCATTGTTTTTATAATGGTTTTTATAGTAAATTTTCTAACCAACCATTGATGAATTGAATGTTCTTGATATGTTCACCAACAAGAATCCACCCCTAAGTTGGTGCATAGACCTAAACAATGAAGAATTTGACTATTGGGTGCAACCATGCTATTAGGAACCACATGTGCCCCCTTAGACCATTGCTTTATTTTAAAAATATTTAAAGAAAATTTTAAATATGTCTTTTAAAAAACATTTAAAATCTTTAAATTTTTCTAAATACTATTATATTAAGGTGCATATGAAAAAATCTCAAAATATGCCACTAAATATTTTCAAATTGTGATTTTAGTGTCAAAACTATGTTTAAGTTGCTTTTATGCAACTTTTATGCAACGGTTACAAGAGGTTAAAAGTCCTTATACTTATTTTTCATTCATTAAATTGATTCCAATTTTTTATGATATGTACATAGTGTATTCAAAATAACATTCCATATTTTAAAATTATTATTATTATTTTATTTTATTTACAATCCAAAGTTCAAAAAATTAAGCAGTGGTTTATGACTGCTTTTGGTACATGTAGTATGATTACACCTTACTTTGTTAGTGAATTTTATGGTGCTAAATACTTTGTGAACTTCTATTGTCTTGCAATAAGGAATGCCAAAACTTGTATTGAAGTTAAATTTCCCCTTGGTGTTTGTTCATGTGAAACAAACTTGAAAATATTTTACCAAGTTTCTTGTCCATGAATTGCAAGGCAAATTCCCATACCATGAACTCAATGTTAACATTAAGTGTGATCATTGCAAAAATTTGGTTGATCACCTCACTAGTCCTGAAAATATTTTCCACCAACATTTTATTGTCATCAAGGTTGCCTACTATGGGCCAAATGTAAGGTGGGAAGGGATGGAATCTAGGTAAAAGTTTTGCTTAATGATGATGTTTTGAATTTACAATGTGTTTTTTCCTTAAAATGATAATGGCTACAAACAATGAAGCAATCATGAAATATAATTCTCCTATGAACCTTGTCATTCAATCATGGACCAAGTTTAGTTCTTCTTACATCCTCAAGCACAGTGTATTGAAATTCATTAACCTTGAGTCAATATAACATGTGTTCAAGTCCTTATATGAATGAAAAATGAACATTGTTTTTAGCAATGGCATTCATTAATACAAAGTTGGGGAATCATTTCATTTATCATTTGGATTTGTGCACTTGATTTTATGCAAAACATTTTTACACAATCAAAAAATTCCTTTTGAAGAGGCCATCATTTAGTGTAAGACACAAAGTCATGCTATAATGTTTTGTGTTGATTGTTAAAAGTAGATGGCCTATTTTTTCAAACAATTCATTTTTTCCCAATTATATCCCTTTTCTAATGATGAGATAACAAAATTAAACAATAGACTGAAGTAATACAAGATCAAACAAGTAATGCTAAAGGTTAGATTTGAAGCCTCACCAACCAATTTTTTTAAAAACATGGATTAATGCATGCATTTTAATATGGCATTCACGATGACTAAATTGGTTATTGACAAAAAAAACTTCAAGTTAAAATGTGATTCTTCAAGTAATAATGAAGTCTTCCAAGTCTTTGGAGTGAAAATGTGAATGTGGTGATTTGTGAAAATGGGCAACAAGTTCAAAAAAATCTCAATACCGGAACTCCCAAGTCAACTTTCTTATGAATTTCCAAAAATAGATTAATTAGGCTAGGAATGTTGACTAAAATTGAGTTTTGTCTAATGTGTAGTCCATGTTCACACACATGAAAGTGGCTATGGGTGCAAATGAGATAACATGAGCCACACCTTATTACTTTTGGGACTATTTTTGGGGAATATTTTTTATAAATTTCTTTTAATTTTTTTTAATTGAAAAATTCTATTTTTTTATATTATTATATGAAAATTTATGTAAAATATTTCAAATATATGTAATTTTCAAAAGTTTTGAAGTCTATTTATAAGTTTTTTTAGTGCTAAAAGGTAAGGGTTATAGTGGTTAATGAGTGTTTTTGAAAGCTTTTTATTCATTGGATATTTTTCAAAATAATTCACATCTTCCAATGATATATTATGGAGCTTACTATATAAAAAAATCTTATAATTTCACCAAATTAAATTACCATTTCCAAACATGAAAAACTAAGTAAGCACTACACTTGTTGTGGTTCATGTTAGTGTGACTACACCCCTACATAATGTTTTATTGACAAATCTTTCCCTAAATCCATTTGGACGTGTTCAAGTAGTTAACCATTGGAAAATTATTCCATGTGTGCATCCAACCAAAACAAAAGTAAATTTAAACCCCTACAATCTAGATCAATTTAAAATACCAATAAAAACCATTTTTCATTTATCAACATTTAGGAAAAATGGTGTTTTTTCAAATTTGTCAAGTAGGTAGATTAGCAACTATCTATAACATTAATGAACCAAACTTAGTTAGATGTCAAATAGGACTTAAAATCCTACTTTGTATTAACAACCTTTTTGACCTCAACATTTAAATGTAAATGTTTCTTGGGATTTTTCTCTTCATATTGTGACAACTTGGGCTAAAGTTTATTGAAAAGAATTCATATTCAATTCAAAGTTATTCCACAACTAGCCATCATTATTTCCTGTCACATTTGCTTCCATTATGTATAAACATATCTCTTTAAAACATGTTTGAACCAATGTTGAACAAATATGTGCATTTCAACACATCACTCTAGGATAGGTATAAGGATTCTTTCAAATTGTCCATTTTAATATGGTAAAGTATTGGGATTAATTTCATTTTCATATACAAGGTTGGTTTCAATAATAATTAAAATGTTTTCATGGATCCTAACTATGAACACGAAAGTTCAAAAAACTACATAATAGCTAGTCCAATATATGCAGCTAGGTAGGTTCAAAATTTATATTTAACCATTTAAAAAATTATATATATATACTTGTGTTTGGTTACTAAATATTGGAAGGGGGGGTGGGGAAACATTATAAGGGAGGGCATTATAAGGGAGTGATGTAACAACAATACATGACTTCCATATTTGCATCCATGTCTTTTGAATTCTTTTGGTATGTTTTCTTAATGGCAAGTGTATGAAGACTAAAAGTTTTTTGTGTTTTCAACTTTGGAATCACACTATTTTAAAGAGGTAATAAGTGAAAGTAAACAAATAATTGTTATTTTTTTGGGTATGTTTTTCATTCAATAAATAATTTAAGTTTTTGGTTTCAAGTTATTTTAAAATATGAATAGTCTAACTTGAAAACTTTTATATATGGGATGTTTTAAACTTCTAAGAATTTTCTTTTGGTTTTGGTTTTGGTTGATGAACGAGGCTTATCATTGCTTATAATAAGATATAAACATTGAAAGTACCAAGGAGGTATGTTGATGGTGAGTTATACTAGGATGTACACAAAAAAATTAAAAATGAGTCAAAACAAAGATGGAAACAACCATAGGTCTCTATGGCAAGGGGAATGAAATCAACTCCTAACACTTGTTCTATGTAAGATCGTGTTTTGTCTTGAACAACAACTATTGTTACATGCATTGTCGTTGTCAAAACACATTACACCAAATCTGTATAAGTTGGATCAACAATGACAACATTTGCCAAAGTTCAAAAATCATCTTTGGTGATGACAATATCTATTCATCTCCGTGTATGGTGGGGGAAAAGGTGGGAAACCTCTCTATGTATGTGAACTCCACTTTCCAACGCAATGGTTACAACGATATATCAAAACGTATCATGGACTGCAGTGCGCTCATTCTTGCATGAGTAATGTAGTAAATGGATACCCAAATCATGGACAATATGACCACACCGACATTGTGAAAGATGTGGAATCATAAGATGTGATATACCAAGACAAATATGGAATGTTATAAAGAAATGGGCAGAAAACAAACGAAAAGAAGGGGAGTTATATTGGTTGTTATTTTTTGTCTATATTTGTGTATAGAATCTTTGTGTTGTGACAATAATCCAAACCCTACACCCTAAAAGCTCACTTTACATTAAGACATGAGCCCAAGAAATATTTGACCCAAGTCAACCCACTCATGATGATTTATTGGGGGTTCAACTTGAGCCTAAACTTTACAATATTGTGTTAATGTCCTATAAATAATCTAAGCGAATGATGTCAAGTTTCAGGTTGAAAAATAAAAGAAACTCCTTCTTTTTGTTGAATTTTGTATTCCTCTCCTTCATTGCACAATTTTGAAAAAATGGCACTTCCATCCAATGATGAAGAAATAAAAGATATATATAATTTATTTATAAATTATTAAATGCTCTTGGGTCAAGCCAAAGATGTTGGGGATTTCATTTGGTGAATGATTTTTCATGAATACCTAAAGCCCCAAAAGTTTGGCATCAAAATAATGCCATGAAGGGGTGCCCAATTAAGTGATATGTTTTTGAGCTTGGACTTTAATGCAAAAACAACATGGGCCAAACTTTTAACTTTCATCCAATATGGACATTCCATGTCCATTTGAGTTGGTCTTTAAACTTGGTGCAAATTACTAATAAGTTGCTTTAAATAATTATGAAAACTAGGTTGGGTTGGCATTAGTACGTGCCATTCTTTGATTTTCCAAAGAACCATCAATTCCAAATATTTCAAAAAACACAAACTTTTTGCTAGGTTGGTTTTTTTTGTGGGGGGGGGGGGATGGGAACCACCGGTTATATACCTATATACCTATTTAATAGCCCACAAAAAACCAATGTTGTTTTGAAGAACCGCCCAACATTTGTGCACATGTTTAAATGTTTAAGTTTTTGGATGATGAATGCTTGTGAAATATTAATTCTAGATGCCACCACCACTTTTGGACCTTTTTAATTGAAAGATATTTTTTTGTGAATAAGGATAAATAGGTTGTCAATTTATAAGTGTCTCTAGATTTAAAGGTGCACTAGTGGGCCCTTGTGCTATTGGCCCAAGTATATTAAACTTCATTTAAGGTCACCCATTCTAATACTATTACAATAAAAAAGGGGTTAACTTCAAAATACATGTGAGCCCAATTGCAAAAAAGATTATTAAATTTTTAATGGTGAATTCTAGAAACAAAATCATTCTAAATTTGATCATTTTTGTTCCATTACTTAGAAAATTGTGAAATGACAAGGGTGCACACCACTTGGTCAAGAGCTATATAAGTTAATAGGATCAAAATGTCACAAGAACATATATGCCCTTTATCATCATCAATGAAAAAAAAAGTTACAAATAAAATAAAATTTCATGTTTACCACATGATTTTAATTCCCAATAAGGTGAATCAAGTTGAGTACCATTTCAAAGCCCACACTAAGCACATTATTCATAATAACAACTAGAAGGTTGCCATTGTTCTAGCCTTAACCTTAAACTTGCGACCCATGGTGAGGCAAGTTAGAGAATTAAGCCATAATCAAGTTGAACTTGATGAAGGGTAACACGAGTGGTGATAGCCTTCTAGTGCGTGCAAACCATTGTGATTCTTTAGTGGGCTACCACGCTTAATCACAAAGTTTTATCTCGTCCACACATACTAGCTAGTGGACCTCCATCACTAGCTTATTTGTGGTAGAAGATGCCCTTTTAGCATTACGTTTTCCACTTCATTACTAATGTTGTGATTGTTTTGGTTTTCCTTTTGTGTGTCTACATTTGTTTAGACATGCCTTATACCTTTTGTGGATGGATTTCCATCCTTACACATGGTTAATTCTTTTAATATAAGCAATAATGTAGTAATCTAAGTCACAATCCATCACATTTTCAATATTGAAAAAAATCTCATGAACTTTTTGTCCATATAACTTTCACAATTGACAATAAAATTAAATACTATCTAGTATGATATGGATAGACATTCATGAGAAATGAAAATGTCTAGAGAACATTTTGAATGTGTTATTATCATAAATATATACTTTCTTTGAATATATAATGCAAATGGGCCTTATGATGATGATGTTTTAGGTAATGAGTAACCACACTAGTTGAAGCTAGCATTACTCATATGAGCATTTTGACCAATGGGTGACATTTAACGTCTTTTTAGTTGGGTCCTTTTGACAGTTTCAATTCTATCATAAAAAGTGTGACGAATGAATAAGTTTTTTTAATACATGATGCATATGAATACTCAAGTTTACTCAACCATCTGAACCCACATTGTAAATTCACCTAAAGCACTTGAAAAGATTTCCTCATTGTATTTGGAAGGTACCTTATATTTGTGGATATCTATTTAAAAAAAGTTAAAGGATATCATACCTACTACTCAAGGATGGGATGGATCTTATAGTTTTGTAAGCATAAGATCCTTCCCACTCTTACGCCACAAGTATAAGAATCAGTGTTGGGTGGTTTTCTCTATTTTGATGAGAATTGTTAGTTTTGGTTCTTCCTAACACTTATAGAATTGACTTGGTTTTTTAATTTAATTTTTTATTTTTAGACTTATGATAATTAATTAAGGTGTCAAATTTAAAAGTTTAAAAATCAAGTCGGTTCTCAAACAAGTTAATTTTCACAAATGTGATAATAGTCAGCTTTCACAATCCAAATTTCAAATCTATGGGGAAGATATGGGGTGTGAGGTGTAAGGGTTTAGGGTAATTTCAAAGTAATCGGTTCTCAATAACCTAGTTCTCATTTCTAGGTGAGAACCTATGATCTGATTTTCAAATTAGTTATCACCAAATGTGATACCAATTGGTTTTCATTGTGAGAACTAGTTTGAGAATGGGGAGTCCGAGTGAGAACCACTCAACACTCATAAGAACCCTCCCCCCTCCTACACCTCTTGATTTATGTATATTTAGGTTCATGATAACTTTCCTTTGATATAGTGCATAATATTGTTAATGGTAATGGAATGGAATGAAATGAAAGAGAGTTATTAGTTAGTTAGTTGTTGGCAATGGACATGTGTTGTTGGTGTTTGTCATTTCTTCTAGAAGCTAGAGAGCTGCAGAGTGAGGTTACATCATGCACAAATGATTAGGTCTAATTAAAACTAGTTAGGTAATGTGAGGACTTTCCCATACTTTTCCTCTATTTTAGGGTTCTTGGCTGGCCCTGTCTTAATTCTGTGGCTTTTTTTTTGCAAAAATAGGTAGGTAGCCACATTCAGATTCTGAGAATAATTTTCTATCCAAAATTATGTCTCCTTTAGAATTTGATGGGTTTGTCCCAAAAAGGATGTATGCTAAAATTTGTAATGATGGATGGGTCTTTCCAAAAAGGATGTACCCTAAAATTCAATGGGGTCTATCCAAAAGGATGCATCTCTAAAACTTAATGGGGTCTATCCCAAAAGGATGTATCTCTAAAACTTGATGGGTCTATCCCAAA
>Ga0116230_10006381_pt1 | contig 11623 bp, 9 predicted proteins | sample S1TSphfallax_3_FD_88678 | JGI IMG/M metagenome (GOLD analysis project Ga0116230, IMG submission 88678) | Host-associated microbial communities from peat moss isolated from Minnesota, USA - S1T2_Fd - Sphagnum fallax MG | ecosystem: Host-associated > Plants > Peat moss > Unclassified | place: USA...
TCCTCTCCTGTGAAAAATTTTGTTTTTTAGGCGGTCTCGAATAATCCCTGGCCAATGTATTGGCCGGGTTGAACACCCGGCGGGCAGGCGAAGATCGCACTGCCCGTATGGGTGGTGAACTGATTCAGCGCGTCGATTTTCGACATCTTGTCGAAGACCTTGATGAAGGCGGCGCGTGGATCTCTCTGGAAGGCCTGAAAGAATAGCCCGGAATCATATTCAATCCCCTGCCGCCAGGGCGGCCAACGCTCGGCGACGAAATTGGCACCGTCATTATACGAATAACCGCGCCGAAGCATTGTCGCGCCATCATTATTCACGGGTGCCGCCAGGCGCACATGAGACGTATCCGGAATGATCGAGTTGCCGTCGGCGTCGGTCGCGGCGAAGTTTGCGGGTTCGAATTCAGTTTTACCACCGAGCGGCGCGCCGGACGCTTTGTGCCGACCGATGGTTTGCTCCTGAAAAGCAAGCTTCATCCGGTCCCAGTGTTCGAGCGCTATGCGTATACGACGCGCCACCATATAGGTGCCCCCATTCATCCAGGCCGGCCCTTCCGCGCCGGCCCAGACGACCGGCCCCGCCGTGGCCGCCGTCGGGTTCATGGTGCCGTCCTTGAATCCCATGAGGTTACGCGGCGTGCCCTGGGTTTTGTTGGCGGTGGAAAACCCCGACTGCACCCATTTGAGGCTGGCCGCACCATAGCTGATGCGCGCGAGCTGGCGGGCGGCGTGAAACGCAACCTGCGGATCGTTCGCGCAGGCCTGGATGCAGAGCGCACCGCCGGATCGGCCGGCCACCAGCTCATCCCCGGCAAAGCGCGGCAGATCGACCAGCGCCGCCGGCCGGCGCGACGCCAGGCCGTAGCGGTCCTCGCCGTTCAAGGAAAACAGATCCGGGCCGAAGCCTAAGGTCAGCGTGAGCCGCGAGGGGTTCAGGCCCAACGCTTCGCCGCTATCGGCCGGCGGCTCATTTGCATCTTGCGTCATCGGGTCTGCGGGCAAGCCCGCGGTTAGCCGCGCTGCCGCCTGCGTCCACACTTTCAAGAGATCCGCGACATCCTGCGCCTTGGTGGCGTTGAGATCGAACGACGCGAAATACAGCGCGTCCTGCATCGGCGTGGTGATGCCAGCCTGGTGACGGCCGTAGAACGGCTCGGAATCGGCCGGTGCGATTTCGGGGCGTGAAGGGGAGAGCTGCGCCTGCGCGATGCCTGTGGCGCCGGCCAGGCCGGCCGCGGCGCCCAGGCCCCCGGCGGCGAGCCCGGCGCTGCCTAAAAACCCGCGACGAGACGCCTTCATTGCGCCACCACCAAAGCGTTCACGTCATCCTCCACATAGTAAAACCCCTTGCCGTCCGGCTTCATCGTGATGCCGAACAAGTCGCCGCTGCCGGGCGGGGCTTGCGCTTCATCGGCGTCGATCCACATGGCGCCATCCTGCTTGCCCGTGGCGGGATCAATCTCCACCACCTGGCCGTTCTGCCCGTTCACCACCAGCAAATGCCCGTTGGCCACAAAGCTCATGGCCAGCGGCCGTTGCAATAGCCCGTCCTTGGAAATCTGCCGTCCCTGGCCAGCGGAATCGCCTCGGGTGGCGGCATCACCAATCGCGACCACCTGGTTGCCGATCGCGTCCGAAACATAGAGCGTACCGTCCCCGCCAAGCGCCAGCCCGGTCGGCCCAATCAAAAACACGCCGGCATCCGCCTGCGCGCCAAACCCGTCACCAATCACGGTCTGCGCAGTGATGACAGGCGCTTTCCCGCCTGTCATGGAAAGCCCGATGCGCAGCACCGTCGCCTTATGCTGCACCGGTTGCCCAGGTGCGCCGATGCCAAAGCCGGCATTACTGACGAACAGGGTTGCCGTATCGCCATGATCGATGACCGCCATATTGCCCCAGGGATCGTTGATATTCGGTCCGGCGATGGTGCCGGCGACATGGCCGTTGGGGTCAAGCACGATGAGGCAGCCTGGTCCCAGCGTCTTCGTGGTGCCGTCCGTGCTCGGCGCGCTGCCCACAATCACCCAGCCGGATTTCAACATGGTCATTGCGGTGGACAGGCCGATGCCACCGGGGCAGCCCGGCAAATCATGCGGGATGGCGGCAAAAATAGCCATCTCCCCGGTCGCCGGACGGTAATCGATGATCGTGCTGCCGGTGCCCTGCAGGTTGCCGTTATTGTTGAAATTATCGACCAGAACATCATCCTTTTGCACCGTCCCGGCGGTTACCGGCGCCACCACCAGTGCATACGGATTCTGATCACCATTCGCCGGCTGGGTGGAGGTGAGAAGATGGTGTTTCTTTACCGTCGGCAGGAATGTCGAATCAGCGAAAGCCGGCGCTGCGTTCAGCAAACCAGCCGCGAGACCCATCAGGCCGCACTGAATGCGAATCATTCTCAATAACCAGGCGTGGTTTTGCCCTGTTTTCATGGGTCTCATTCTCCTCGGAAATTCGGCGTGATGGATGGGGCGAAGGCGGTGACGTCGCCTTCCACTTGTAGCCAAACCTGAGCGTCCGATTGCGGCAGGGACTGGCTGAACAGGCGGGCGGTGACGTCGCGGTCCGAGCCGGCGTCGCGCAAGGCAAACCGCACCAGCGCGTCATGCCCGAAGAATTTTGCCCCGCGCACCCGCGCCGCCACCCGGCCGTTCGCCGCCTCTTGAAAAACCCGTATCTGTTCAGGCCGGACCATCACGCGCACGTCACCTTGCATGGTCTGGTCCGCCAAAGTCAGCGTGCCAAGCGCGCATTCAGCGCGGCCATCGGCGGCAATGCCGGGCAGAAACACCGCCTCGCCCAGAAAATGCGCGAGGTCCGCGCTCGCCGGTTGCCGGTACAGAAGTTCCGGCGCACTCATCTGAGCAAGAACGCCAGCCTGTAGAACGCCGACCTGCGACCCCATGGAAAACGCTTCCTGCTGGTCATGCGTCACCAAAATGGCGGTCGCGCTGGCCTTGTGCAGGGCAGCGGCAACCGCCTGCCTGGTCTCAGCGCGCAGCCCGGCATCGAGTGCCGAAAACGGTTCGTCCAGCAACACCAGTTGCGGGTTGGGTGCCAAAGCACGGGCCAGCGCCACACGCTGCTGCTGCCCGCCGGATAATTCCTGCGGCGCGCGCTTGGCAAAGCTGAGCGGCAGATCGAGCAGCTCCAGGAGTTCGGCGACGCGATGCCTGGCTTTGCGTTCGGCGCGGCTTAGGCCAAACGTGATGTTATCCGCGACGTTCAGATGCGGAAACAAAGCGCCTTCCTGGGCCACATACCCGATGGCGCGGCGCTCCGGCGGCTGCATTTTGGTGCCGCTGGCCAACAGCGCGCCGCCCAGCCGGATCTCCCCCGCATCCGGCGCTTCAAACCCCGCAATCAGCCGCAGCAAGGTCGTCTTGCCGCTGCCGGAAGCGCCAAGAATGGCGGTCAGGCTACCTTTCGCCACCGTGAAGCTGACATCGCACAACACCGGCGTCGCGCCGAACGATTTCGCCAGGCTGGAAATGTCGAGACCCTGGCTCATGCGGGCCGCGCCGGTGCAAAAACGCTCGCGGCGCCAAAGCGCCCAGCCAGCAGCCAGGAAGCGGCCATGGACATCACCGCCATCACCGCCGCGTAAGGTGCCGCCGCGGCAAACGCCAGCGTGGACGTGTCCGCCCAGATTTGCGTTGCCAGAGTCTGCGTGCCGATCGGCGCCAGCAGGAGCGTCGCTGTTAACTCAGTCGTGACCGAGATGAACACCAAAGCCCCCGCGGCGCCCAATCCAGGCGCGGCAAGCGGCAGGCTGACCCGGAGCAGGACCGACATCCGCCCCAGTCCAAGCGACCGCCCCGCCTCCTCCAACGCCGGCTGCGCCTGCGTCAGAGCCGCCCGGACGCTGACCAGCGCAAGCGGCAGGAACAGCACGGCATAGGCCGCGACCAGCAGTGGCGTACTCTCATAAAGTGGCCGGAGCGCATGAACGGTAAGCGACACCAGCGCCAGCGCGATGACGATGCCGGGGATGCTCTGCGCGAGATAGGCGGCGCGTTCCAGCGCGGTGACCAACCAGCCATGATAACGTGCTGCCAGGATGCCAAGCGGCAGAGCCAGCGCCATCGTGAGCGCCGCGCCGGCGGCGCCGAGATAAACCGATGCCCAGGCGGCACTGACCACCGCGCCAAAGGTCGCGGCAACCGGCGCGGTGGCCACGTCGCCCGGCTGCGCCAGCCAATACACGATCATCCCCACCGGCACGCCGATGGTCAGTGCCGCCCAGGACGCAAAACCGGCCTGGGCCAGCCCATGCCAGCCGCCCAGCCGGTATTTGGTCGCGCCCCGCCGCGCGCCGCGGGCGAGGCGGCCGTAACGGGCCCGGCCGCGGACCAAAAATTCGGCGGTCAGGCAGGCGACGCAAAGGACCAAAAGCACCATCGCCAGCAACGCCGGCTCCGCACCCGAAAACCCGGCGCGGTACGCGCCGTAAATCGCCGTGGTGAAGGTGCGGAACCGGAGCAGCGCGAAGGCGCCGAATTCCACCAGTACATCCAGCGCCACCAACAACACACCGCCCAGCAGCGCCGGGCGCAGCTGCGGCAAAATAATCCGCAAAAACATGGCTGTGCGGCCAAGCCCCAGCGACCGCGCGGTTTCCTCCAGCGCCGGGTCCATCTCCCGCAGCGCCGCCGCCACCGGCAAATAAACCAACGGATAATACGTCATGGTGACCACCAGCAGCGCCCCCCAGAACGTCTCCAAATTCGTACTGATCGACACCCAGGCATAACTGGTAATGAATGGCGGGATGGCCAGCGGGACCACGGCGAGGACCGACCAGATGCGTTTGCCCGCCAAGTCCGTCCGTTCGACCGCCCAGGCCAACGCCGTGCCGATGAGTCCCGTGGTGATGACCGCGCAAGCAATCAGCCGCAGCGTGTTGAACAGCAGAAACCCCGTCAGCGGCCGCCATAAGAGCGCGCGCGCCATGTCCCAGCCAGCATCCGCCGCATTCCACACGGTCACGCCGAGCGGCAGCAGCACCAGCCCGGCGGCAACGCAGCACGCCGCCAACAACCCCGCGGAGGGACGCCGTGCCGCCATGTTAAATCAGTCCAGCCTGTTGCAGCAGCGCGCCGGCGTCTTGATCGTCACCCAGTTTAGAGACGCTGATGGCGGGCGGTTGCAGCATGGCGAATGGGGTGAGGAGTTTGTTCGGCGCAACGCCCGGCGCCAGCGGATATTCAAAATCAACCTCGCTCTCGCCCAGCGCCACCTGCGCCTCATGGCTGACCAGGAAGGCCAGGAATCTCTGAGCCGCCGCCTGGTTTTTTGAAGATTTCAGCACCGCGGCCCCGGAGATATTGATCAAGCCGCCGATATCGCCATGCTTGAAATGATAGAGTGCGGAGTTGATCTTTTTTGGACCGAGATCAGTTTCAAGCCGCGCCCAATAGTAATTGTTGACCACACCGACAGCGACGTCGCCGCGGGCAACGGCTGCAACCACGCTTTCATCATCCTCGTAGATCTTGGCATTCGCTTTGAGGCCGTTAAGCCAGGTGAGTGCGGCCGCTTTGCCTTGGGTTCGGATCACCGCGCTGACCAGCGGCAGAAAATCCGCATCCGACGGGGCGATGCCAACTTTGCCAGCCCATTCGGGCTTGGCCAGGTCCATCAACGAGACAGGCAGCGCGCCCTCGCTGATCATCGAAGCGTTGAAGTCGAGCACGTTCTCGCGCGCGAGAACGCCAAGCCAGTCGCCATCGGCTGCGCTGTATTTCCCGGGCACTTTGGCGAGCGTGGCCGGATCGACCGGGGCAAGCAAGCCCTTCTCGTCCAGCAAAATCAGCTCAGGCGAGTTCTCCGTGAAGAATACATCAGCCGGCGAATCCGCACCTTCTTGCAGGATTTGCGACGCGATGTCGGGGCCTTCGCCCGTATGAACCTGCACCTTGATGCCGGTTTCCTTGGTGAACATGGCCGTCAGCATGCCGACGACCTGCTCATGCTGGGCATTGTAGAGGGTCAGGGTCCGCGCCTGCGCAACGGCCGTGACCAAGCCAAACGCCACAACCATGATCGGCAAGCAAGACTTCATTTGACACCCTTTATGCGAATGAGAACTATTCTCAATTAAGGATTTATGTAGTACTGGACCAATTTTGTCCTGTCAATCATGCGAGCCCCGGAACTAGACCCTTGCTGGGGGTGCTCCGGCTGACTTTCGTTCGTCTTTTTGTGCCGGTTGTTTATCCGTGGAATCGGGATGCCATCGATCCCTGTATCGAGCGGCATTCGTGGTCGTGGCAGCCTTCGCGCCAGCCGAAACGTCCGTCTTATCAAGGGCTTCGCGGCGAGCGCGCCGGCTGGACGGTTGGCAATCCAACAGCCCCGGGACACCTTGTTGCCAATCCAACTTTTCTGCATCTCGCGCGGTGGTGAACGACGCGCGCGTCGACAAATCTTTGAACTCCTACTAATACGATAGGTAATAATGGCTTTTGCCGCCATTTTGGCGGAAGCCTCAGGAATTTTCCGCGGCCATGGACGTGAAGCGACCGCTTTTGGAGACGCAGCGCGCCGCCGGCCGGCTGCACGTGCCGGCCGGTGAGTCGCCTGCGATTTTCGCCGATCCGGCCTCGCAGGCGGTGCAGGAACTGCTCGACCGCCTGGCGCCCACCGATGCCACGGTGTTGATCATCGGCGAAACCGGGACCGGCAAGGAGATGGCCGCCCGCTATATCCATGCCCAAAGCCGCCGGCGTTCTGGTCCGTTTCTGGCGGTGAATTGCGGCGCGCTGAGCGACACGCTCGCCGAGGCGGAGCTGTTCGGCCATGAAAAGGGCGCGTTCACCGGCGCGATCAACGCCCAGCGCGGCTGGTTCGAGGCGGCCTCCGGCGGCACCTTGTTGCTTGACGAGATCGGCGACTTGTCCTTGCCGTTACAGGTCAAACTCCTGCGGGTGCTGCAGGAGCGCGAGGTGACCCGGCTTGGCTCGCGGGTGACCGTGCCGATCGATGTGCGGGTGATCGCTGCCACCAATGTCGATCTCCACAATGCGATCGCCGAAAAACGCTTCCGGGAGGATCTCTATTTCCGCCTGAATGTCGCCACCGTGATGTTGCCGCCGCTGCGCGACCGCAAGGGCAGCGTGCCGGTTCTGGTGCAGCATTTCGTGAAACTCTACGGCGACCGGCTGGGGCGTCCGCATATCCGGATCAGCACGGATGCGTTGGTCCGACTGACGCGGCATTCCTGGCCGGGGAATATACGGGAGCTGGAAAACGTCATCCATAACGCCGTGCTGCTGACGCAGGGGGAGCTGATCGAGAGCAGCCACCTCCGCCTGCCGGCGGCGCCGCCGCAAAAGCCAGCACCTCGCGATGACTCGCTGGAGACGACGCTGCAGGTGCTGTTCGAGCGGGCGATCCAGGAAAACACGCCTGACTTGTTCGACCGTGTGGAGCGCACGCTGGTGCGCGCCGCGTTCGATCTGGCCGACGGCAATCAGATCCGGACGGCGCAAAGCCTCGGTATCAGCCGGAATAGCTTGCGCACGCAATTGTCGCATCTGGGCGTGATTCCGCGCCGCCAGCGGACGCTTTCCAGCCCGGCATTGGCGCAAGCCAGCCGCGCGCGCGAGCTGCGGATTGGCTTTCAGAAATTCGGCCTGCTCAATATCCTGAAGGCGCATGGGGCGCTTGAGGAGCGGTTGCTGCATCAGGGCATCGGGGTGCGCTGGATCGGCTTTGCCGCCGGGCCGCAACTGCTTGAGGGTCTGCATGCCGGCCAGATCGATTTCGGCTCGACCGGCGACGTGCCGCCGGTTTTCGCCCAGGCCGCCGGCGCGCCGCTGCTGTATATCGCGCATGAACCGGCGGCACCCCAGAACGTGGCGGTGGTGGTGCCGCGCGACGACAAGATACGCAGCATCGCCGATCTGCGCGGCAAGCGGATCGCCTTCAACAAAGGCTCCAACGTGCATTACCTGCTGGTGCGCGGGCTGGAGGCGCACGGCATGTCGCTGGCGGATGTCACCGTCAGCTATGTGGCGCCGGGCGAGCCGCGCAACGTGCTGGACCGCGGCCAGGCAGATGCCTGGGCGTTGTGGGACCCGTGGCTGACCATCGCGCAACGCAGCCGGGAGGTCCGGCTGCTGTTCGACGGAAAGAGCCTGGTGGCGAATCACGAATTCCACCTGGCGCATCGAGATTTTGCGCGGGATAATCCGGAGATCATCCAGATCCTGATCGAGGCGCTCCGGCAGGTCGGCGACCTTGTCACCAGCCAGCCGATCGAGACGGCGCGGGCCTTGTCGACCCGGATCGGCATCGATGTGCCGACGCTGGAAATCACCTTCAATCGGATGCTGCACGGGGCGAAGCCGCTCGGCCAGGACCTGATCTGGCAACAACAGAACATCGCCGACCGGTTCTACGCCCTCGGCCTGATCCCCCGGCCCGTGGTGGTGCGTGACGCGGTGTGGACGCCGCCGGGCTGAACCCTACTGCTTCACTTCCAACAGGTTGATGCGTTGTTCGACGTGGCGGACTCGTTCCGGAGACGGAAGTTAATGATAAACCTCTGTAAAATCATGTAATTATTTCTTGGCATGGTTTCTGCTTCGCTGGTTTTGCTCAGTGTTGGCAGGATGAAGTGACCTGACATTCTGGACATTCGTTAATATCCCGATTGACTCTATCGGATATATCGACATTATGGCGGCGCAGCATCGGAAGGGTAGAATGACGTTTAGCATACTCGGTCTTTCCGGCAGCCTGACGCGCCCGTCCCGCACGACGGCGCTGGTCCGGCGCATCCTTGATGCCGTCGCCGCGCGGAGCGGCGATCAGGGCAATCTGATCGAACTGGCCGTCGATGCGCCGCATGTTTTCTCGGCCCTCAACCGCGGCCAGTTGCGTGGCCGGGCCGCCGAGGTGATCCGCGCGGTCGAGCAGGCCGACCTTCTGATCGTCGGCACGCCGGTGTATCGCGCCTCCTATACCGGGGCGCTGAAGCATGTGTTCGACCTGGTCGATCACGCGGCGTTTCCCGGCAAACCGGTGGTGTTGTGTGCGACCGGCGGAACCCCGTTGCATGGACTGGTCACGGAGCACGAGATGCGGCCGTTGTTCGGGTTCCTGAATGCATTGACGCTGCCGACCACGGTCTACGCGATCGAGCCGGATTTCGCCGACCACCGGCTGGTCAATGCCAAAACCATCGCCCGGGTTGAGCGCGCCGCCGCCGAGGCCGTTGAGCAGCTTGCCCGGTTTGGAGGCAACGCGCCGCCGGCGCCGCGCCTGGCCGCGGCAGGCTGAGACTTCACATTTTTTCTGAGAAACGGAGACCGAAATATGACCCAGCATGACACGACCCGTGGCCAGGAACGCGACCCGGTGAAATTCGCTTATTGGGTGCCGAATGTTTCGGGTGGCTTGGTGATCAGCAATATCGAGCAGCGCACGAGCTGGGACATCGACTATAACCGCAAACTGGCCCAGATCGCCGAGGCGAACGGCTTTGAATACGCGCTGAGCCAGATCCGCTTCACCGCCGGCTACGGCGCCGATAATCAGCACGAATCGGTCTCCTTCAGCCATGCACTTCTGGCGGCGACGGAAAAGCTGAAGGTGATCGCAGCACTGCTGCCCGGCCCCTGGAATCCAGCGCTGGCGGCGAAGCAGATCGCCACGATCAACCACCTGACCAATGGCCGCGTCGCGGTTAACATTGTCAGCGGCTGGTTCCGCGGCGAATTCAGCGCGATTGGCGAACACTGGCTGGACCATGACGAGCGCTATCGCCGGTCCGAGGAATTCATCCGCGCCCTGAAGGGCATCTGGACCGAAGACAATTTCACCTTCCGTGGCGATTTTTATCGGTTCCAAGATTATACGATGAAGCCCAAACCGATCGATCCGCAGCCGGAGATTTTCCAGGGCGGTTCATCGCGCGCGGCGCGCGACATGGCGGCGAAAGTATCCGACTGGTATTTCACCAACGGCAACACGCCGGAGGAAATCGCCAAGCAGGTGAACGATATCCGTGCCAAGGCCGCGGAGAACAACCACCACGTCAAAATCGGCGTCAATGCATTCGCCATCGCGCGCGAGACCGAGCAAGAGGCGCGCGAGGTGCTGGCGGAGATCATCGCCAAGGCCAATCCGGAAGCGGTGCATGGGTTCGCCCATGAGGTGAAGAACGCCGGCAGGGCCTCGCCGGAGGGACAGGGCAATTGGGCAAAATCCAGTTTCGAGGATCTGGTGCAGTATAACGACGGCTTCCGCTCCAACCTGATCGGCACGCCGCGGCAGATTGCGGAGCGGATCATCGCGTTGAAGGATGCCGGCGCCGATCTGATCCTGCTCGGCTTCCTGCATTTCCAGGAAGAGGTGGCGTTCTTCGGCGAGCATGTGTTGCCGCTGGTGCGTGAGCTTGAGTCGCGGCGCGAACTCGCGGTTGCCGCGGAGTAGATTACCGATGACGCCGGTGCTGTCTCTGCGGGGGATTTCGTTGCGGTTCGGCGGGATCGCGGCGCTGACGGATGTCGATCTTTCGGTCGGTCCCGGCGAAATCCACAGCGTTATCGGCCCGAACGGCGCCGGCAAATCCTCGCTGCTCAACGTGATGACCGGGATCTACCGGCCCGATGCCGGCACGATCGGCATCGGCGATGCCAGTTTCGACCGGCTGCCCGCGCATCGCCTGGCATCGCTTGGCGTGGCGCGGACGTTCCAGAACATCGCTTTGTTCAAGGGCATGTCCGTGCTGGACAATATCGTGATGGGGCTGCGCCACCAAGCGAGGGCGACAGCCCTTGAGCATGTGCTGGGGCTTGGCCGGGCACAGCGGGAAGCAGCCGCAGCGCGGGACGCCGCCGCCGCGATGATCACGCGGCTGGATTTGGAAAAATTCCAGGATCGTCCTGTCGCCATGTTGCCCTATGGCGTGCAGAAGAGAGTGGAACTGGCGCGGGCCTTGGTGGGGCAACCTAAGCTTCTGCTGCTGGACGAGCCGATGGCCGGCATGACCGGCGGCGAGAAGACCGCCTTGTGCGAGGTCATCCTGGCGGCGCGGGACAAATGGGGCACCACCGTCGTGCTGGTCGAGCACGATATGGGCGTGGTGATGGGAATTTCGGACCGCGTCACCGTGCTGGACCACGGCGTGCGGATCGCCGATGCCACGCCGGCAGAAGTGCAGAGCGACCCGGTGGTCATTGAAGCCTATCTCGGCATCGACCAGGCGGCGGAGGCGGTGCCGCCGGCCGCCGAACTGGTGGCCTGATGGATTGGGGATTTTTCGCGGGTGTCGCCATCGCCGGTCTTCTGACCGGCGTGATGTATTCGCTGGTCGCGATCGGCTTCGTGCTGATCTACAAGACATCCGGCGTGCTGAATTTCGCGCAAGGGGCGATGGTGCTGTTCGCGGCGCTCACCTTTGTCAGCCTGGATGAAATGGGCATTCCGTTCTGGGTGTCGTTCGCCATCACCCTCGTCGGCATGGTTCTGCTGGGGATATTGATCGAAAAGCTGGTGCTGCGGCCGCTGGTCAACCAGCCGCCGATCACTTTGTTCATGGCCACGCTTGGTCTATCCTATGTGATCGAGGGTGCGGCGCAACTGTTCTGGGGCACGCAGGTGCA
>Ga0116230_10006382_pt1 | contig 11623 bp, 14 predicted proteins | sample S1TSphfallax_3_FD_88678 | JGI IMG/M metagenome (GOLD analysis project Ga0116230, IMG submission 88678) | Host-associated microbial communities from peat moss isolated from Minnesota, USA - S1T2_Fd - Sphagnum fallax MG | ecosystem: Host-associated > Plants > Peat moss > Unclassified | place...
CAAATGTCTTATTCTGTAAGTAAGCTGAGATGGATAGGCACTCAGCAGTGATACTAATATTGCACTGTCATGAAAAGTATGCATGCGTGCCCAGATGAGACAATAGACTGTAAGCAACACAGTTTGCAAATTCAGGGAAGCAGATTAGCTGACCTTGATCCGGCATTGCTCCCGGGTTTTAGGAGGTCCCTCCACAACACTGCCACCATCCAAACCCTGGCCACAGGACAAGGATTCAAAAAACACTTTCAAACAAAAGTGCTTCACTATGCAAGAGCATCATCATCAGGCAAACTATATCTATAAAAATCATGGTCAACAAGAGCTTGATGATGATGATGAGTGAACTGTGTGACCTGCTGCTCTGAGAAGACAGGCTTCAGTATGATGACACAAGGGTAACAACCAAACATTGTTAACACACAAAAAAATTTAGTCCTTCCAGCATCAACTCTGCCTCAAGCATTCCTTGCTATGTGTCTTGCAAATTGTTCCATGACTGTGCTGATTTGGATGGATTTTATGTTGATTGCCAGCAATCCATCAGTAAAAGAGAGACACAAGGAAAGAAGAATCATCACAGACAAAGACTTAAAAAACCCAAGAAGCCCATGAATCCATTATATAGATACATGCATGTTCATTCATCTCGTCCAATTCTTTTATGATGATAACAAAATTGCCTCTTTCAATCTTTCATGTGAGGAAGGGCATCATCTGCCATTCTTGCTTTGCTCTCAGCAAACAACCCACCCACCCAGGTGTCTTTTCTATCTCTTGTTTGTTGCACACATGGAAACTGTCCACAAGCACCACAATGGATCATTCTTTCAAACTATTCATGACTGACTGACTCTTTGCCAAGACTGGCAGGTACCCAAATCCTGGGGTGGCGGTGCACTTCCAAAACCCTCAAAGCTCATGTGCTCAAATGCATGCACATGAACTTTGTTCTCCCTTATGAATTCTGTTTTCTCCCCAGTAAGCAGCAAGCAGCAGCAGCAGAAGAAGAAGATGATGAAGAAGAAAACCTTCTTGGCACAAGTGCAAAGGGTTTGACACTTTCTACTGCTGTTGTCTTTGAAGAAAACCTCTTGTATTCATCCACAAAGCAAAAGAAAAAAAAAAAAAAAGCGGCCTGGAACTTCTTCTTTCATACCGTTGAGGTGATTTCGTGAGCGTTTACACGCGCCGCGATGTCGGCCCAAATCTTGCTTGTAAAATTGCCGCGATCCAGAGCTCGGTACTTGTCGCCGAAAGCTTGCATCAGCACCGTAGTGGCCCCTTCGCTCCATTCGATCGCCGGCTCCCTGGATGTCCTCCCTCGTCCAGATTTCCCACCACCACCACCGCTACTAGTGTCAGGATGATGCGGACTTTGCTGCACAATCCCAATGTCCCCGTCGATTGCGGGCGGCGGCCTCTCCCGACCAGTGATACTTTCTCCAAGGTTGTTGCCAGAATCAAGCCTAAGCATCACACTCCCAAGCTCCCCGAGCTTCGGCTCTTCATCTTCTTCTTCGTCCTCATGTTGCCTGTGCTGTTGCCCACTCCTCACGCCATACACATCGTCGCCGTTGTGGTGCTGGTGATCCTCCTCCTCCTCCTCACCATTAGTGGCAGCAATCTGCTGCCCTGTGTGGTGGTGGTTCTCATACCCATGCTGCTGCAGCAACTGCAGTTTATGGGCATTTCTACTAAGAAGCTGATGCACCCCACCATGGTCTTCTTCTCCTCCTCCTCTTCCACCTTCTTCTTCTTCCTCCTCACCTTCATCCTCCTCCTCATCGACGATCATCTTCTGGCCATACAAGACCCGGTTGGTGCCGTTGTTATCCTCCAACAAGCGCGGCACAATCTCGGGACCCATTTCCATCCTACCCACCACCACGTGCTGCTCGTCGGAGGAGCTTCCATCCAGAGTCTCGACAACGGGGTGCTGCATCATCATCAGCATCATCCGCATCGATGTGCAAAACTCTTCCCCACAAAAACCAAACCCGGAAGGAAAAGAAAAACAGAAAATCTCTCGTCGGCGTCGTCCTCTTCGTCGTCGTCCCCGCTCCCTCTTTCTGTCCCTCTTCTGTCCGCAACCCAATGCCTCCCTGCCACCACGAGATGCGGTAAGTACGTAAGCAAAGGTGCCCTCCGTCGCCCGCCCCACCACTCTTTTCTGTCCTGTCACCGGGCCGCTTGTCTAGTTCTCTGCTTCTGTCGTCTCTCTCTCTCGCCAACTGCATCATCCACTTCCCATCATCAAAATCGCCGTCATCTTCTTCTTTCTCCTGATTCGTCCTCACCTGCTTTTGTTGGATTCTTGCTTTGCGAGTCTGTGGTCTGTGATCTGCTCATGCAGTAGCAGTTCAGGGTGTCGGGCAAAACCTGAAATTCTTTTCTCAACTACATTCCCCTGCAAACACACCACACACACACACACACATTGTTGCGGGATTTGCACACTGGAGCTGACAGTATTGAGCCGTGAGAGACTCAACCTCTGGACCAGGTGTGGAACTGGGTCTGTGACATCACTGTGAGCTCGCTTTTGTCCTTTCTTTCCTCTTCCCAAAATGGGATCTGTCTTCTTGTGTGAACACCTGGGTAATTGGTTTTCTCATTGCAGAAATCAGCCTCCAGAATCTGTATGTCTACATAATAGAGTTCCAATTTTTACAAGTGATGGGTAATCACTCATTGGAACGAGCTCATGCACCCACCCCTTGTGTCCGTCTGTCCTTCTTAGCATAGCAGCAAGAAATACACCCATTGTCAAACAGATGATCACATTTGCGAAGCTCAGATCTTGCAAAATGGGACCCTCATCTCGACAACTTGTAAAGATTGAAGATGATATGTATGTTGTTGTGCTCGCACTTACAGCTATGCTTGAGCTGCAGAATCTTACAAAATAATTTTGGGATATCAGGGTGGGGCTGCAAAGTGTGGAGGAGGAGGTAGCAAGGGGGACAGAGAGGGTGATGATGGCAGGAATTAATGGCAGTGTTGCTACAGTTTTTGCTGGTGGTAGTCCCATCACAATCTTCACTCACTGCAATTGCAAAGGGTTGGCAAGTGTCAGCAGCTGCTGCTTCTCTCCTGGGTTTGCCTTTCTTTTTCAGTTCCCTTCTGTCGACTGCCATATGGCTTCCAACTCTCCACACAGACCCTATTGAGATGACTCCAATGCACTGTGGGCGTACTTCCAAGTGTGTTGATTGTTGGTAAATTCAGATGTTCAAATGTGTCCTGTGCCCAGTTCAATAATTCAAGTCTGCATGAGGTATTTATTCCCAATTTGATTTTGTTTCACATCATCAATCAATTTTGTTTGTTGTTTTCTTCTGTAAAAAAGTTGCAATTGTGCAATCCCAATAGATTGCAATAACAATGATGATAACAGAGATGGGTGATGTTTGAACATCACCTTTTCGTTGTCACCGAACATGGAATGGGCAGTTTTGTGATGATGGTGCAGAGGTGGAGCTGCAGGTGCCCATTCCAGTGGAGGTGGAAGGAAGTGATGGTGAAACAACTGTGAATGCACAGCACATGCAAGTTGACACTCAAGACAGAACACTCTCCACAATAGTACAAACCTCACAGGTGGACAACTCCTCTTCTCGGCACCATGCCTCTATGGTCAGGTGAAGACCTCTGAAACTGTCTGGTATACGTTACTTTCTCCTTTCTCTGCAAACATAATGTTTTTCACAGGGAGATCAGTGACCAGAGAAGATGATGATTCTGTCTCATGAGAATCATCCTTAGACATATAAAAAAATGTGTGAAGATTTGGGACATGTGTTGTTGTCAGGTGGCAGGTATGTGGATGACAATGAGATAGTTCCGAGCTTGAAGAAAATGGACACAGACTTGAAGTGACATGCCCTGCGGTAAGGCTGGGCATCCTTGACAACAGGTGTATCAGAACTGATGAAGGGTACATCCGTTTATGTCATTGGTTCATCAATCACCATCAACTGGGCTGTTGCCAAGGAGCTTGCTACTGGCTTAGAGTATGCTGTTTTCTCATTCCACCTTTTGGCAGTACTTTCGGCTATACATATGTATTTATGGAATGGAAATATGAGGTTGTTCATGTATTTGAGGGTGGTGGTATTCGATCTATATGAATCCTGCATTTTTCTTCATGATTCTGAAACCAGGGGTTTTACAGATATGTACCATTGCAGACAGAGCAGCTAATACAGGAGCTCACAAACAGGTCACCAATTCAATGTGGGCCTTGTCCTCCTCGCCTCTCTGGATTCCCTCTTGCAAGTTAGCATGGCAGCATTAAACTTGAAGTTTTTTTCTCAGTAGAGCTTCAAAAGATTTTCCATGGCTCTTGATACTTCTTTTGTTGGCTTTGCATCACATAAAACCTCCCAGCATCCATGGAACTTCATGGTGTGTGGGGTGGTGGTTAATGCAGTGGCAGCAGAAGAAGGTGATAAGTCAGTGATGGAAGCAGAAGATTTGATTCTAAGTAGCCTTAGTTTGTATGCTCTCTCTCCTGCTTTCCAACTTGTCTGTCCAAAAATAGTGGCTGGAATGGTTTGCATGCCAGGCTCACAGTGCGGTTATCCCAAAGCGGTAGCAGGTCCCATCTGCACCCCCCTTTATGTGTAAGCCAATCCTGGTAGAGACAGAGAGGATATAACCAAAAACTGGGAGCGACGTTTTTGCTGCTGTATTCTACATGTATGCATCAGCTGCATTCATCAAGCATCAGCTGTGGTTCATCAACCAGAACTGACTATCCACTGTCATTTTGAAGTTCTCTTTTATTATACCCATGAATATACTTATTAGATTATTGTGGAAATCAACCTCCCACTGCATTGCATCCCAAACAGAATTATGACATTATTACTGTGGCTTGATAGATGAGGTAGCAGCAGAAGAGGAGGCAGCAAAAGCAAAGCAGGATGGTGTGGAGGTGTATACACAGGCTGATGTGGTCGTAGCACTTGCAGGATGGGATGAAAACTCAGCACAACCTGCATCTGAGGGCTCATTGAGAGCTCTCAAATACCTACTTGAGGCTGATAATGAGCTTCCTGGTATGTTGGTAGACCTCCTCCACCTCCCCTTCGAAGATCACACATAGCTGGACCTATGATGAAAGTCCTGTAACAAAAAATGTTCAAGCTCTCTGTTGTCAAGAGAACTGATACTTTTGTTCTATAAATTGATGCAATGGAACCCAATGTTTACATTTGTCTGAAGCTGGTCGAACTACATTTTGTTGTCTCAAAGTTTCCAAGCACATCATTGAGACGCACCACTGACAAGTTCAAATCAAGCTTCATGATCAGTGAATATGCAAGGATTTGAATTCTTTGAAAATGTACTTATCACTCTGGTTATTTCCTTTCTACAGGCAAGAAGAGCTTGTACTTACATCTAGGTTGCTGTGGTGATTGGCCCAATATCATGCCACCAGGCTGGGATCCTGCAACTGGGAAGCAGCAGCAGCCAGGTCAAGCCATGGTACTGTGAAACTCATTGTATAACTGAAATTTGTTAAAAAAGTTTTAAAGGATTTGGATCACAAGGGCTGGGTTATACTGGTAGCCTGACTGATGGTGTAACATGATGATGAGTGTGGTGATAACCTTATGAGAGTTGCAAGCTCACAAAGTGGCAGCCACAATAAGAGTGTGCATTATTATGGAAGAACCTACAGCAACCATATTTGCAATGCTCTTTCATAGCCACTTGACAAGCCTTGAAAACATGTTGCTTACACAGCTGCTAAGGATAGACATGAGGGTCATTGAACACATGGATAGTTTGCAAGAAAGACCCTTGACATCACATAATACATCAAATGTGATGCCTGCTGCAAGAAAATATGAAGAAAAGCTATCACAATGCACTTGAATCATCCAATGGTTGTGCACCCAAAAATTGCAAAGGATCCTGTGCTGCCTTCCATGGTGCTGTTTCAGTGATTTGAGTTTGGATGATGCGAAGACTCATGCAAAGATCTCAAGCCCAGAGCTTGAGATATACATTTCCATACATCTGTGTTCTTACTGCAACCAACTGTACCAAACTTCTCTCCCTATCACAGTAACCAACAGTGTACATATCAGTGAAGAAGAAAAAGGAGAGACCCTGATTCTTAAAAGTCCACAAAAAACTGAAGAGCAGAAGATCTTCACAGTATTAATCTTCACTTGGAAGGTAAAACTGTTTTGTGTCAGTTCCTCCAAAACCAAAATAAACACAAGAACATGCATGATACTGACCAGCTGCCATACCAACACATCTCCACTGTCTCCTTCACCATCAGCTCCCTGCAATGGCAAGAACATTCAGCCACGGTGAAGTCTTTCTGCTTCCTCTTCTAGTGCAAAAACAGCTGTGCAAGATCCAAAAGTGGCCGTTTCTGATCCCACCTGCTAGACACATCAGAGCAACCCTGCTGCAATAGGTGTACAATTGTGAAGAGAGCAAGTGAGAGAGAAGAACACACAATCAATCCTTGTTGTCAATTTTACTCATTTCCATTCTTGCAGTATCTTGGAAGTGTTGTTGTGGAGATTTTCTCTGATCATCTCATTACATAATTTATTTTTTGCTTCTATATTTGAATTGCAAGTGCTTGCAGGTAGTGACTACCATGCATCATGATGAAGGGTGATGATGATGGTATCATACTCACAAAGTAATATTACCACCTTTGAATGTGTTTTTTGTGTGGAGATTCTTCTCTCTGCAGTCAGATTTTCTACATTGTTTCTATACTTGAAACATGATCAGATTCCTTCTTTGCATGGGAACGGTTATTATGCATGAGGAAACTCTGGAGTGCATCCATTTCATTTCATGTTTGTGTGAATCACTGGGAAATCATGGTGGTTTAGTGTTGTACCACATGATCTGTTGCATAAGCCTGTGTGAATTTCTCTCACTGTCTTGGATGTAGTATATATATTTCACGTGTCCAGTGTTCATGTGCTTATTTTTGCAAGAATCATGATCTTTTGCAAGGACCTAGTGTATTGCTAGAAGCAGCTGCTATGGAACAATGCACACAAATTGTAACATGTCTAATAAGTGCATAATATCTTTGCTTTGGAAGCATGGATTGTACTGCTATGAATGTTTTGGTATTAGATTTGAAACATGTGTATGGCGGAGTCTCTGTTTCAACGAGTTTATCCAGTTGTGACTTGTCACAATTTCTTATGACATCCTTTTTGAGGGGGGAAAAATCTTTGACTGATTGTGACAAAGATGATTGCAAGATATCCACACTTCATTGTTGTCTGACAAGGAAGATTGGTTGTTCCACAAATCTTGAAAGCAGGGCCAACATTTTGAATATGGGCGGAGGATGGTGCTGAAGCTGAGGTGATGATCACCTGAACCTGTTTTTCCTGTGTTGTATTACTTGCCCAATTTCTTGGAATTACTTCAAACTGTCCTGAATTGCATGCATTTGGTGATAGCTAATAACTGTTTCAGCTATGCAAGAATTGCAGCACTTGTGATTAAGGTATTAGCATTGCAATCAGGACATATGTGTGGTCACAGGTTTGAACCTGGGATTGCATAAGTGTGGGTGGGTGTTTGGTTTGGCATCAAGGGAAGATATCCTCAAGAGTTCAAGCTGGAACAGGTGAATGACAAATTTCTATTCAGCAATCAAGGAAGGAAAATCAAACAATTCAATCAAAGGTACTCCAAATACACTTTCTAGATTGCAATGATTTAAGGAAAGAGATTTTCTTTCAATGGAAAAGTTCTGCTGTAATGAATCCAAAAGTGCTAGCCAATGTGGAGATTTCTCTGCAATCTCACAGATATGTTCTATAATTATCCACTCCCACCCTTGGGAGCTGATGGAGTCAGTGGGGAGTAAATGGCAGCTAGAAACTCTCATTCATGATGAAAGTGATGATCTGATACTTTGTGAGTGCACTCACAAGGTATGACCACACTCATTCTTGTCATCTCAAATATATATGGGTGATTCCAACAACTAAAGCTGTTCTAGCAAGCGAATGAACTCTTTTAGGTACCAAAATTCTATACCACCACCATCTGCTGGTTTTGGCTGTGGATGAGACATAGGTCAACTTCAAACAACTCTTGTTAAAGAGTCCAAGGAAGCTATGTGGAACTTCTGAATGGCAATACATTTTTCTCTACTCAAGTTGTGGTATCTTTGTGTACTGTTAGTATCCATGTTTCTATTTGCATGAGCTCTAACAGGATCTCAAATTATTGAAACCCATAAGTCTTGACTATTTAGCACTGGGAAGTTTGATGCTGTGATCAGCCAATTTTGGCTACTGGGATGAGTCAAAATGGTGACCAACAGGGATAGTGTTGCCAATCATAACAGATTTGCCTGGCAGGATTGTCATTCAGATGTTGTCTAGTATAGATATCAATTTTGAAGAAAGATGTTAAATATCTGTGCTTGTTGTGCTTGTTTGCTTTATGGGCTTTTTGTTTTTCCATTCAACGTTTTGGGTGTTGTAGGCTGGGGCATCACATATGGCACATTATGCACATAAACTTGTTGCTGGAAATCACCCTCTTGGCCAGTGCATCGTGCTACTTTTCTTGTAGCCTAAAAATATTTCTTATCCTTGTCCTTTATATCATTTGTGTGAATCCTATTCTGTCTATCAAGCTGTTGAGTTGTTCATCCTTTGGACCAATTGGACTGTGAGAAATCACTGTGATGGGTTCTTGGTTCCAAATTGAGTCTTTAGGCAGACATGCAGATTATAGCCAAACTCAGATGCCAGATGTGCAGATGTTCCACTCTTAACTTCATGTGTTAAAACCTGGTTGCTTGGCATTTCTCTTTGGCTTTCAAGTGGCTGGTTCTGCTTTTGATCCCTTCCCAATGCTGTGCACCTTTGTTTGTCATTCTGTGGGGTACTAGCAGGGTTGAACTTGGTTTACCTAGTTAGTTATGGTTATGTGCTTCATAAGGCTACTGCAGTATGCAATGGTCAAAGTGAGTTTAAAGGGCAGGGTTTAGGGGAGCAGATTGCAGTAGGGTTGAGAGCATGGGTATTTCTTGGCTGCAGGTGATTCATGGCAAAGTTGAGGATGTTCAGCTGCCAGAGAAAGTTGACATTCTAATTTCAGAGCCAATGGGTGAGAGCTTTAGCTCTCATCAAACATGGGCTGAACACTTTGGTCTGGGAGCTCAAGACATCGTAGGTTAAGGGGTGAGGTTTGGAGCTTGTGCAACATTTCCAATAACAGGACACTGGAGGAAGGCAGATGTAAAATATATATAAGTCCAAACTTGCAAATTAGTTTTTGGAGGTTCTTTTGCTTGGACTGAGAAGTGTCCTTTCAAGAAGATTCATTTGTAGACTTGTCCCAGTTAATGATCCTAGTATCCGTTCTCTTACTCTAGGATCTGACTGATATTCAGCAGGTTCTTGTCACATCTGGACTTGCTCAATCTTTTCTTCAGCCCTGATTTTCCTTTCCATATGAAGTGAGATGGAAACAAACTTAAGTGATTTCTGCAGAGCCTAAAGGTGTGTACTATGTTTTGGTGCACAGGTGCTGCCATTTCCGTGTCATGGGATATTGGAAGACTTTCTTACAAATATTTCTCCTGTATTCAGAAGCCTGAGATGCACTATATGACTATAAGTTCCTGAAACATGTGTCTTATCATGGGTATATGGATATCTGATAGTTTTGAACCTGTGAATTGGGTTATGTTCAACTTTTATGCTCAAAAAACAAGGTTGCTGAAATCTTGTGTGTGTGTTTGTGCAGGGACATTGCTTGTGAATGAGTGAATGCTTGAGTCATATATTATTGCAAGGGATCATTTTCTTGTTTCCCCAAAGGGAAAGTGTTCCCATCCATAGGAAGGTCATCATTTATCCTTTTAGATGCAATGGAGTTGAATTTTCTCATTTGTACTGGTCTTTCTTTGTTATGGGCAATTAGCATTGTTGTATTTGAATGAATGGACAGTTTTGGTGTTTTTGGTCTGTTGTCAAGAATGTGTTGTTTGTACACCAGGATATGTATGTCACCTTTCAGTGATTAGTACTTGTACAGTGAAATCACAAATAAGGTATTATTCAACAGAAAAACGTCTTTTGTTTGCAGAAAGTCGGATTTTCTGTCAAGCTCATACACTTGAGCTAAATTCTGAATGTTCTCCTTGTGCAAACCGACTGTTTCATAAAAGTACTCTGATTTGTCAATGAAGCAAAATATCATGGATGTCCTTTGTGTTCAACCATTTGTAGTCCTCAGATGGGTCCAATATTTTTCAATGATCTTCATGAAGTCTATATATAGCCATGGGAATTAACATGATCCTAAAGATCAGGTAAAAGTCAATTGATTTACACTAGTTAACAACATGTACAGGTGGGTGAGAGAAATCACCTGGTAGAGATAGGTGAGGGAAATCAATTGGATCACTAAATAAACTAAAACGACTCATTGCAATCTTTAACACTCCCACTCAATGATAGTCTTGTGTTTTCTATTTGTGATACCCTAATCCTAACTTGCTTGTGCGAGTCTCAAACTGATCTTTGGGGATTGCCTTGGTAAGAATGTCAGTAGCCATCTCCTTCATTGAGCAGTATTCAAACAAAATTTCACTAGAGGAGATATGCTCCCTCACAAAATGGAATCGGACATCTATGTGTTTTGTGCGTAGGTGATGCACTGGATTCTTCAACAAAGCCAAGTTTCCTCCACTGTTGTTGAGTATGAGAGTTGCATTTTTCTACATCTATCCCACTTCATGTAAGAACCTTCTAAGCCACAAAGCTTCTTTCGTTGCATGAGTGCATGCCATGCACTCCACTTTAGTAGAAGAAAAAGCAACTGTTGATTGCTTATTGCTAGCCCAAGAAACAGCCGCTCCTCCTAAAAGGAAAATGTAGCTAGTTGTTGATCTCCTTGTGTCAAACATCGCCTCCCCAATCTGAATCACAAAATAGCCTTCCCCTTGAAATATTCAGCAAGAAGGACCACAAGGGATTGGCAATCTTACCCGTCTGTTAGAAAAGAACTGTGTGGCATGATTTTGGTTGAGAGCTTGACCTGCCAGGAATGCACCATCTCAATCTTTCTCCTTGCTGAATCCTTCTCCTTGTTGCAACAGCCACTCTTGCAACCTACCATGCCAACTTGCTCCTTGTCTTGCATCCAATGTTTTCTGGAGTCAATCCACTGCTTCAGCTTCCTCAATCTCAGGAACATCGACCAGCCCTGCACCTCCTGCATGCTTTCCTCCAGGAGACAAGAATATGTGCTAAACTAGGAAAAACAAATAGCACCATATAAGACATACCAGATATTGTGAGCTTGATGGAGAAACTTGGTGCACTGTGAGATTACTTCTTGTTTTCTTTTTATGTACCTGACAAACCTCAATCAAATGCACCATAACAGTAAATGAGAATGCTCAAATATAAAATGGAAATCAGAATCACAGTTATCAAAATAGAATCCCCTACATGCTTCGATCTGATCAGCCATTCCTGTTTCATCTGCTTGACAAGCATAAGCAAAACACACAACATCCCATTGTTTAACAACTTAGACTTGGATCCAGGAATGTGGACTCTCTTGCCCACTCAAATAAGTTTTC
>Ga0116230_10006384_pt1 | contig 11619 bp, 7 predicted proteins | sample S1TSphfallax_3_FD_88678 | JGI IMG/M metagenome (GOLD analysis project Ga0116230, IMG submission 88678) | Host-associated microbial communities from peat moss isolated from Minnesota, USA - S1T2_Fd - Sphagnum fallax MG | ecosystem: Host-associated > Plants > Peat moss > Unclassified | place: USA...
AATCTCTCCTCATAATCAATCTCCTTCTTCCTCATGTTTCAAAATTGACATTCAGTTCACAAAAAAACATTTGTGGACTAATTGGTCTAGTTTTCTTTTGTACATGTAACAAAACAGTTCTGCCATAATTCTCAATGAGCAGATTGCTTGTTTTGTTGTTTATTTGTGACAGACCCCAAAAAAAAGTTCTGTCATGATTGATTTTGTCAATCATCAAAAATTGTGTTTCTAAATCACAATCAGCAAAATGGTGCTGAGATGATGATGATCATTGTGTAAATCGCTCTATCTATCTATCTATATATCTATTATAACCAGAAACTTTTGATTGTGGACACTGTTGGGAAAACTTTTTGGAAAACTGATGTTCCATGAGTACCTTACTTGTGGGTGGTGGTGGTGGTGGAATGCAGAATCATTTCATTTCATTTCTTGCAGGCCCAAGTTCTCAATCTTGTCTCTCCACTTGTTGCTCATAGAGAGATTCTTTGATGTTTTGTTGTTGTTTGCTGTTGTTGTTGAGCTTGGTGGGCACCTCAGAAACACACACCCACTCACCCACCGACCCAGCCACCCACCCCTGAGCCAGACCCTTTTCTCAAACGCCAAAAACTCAGCTTCAGATTCTGGCATTCTCTGAGGATCACAGGAGCTGTCAGAAAGCTCTTTGCAACTTGAAAAATGCAGATTTCACCATCAACTATGGTCATAGACCGCCTACAATTTCTTGCTGGATTTTTTTCCCCCTTATTCCATCATCATCATCCATAATCACAACAAGCTGGCATAGTCCAAATCTCTGGAATCCATGAGATCCGGCCACAGATCGGTGAACTCAAGCTTGGCTGAATCAGCTTCAAAACCAAAGATCTGCTGCTGCTCCTGCTGTTGAGTATCCTCGAGATCAAGGAGAGGAGGTAGATCTAGAAAAGGTAGCTCTTCTAGATCATCCGTGATGGCCATTCCAGGATCCCACATACTTGAATATTCCAATGGAAAACTATCGTCTTGATCCAGTTGCTGCACCAGCACTGCTCCTGTTGCTGCTGCTGCTTTTACAGGGATGATCGTCCCTGCCGGTGCTGCTGATTCCCCTGTAAATTCCATGTTTTCGTCAAGCTGCTGCTTCACCACCGATCGATGATCCTTCACATCTTTCTGTTCAACCGGACTTGAATCTGCAGATTCCTCAGTAGTGCATTCGAGATCAGAATTTTCAGGTAGTATCACCGCATCACTGGAGCGCGTATTGAACATGCAGACTTCTTCGCCAGAAGTAGTAGTTTCTGATGCTTGCGACTCGGCAGGTTCAGGACTTGACGACGCGGGAAGCCGATCAATGTCTTCTAACTGTGCGCTAAGCGAAACTGCAGCAACCGGTTTCGAGAACAGATTGCCGCTGCAGTGCTGCTCCTCTGCAGCGGCGGCGGCAGCGGCAGCAGCTTGGATGTCTTTGGGAGAATTGCACAAGGGGAGTGCAAGAGAGGGAGAATTGGGGAAATTCATGGGCGCTGATGGTCCTCGCAAGCAGACGACAGCAGCATCGTAAGCACGAGCCGCCATCTCCGCTGTGGGGAAGGAGCCGAGCCAAATCCTCGATCTCTTGTTGGGTTCTCTAATCTCAGATACCCATTTCCCCCATTGTCTCATGCGCACTCCTCTGTATGGCGACGACGACGACAAAGGCTCGGGACTCGTTTTCACGCCATGTTTGCTAATTCCCTGCTTCTTCACACGTCGCGTCCCTAGTAGCTTCGCCTCCGCTCGCCAGCTCGCTGCTGCTTGCGTTCTTTGTTTCTCGACCATCTACTAAAACCTTTATTTCTCCCGAGCAGTTTCACAAGACGTCTAAAAACTTCAACGCGATCAAAGTTTCAAATCACCAGCACCCCCTTCTTCTCACTACACTCGAACCCTAAACTCCCAGAAATCTCAGATCCTTTCCGCGGAATCTCAACCCAAATTCCAGTTGCTTTATCTCTTCTCACAACACAAAACCAACCCAAGGAAGCAAGACGCAGGCAGACCTTAACTGGAAGACAACAAACAACGCGTGCTACAAACAAACAAATAAATTGGGTACCAAAAAACTTAACAACCGCAATCCTAAAATGCAAAGGATGAGAGAGTCAAGGTAAGAAAGCAGATAAGCGAGAGAGAGAGAGAGACCGACTACGAGAATTTGTAACTGAACAAAAGTCGAGTCGATGGACCTTTATAGGCGACGAAAATACCGGCAATCGGATATGTACACAACTGTGAGTCGTGCAAATGGGGGCAACAGAATGACTGTAAACAGTTCGCAAAGGACACTCGCAGTTCGCGGAAACACGCGGAGCACAAGACACTCGCAGTTCCCTTAAGCAAACGTAGGCTCCAAGAAGCTCACGACACTCGTCGCCCGCGACGACGCTAGTTCCGCGCTGCGCGCGGCAACGCGTCTTGGGGCCCAAGTCATGAGTCCTCATCGCCTGGAACATATCCCACATTCTACGGCGGAATATGCTACTCCTCACCGCCCTTCTTTCTAACTTCCATCTTTTGCATCGCCTCCTAGTCGTACAGAGTGTCCGTATTGGTCACATCTGAACCGTCATCGCAGTTGTACTTGCATCCGTGTGTCCGTCTTGGTAACATCTGAGCCGTCCCTTGGACGTTACGGAAGGGAAAAATATCAGAGAGAAAGCAGACAGGAAATGGAATCTTCCGAAAGAAAGAAGGAAAGTGCGCAGAAGCTGCTGTTTGTTGGTTTGGTGACGTCGAAAGGCCAATCAGAGGAAAGCAGAAGGGAAAAGAAATCAGAAAAAGAAAGTGCGCAGAAGCTGCGTTTACATTGGCCACTCAGTTTGATGACGTCGAAAGGGCCAATCGGCGGAAAATAGAAAGGGAAAAGAAATCATGAACAAAAAAGAATGGAAAGAAAGTTCGCGGACGTTGCGTATAAATTGGCCTCTCAGTTCGGTGACATCGAAGGGCCAATCAGTGAAAGACGGCCAAGGGCCAAGATGATTACAACTGTGCACGGCCAGCTATTCAAGTCCTACAACTACACGTGTCCAGTTCTCGTACGTAGATTTCGCCACTTGATGAGAATATCCCCATTCACACTTGAGCCAGTTCGTCTGCTTCCCTTCCCTCTTCCCTCTCCTCTCCTCTTCTCTGCTCTCCTCTCCTCTGCTCTTCTCTTCTCTTCTCTCCTCTCCTCTCCTCTCCTCTCCTCTGCTGTGATTTTGTTGCATACTTTTTTGATTGTACTCTTATTCCACAGAAGAGGATGTGTCCTTCAAGAAGAAGATGAGCTTAGAAGAAAAAGATGTGGTCTTCCAACAAATCATTGCCCATGTCATTGCTGACAGAGGGAAAGAAATGGCACAGAACAAAGAAGCAAAATCCCAACAGAACAGACTAAAGAAACCACAAAAACAGAGTTATAAATGCAACAACATCACAAGTACTTACATATTTGGCTGTCGAACTCTTCTACCCTGCAAGGAAGTTCCTTAGCTGTCCCTCAATCTGCATGAGCAACTGCAACTCCCAACAATATTATTGCAGCTGGATTATTCACCAACATCATGAATGTAACATGGTATGAGCAGCAGCGAAGGGAGTTGCTGGTCATTTAGAACAAGAAAACCCATGGACAATCAAATCCTCTCACTCTCTTGCTGCAAATAACATTCCAACAATTGAAGAAGGATTCCATTACGAGAAGAGGCCATTATCACAGACGATGAGCCAGAGGGAGCTCCTGGTAATTTGAACACAAAACCTGTGACAATCAATCAGATCCTCTTGCTGGCTGTAATTCAAAAAGGATTCCATACCAAACCATGACAATCAAATCCTCTCACTTGCTGCAATTCCAACAATAAGGATTCCCTCATTAGATTCCCATCAACATGATGAGCAAGGGGCTGCTGTAAATTTGAACATCAAACCATGATGATCAAATCCTCACTCACTGCAATCCCAACAATTCAAGAAGGATTCCATTACTAGAACTCATTACTAGAAGGTCTGCATAGGTTCAAGAAAGCTGAGTCCCAAGAAAACACAGAAAACAGGGAGAAGAAGCATAGGGAGAAGTAGGTAAAGTGATTGCACATAACAAGAGTTTTATTTGTCACTCATGATCTGTGGCAGTATGTAAACAAGACGGTTTGGATGTTCATTTGCAAAGGGCTAGAAAAACAACTGAGATAACACAACACCTGAATGGGATGTGTACAATACCCAAACATTTGTTCAATTCCAGTATATGTGAATTGCTCCAGAGCCAGCCTGATGCCATCACCCAAACCTCCTGCTTTCTTGTTTGCTTTGACATCAACATCTGGCATTGCAAAATAGATGCACACAGAAAACAAAAGAACCTTGCTTCATTGGCATGAACATCAACACAAGAACAAAGGTACAAGAGATAACATCATTATCATGCTCATTATCTCCTTTTAGTATTCTATCTTGTGGTCCATTAGACTTTTGGACATCCATCAAAGAGTCATATAGCACACCATTATGATGCCTAAAACTCAGCTAGTGAACTGAATAGCCACCACCATATGGAGAGACAACGCAAAAACTGGCCATGAGAAATGACTAGCCAAAAAGACTTGAGCTGCTCAAGGAAGTAGAACAGAAAGCACATCACTAAAACCTTGAGATTATGCCTACACACCTCAAGAAAAAAGTGTGAACAGAACCCAGTCACAGCAAGGACAGGAAGAGATGGCTTCTACCCAAATGAGTACAAAGGTTTAAAGGAAATAAGGATGAACCAATGTTAAATGAATATAGAGCTCACTGCTCAAGAACAACAGAGTCACCTCTCTCAGATATTGATGAGATTGGACAGAAATCTACACAAAGACTCTGAAAGTCACACAACAAAGAGTGCAGCAGTCATAACCTTCTGAGAGTCCCTCACAAAGTGTCAGACAATCACCTTCATAAACAATAGCAGTGACAAGCTGCCATGAGTATCCATCATACAAACTCAGAGTACAACCATTTTTCGCATGTACAACATGCAGAAGAGAATGAACAAAAGCCAATATTTCATTTTGGGCAGTAACAGAATATCAAATGTGCTGAGAAATAAGGAATCAAATAGCACTAACTGCTATAGATTGAGCAGATAACCTTAGGGTGCTGGTCATTTTTTAACACTCTTGGTTTTTTGCTCTCAGTATGTTCCCCAACAAATCATCTAAACAGGATCAATATAATTTTTGTCTAAACATCACCAACCTTCAGGAAGACCCATATTAGTTGAAGACCTTCAAACTGAGAAACATTCAAAAAAGATTTGAATAGACCTTCCAAACTGAGAAAGATCAGGATATGTCACCATTCAAGGAGAACTTGAATGGTAAGAAGATACATCTTATTTTAATGTCTTAGAAACCACAGGCTTGTAGTTTCATGAGCTTCTGAAATGGATACTTTGCAGCACCCAGTTTTGACTGGTTTGTCCATGCATGAGGACAGGCGACCTTCAAAAGCAATTGGTCATACACCACATATCCTCCAAAGCCCACACCCCGCTCTTGTCATGTTAGCTGTAAGAAGCAAATGTTGCATCATAATGGCCTGCACCTCAACACTGCCCAATGGAAGCTCAGCATACAGTTACTGGAGGAGTTTATGGGCTAACATCAACATCTGGGTGATGTATGTGCTTCAGCTGCCAATGCCTTAGATGTCACACATGAAAAGTAGCTCGTCTTAAAATATGTATTGAGGCTTGTGCAAATTTCCCTTAGATTTGAAACAATGTTAGGCATTTTTGAGAATCAACTTGATGTACTTGCTTGAAATTGACATGAGATTTTATCCTATCTTTTGCACTAATTGCACTAATATCAAAAGAAACACAGCTGTCCTTACCTGGTGAAGTATTTGACAACATTCCAGTTTCGAACTCCTTCCCATCATCATCACAACGTGAATATACAGTCTTGACAAGAATACACAATGCTCATAGCTCTAGTGCCCATTGGCAAAATGTAGGGATTGATTGACCTCCTCAATTTCTGACTCCATGTTAGTTCCACCTGTGACAATGCGGAGCAAATGGCGAGCATTGGCTGCCCCAGTGCTCCGAACCATACCTGAAAACATACTGTCTGCATTTGAAAGTAACTGCTGTGGGGTATTGAATTCAATCAACATCCCTGCATCAAGAACAAGAATACGGTCAGTGTCAATGATGGTGTTTAGACGATGTGCAATGGTTATCATTGTACATGACTTGAACTCCTTGCGTATCGTGTTTTGGATAAGAGCATCAGTTCCATAATCAACAGATGCCGTTGCCTCATCAAGAACCAATATTTTTGATCTTCTTATGAGTGCACGTGCCAGATTCAGTAGCTGTCTCTGTCCAACACTGAAGTTCTCCCCCCCTTCGGATACTTCAGAATCAAGTCCAAGTCCGTTTCTGTGGAAAACATCTGTCAAATGAGCTCGCTCAAGAGACTCCCACAAATCAGCATCCGTATGTTCACCAAAAGGATCCAGATTGAAGCGCATTGAGCCTGAAAAAAGCACTGGGGATTGCGGAATAATCCCAATATTCTTCCGTAGGTCAGATAGACCCATCTTCCTGATACTCAATCCATCAATGAGAATGTGCCCACTTTCTGCCTCCACCATCCGGAAGAGAGTGTTGATCATGCTTGATTTTCCTGCCCCTGTCCGGCCCACCACACCAATCTTCTCCATGGGATGGATTTTGAAAGACAATCCATGTATCACTGGTGGTAAGTCAGGCCTGTACCTCATAACAACATTCTGGAACTCAATAGCTCCATCTGTAGGCCATGCTGGAGGTGGGCAATAACCTTCGATTACAAGTGGAGCTTCTGATGGTGTATCAATATAATTTCCCAGTCGCTCAACCGCATTGAAGCTATTCTCTGCCACGCTAGCTAAGCGAAGGGTTAGCATCATTAGGAATGTGATATTAAGTGTGTAGCTCAGAAGAAGGCCCATTTGGGGAGCAAATGCAGCTTGGTCACTTGCCCGGGCATTCCCAAACACCGCCAATGTAGCTGTAATCCAGATCATCAGACCACCCAAAAAATCTAGCCTTATAGAAAGCCACCGATTTGAACTCATATTGACAACCATATAGCGAATGTTAGCATCCACAGCCTTCCCATTCTTGATAGCCATCCTGTCATACAAATTGTAAGCCCGAATGCTAGCAGCGCCATTCAGGGTCTCACTAAATTGAGCATACACAGGTGACCTTGTAATGGCATCAAGACGCTTCACTTCCCTCACAGTGCTTTGAAAATACAGGTAAACCATATTAAACACCAATAACAGAGGTAAGATAGCCCACAAAGCAATGGTGTTCACAAACCCAATAAGGACAAAGGTTGATAGCAGCTCAAAAACAGCAGCCAAGAGTCCATTGACGTACCAGGCAATGGTACGGTCAATCTCACCCGTATCCTTTGCAAACCGATTCAGAATTCTTCCCAGTGGATTCACATGGAAAAAGGAGATTGGTGCTCGGAGAACTGATTCCAACATTCTATTATGCAATTTTCGTGCTGCCACTAAGCTTGACAATACAAGCCAGAAGGAATTGCCAAAGTTGAAGAAAACCTGAACAAAGGAAAGAAGCATATATACTTGGAGGTAGAAAAAAGGCCCATGCATCTTTGGCCTAGTTTCATCTGTCCAGATGGCAAGCCATCCACTTGTGGAAAGCCGGGCAACTTCCACCATAACATAGAAGAAGAAGAGTACAGCAACAACCCATGTACCACCTATTGCCTCAAAATACCTTGAAAGAACCTTCCAAGACATGACTCCTGTCTCTCTTTCCTCTTCCTTGATGAGCATTGCCTTCACATCTTTCTTCTTCTTCTCCATGTCCTCCGTGTCTTTCTTTGAACTCACCCGATGCTCCAACAAAGAAGCCTCCTCACTCTTTGCTCCATTCATCTGGATCACATTGACCTCTACAACACCCAATATCAGGAAATAATTTACTGTAGTCCCTACTATACCTTTTAGACAAGTTTACACTTGGGCAGCGGGTCATTACAACTTAGGTTAATACTAGGATCTAAGATCACCCTACAAAAAACAAGCTTGGCCTGGTGATCACAACTTTAAAGCCAGTGATGGAAACAACCATCAGAAGATACCTACCAAAAGAAAAGCTTGAAATAGCATGAAAACAGGGTAAAGACATCCATACCATCTCCAGCTTCAATCATCTTGTCACCATCATCATCCATATTCTCTTCCATGCTTCTTACGTTTTCCATCAGCTGCTTAAACAGTGGACCATTCGCAAGCAATTCATCAAATGCTCCCTGCTCCTTGATCTCCCCTTCATTGACAAGAATAATTCTATCAACTTGTGATAGGAAGTGTAACTGATTCGTGACCAAAACACGAGTCTTTCCCCGGAGTTTCTCTAGGAGACAAGTTTCAAACACCTGTTGAGCAACATGAGCATCAAGGGCACTTAATGGGTCATCCAAAAGGTAGACATCAGCATTGGAATAAATGGCTCGAGCTATGGAAACACGCTGCTTTTGCCCACCACTAATATTAACCCCACGTTCTCCAATCTCTGTTAGATCTCCATTTGGTAGTGATGCCAAGTCCTGAGCAAGAGCACTGACGTCAATGGCCATCTTATAGCCCTCAGGTTCATAAGGAGATCCCAAAAGTATGTTATCTTGCACACTTGCATTGAAAATCCATGACACTTGAGGGACATATGCTACCTTACCCCGAACAATTGCTGGGCTTCCAGAAACTGCTGGAAGATCCCCAAGGATAGCTGAGAGAATTGATGATTTCCCTGCCCCTGTGCTCCCCACAATAGCCACTAAGCTACCAACCTCAACATGCAAGTTTATGTTTGACAATGTTGGCCACTCCAATGTAGGCTCCCAGGAGAATGTGCTGTTTTCTATAGAAATGGCTGGTAAGCCAGATTCCAGGGCTGGGTTTGGTTGTAGATCCCGTTCGTCAGCTACCAGAAATTCTTGCAGTCTCTTAAGAGAGACATTTGCATTAACAATGTAGACAATAAGGGTTGGTAGTGTGTAGAGTGGATACCGCAGTACTGCAAAAAGAGAGAGGGATGTGAATGTCTTGGCTGGGGTCAATTCACCTCCAAAATAAGTGTAGAGCCCGAAAGCAAGAACTGCCACCAAGACTGGAGCAGCATATAAAAGGAATGAATTGACTGCATTGAGCAGCTGTGACTTTCTGAGCCAGCTGATTTCATCAGCCCTGATGCCCAGAACTTTCGTCTTGAAGCTTTCCTCCCAGCCAAAATATTTCACAATATCCATTGCAGAAAGAATTTCACTGATAAGATCAATTCGCTTATCTGTACACTGCAAGCCCTGTTTCTGAAGATTCTTCATCCAACTAATGATGAAGGCTTGAACAGGAAACAGTGCAATGAGCATCATTGATCCAAGAATTGATGCCAACCCAAGCTGTTGATACAAGAGTACAATCGCAATGATGATACGAAGTGGTGCAGACCAAAGTGAATGTAGCTGCTGGCAGGTTTGCTGAACAGCATCAGTATCTGAGGTCATAAGGTTGGTTATCTTACCCATTGTGAAACCTCTTCGACCTGCTTGAGACAGCCGCAGAGATTTTCGGAAGATAGCTGCAGTCAGGGCTGAGCGAGTACGGAACCCAACTCGAATGACATTTTGAAAGTACTGGGCTTCACATAGCACTCCAAATATCGCCCCAGCAAAGATCAATGTAGCATATACATAGCCTTTCCAAACAGGCTCTTGATTTTGCATTGACACCAAGAGCAGGCTCAAGCAGACGGGACCCACAAACTGAGCTGCATCATTTCCAAGCTTGTAAATCCCACCAAGCCAGAAGCAAGCTCCTAGACTGCGGTTCAATGCTCTAAGCAAACTCGGGTTAGGTTGAGCCCGTTCTTCATACCAGTAATGCTGAAAAGTTGAGTACAGTTGTTCTGTTGTATCCCACTTATCAAGAAGCCAGACATCCTTGTCGCCAATTGGCTTCTTGTAACCAGATTTCATCAAGGGTGTCATCCATTCAAACAAAAGAAAGGAGATGAAGCTTGCATTGCGCTCAGGGCAAACCTCCTGTTCTCCAGCCAGGGGTTCATACTCTGACCCATAGTATGGCTCATCATGAACCAGGATAGGTGTAAAATCAGTTTGAGGCTCCAAGGCCGGGAAGTAAAACGTGTAAAAGACACAAAAGAAAACTGCACAGAGATATTCCCCGAACACAACTCGCATGGCCACATCTGTGGAATAGTCTTTGAGAGCAAGCAGATACCGGAGTATGGCTGTTTGTGCCACCACTACATAAACAAGTACAAATCGGACATACCAAATGAGGTCTTTAGTGTACGTCTTCATTTCAACGCACAGCATTGCCAACACAGAAAGCCATGTTGCAACAGACACCAGGAAGGTCAACAACTGCCAGACACCACCAACTCACAGCAGATAAAATGTCAATGCCACAGTCCAATGCAACACAATCCACATCATATGAATTCAGCCGACAATGTTATAACATATTCCAAAGTGCGCACTGCACTCCAGAAGAGCACACAGCAATTACCACTAGCTCTCTCTTCAAACCACCAAAGAAAGACCCCCCGCAAAAGAAAAAAAAAACAAATCCAGATGTCACATTCAAAAACAAAAAAGAAAGATGCAGGCACAAGTCAGCGTAATGAAGAACTGGTTGTTTTCAGCTGCAGGGGGGTAATGTGTAGGCTACTAGTTCCTCCGATTGGAAAGCAAGCTCTCTTGTAACCCTGGTCTACCTTAGGAAGTGAGAGAGGTTTTTTGTTTGTGATCTTCTTTCTGTCATGATTATTATGAAAGATATGCTGTCCCTGTATGTCCCTGTATAATTTTACACAAATTCTTGGCTGCTGAACTCAATTTTCATGTCAATTAAGAGCCGTAATTGCACCCGCAAAAAAGCCAGGCAATTGATGGCTCTGTCTAAGGCGGCACAAGAAAATCATATCCATGAAATTAAATTCTGCTGCTTTGGATCCACATTTGGATCATCACTGGATATGGTGACCTCCACATCACATAGGGTAACATCTAGAACAATTAGCTTGATACAATGAGCAGGTGTGTGTGTGTGTGTGTGTGTTGAGCTGCGAGAGGGACAAGGGAAGAAAATTTGAGCAGGTACCTCATAGGGAGGCAGAGAAAGCTCCCCGTCGAGATTGACGTTAGAGATCCCAAACACGACTTGCAACAGTGGTCCAATAACACAACAGGCAACCAAGAGGATGGCGAACAAGTGTCCCCAGGGAGGATTCTTGAGCTTGAATTTTTTGTTGTTGTGGTATGCAGAAGATGAAGAAGGAGAAGAAGAAGAAGAAGAAGAAGAAGCAACAACATAATAGATACGGTAAAGCGTAACACAGAGAAGGAGCAAATTGGAAACAGTAACGACAAAAGAATCGACGAGGCAAGGGGTATAAGCACCGAAACCAGAAGGCAAGTGAGTAGCCCATTTCCCTTCTTCTTTTGGACGACAAAAACCCTCCATCAACAACGACGACAACGACGACGTCGTCTTCTCCAACAACGA
>Ga0116230_10006385_pt1 | contig 11618 bp, 10 predicted proteins | sample S1TSphfallax_3_FD_88678 | JGI IMG/M metagenome (GOLD analysis project Ga0116230, IMG submission 88678) | Host-associated microbial communities from peat moss isolated from Minnesota, USA - S1T2_Fd - Sphagnum fallax MG | ecosystem: Host-associated > Plants > Peat moss > Unclassified | place...
ATCGGCGATGACGCGCGCGATATGCGGGGCGTAGGACGGAGAGAACGTCATGTTCGCGACGATACGCAGTGGCTCGCCGCGCTCCGCTTGCTGGAGGACACGCTCGATGAACGTGTAGCCCTTATTCGAGGTGCCGGATTTCCCGTAGACACCCGAGGTGCGGACGATGAGGTGCCGCGCGCCGTGCCTGCGAACGAGAAGTTCTCCGGCCAGCTTCGAGGCTCCGTAGGCGGAGAGCGGATTTGGGGCGTCGGTCTCGTCGTACGGTCGCGTCGCCCGGCCATCGAACACGTAATCCGTGGAGATTGTGACGAACACGATGCCGCGCGCCGCGCAGGCTTCGGCCGCCGCGTCCACGGCGAGCGCGTTCGCCTCGAACGCCGAGCGCGGGGTACGCTCGCACGCATCGACGTTGTGGAAGGCCGAGCAATTCACCAGCACGGCTGGGCGCAGACCGTCGAGAAAGGCCTCGAGAGCGCCCCGATCGAGGAAATCGAGTTCGGCGTGAGCGGGAGCCGCAATCTCGCGGCGCTCGCCCCAGGCCTCCACGAGCGCGGCGCCGAGCTGGCCGCTTGCGCCGATCAAAGCGATCACGAAGTCGTTTTCGCGCTTCAAAACCTCTGACCTCGAAGCGCCTGCGAGTGGCCAACGTGCGGGGGCTTCGGAGGTGGAGGGATGGCCACCACGTGTCGAACCGCAACGCGATGACCACGATGTCTGCATCCCAGCCGCACCGCGACTTCCCGCTCGCACCGGAGCTGCCGCTGCCCGCCGGTGTCAACGAGTCCGAACTCGCGGCGTTTCTCGAAGGCGTGTGCGTCGACGGCGCCCCGCCGGCCGAGATGCAAGCCTATTGCCGCAGCGATTTCCGGCGTTTCGTGTACACGTGGGGTCTGGCCGAGCCGCTCCGCGGCACCGCGCTCGAACTCGGTGCGAATCCCTCCTTCACAACGATGCTGTTGCGTGAATTCTCGAGCCTCGATTTGACGCTCGCGAATTTTTTCGCTGACGGACTGCCGTCGGCGAGCGTGCAAAAGGTCACGTACACGCCACTCGACGGGGGCGACTCGCAAAGCGTTGCTCTTTCTTTCGATCATTTCAATACGGAGACGGCTCCATTTCCCTATCCCGACGCTTCCTTCGATGTCGTGTTCTTTTGCGAGATCATCGAACACTTACTGATGGATCCGTTGCACGTCTTGCGTGAGATCCATCGCATTCTACGGGCGGACGGCGCGCTCGTCCTTACGACGCCCAATGTGGCGCGGCTCGCAAACGTCGCGCGACTCATCTCCGGAGCGAACATCTACGACCCCTACTCCGGCTACGGGCCATACGGCCGCCATAATCGCGAGTACAACCGTCACGAGCTTCATTTGCTCCTCACCTACGCCGGTTTCGAGCCCGAGCAATCGTTTACGGCCGACGTGCATCCCAACGACGCCTATACCTATGCCGACCGCAAGACGTTGCGCGCGCAACTCGACTATCGCAAGCACGACCTCGGGCAGTACCTCTTCACGCGCTCACGACGCCTCCCCGCCGCTCGTCTGAAGAAGCCGGAGTTTCTCTATCGGAGTTTGCCGGCGGACCAACTGGAGCCGTGGCCTGCGCCACCGTTGTGAAGCAGCCGCGAGCGTTATCGCGGCCATTGTCGCGCCATGCGGGCAAGCATAGCGCGTATTCCGCCTCCAAACGTCAAATACCGATGGCCGAGAAATCCGAGCGGCACGTTGACCGCGATCGAAATGATCTTCGAGACGAGCGGTGCGAAATGCAAGCCGACGGTACACCCCTCGACGATGGCCGCGGTGAGCAACAGGGACGGTATCTGCAAAATGAGATACGTGCGCGCTTGTTTCACGAACGTACGATCGAACGCGCGAAACGTCAGGTACTTGTTGAGTAGGAAATGCACGACGGCCGCCACGGTGAAGGCGATCGACGTGCCCAGCCACAGCGCGATGCCGAGTCGCACGAATGCTGAAAAAAGTCCGACGTCGATCGCGAAAACGACGGCACCGGCTGCGAGATAGCGCAAGAACGTCGGCCCATCGAAGGCGCGTCGAAGACCGATAATGAAACCGCCCAGCGATCGTTGCAATAAAGTCAAAACCGAAGAGGCGCGGAGGGTCCAGGCGTGTCCAGCAGGAGTTCCAAAGAGATCGTTCCAGGCCTCCTGCCGAGAACGGATCTCCCGCTTTTGACGGTCATCATCGTGGCGGCGATCTTCTTGACACCGATTCTCCGATCGCCGCTGCTCGGCGACGACGCCTTCAACTCGTACATGACCGGCTACATGAAATACCATGGCATCTTCGGTCTGGACTTCCTTCAGATCTACAACAGCCGAGTCATCGCCGCCGAGGGACGCTTCATCCCCGGCATGACACTCCTGCAATTCACGATGTGGTCCCTTACGCAGAGTGCGGTTACGATCAAGACCGTGCAGGTTCTGGCCATTCTGAGCGACGTGCTCTTGCTCTACGTCTTCGTCATCAAATACAGCCGTTCGCGTTCCCTCGCGCTCTGGTCCTCGCTAATCGTGCTCGCGACGTTCGAGATTCGGGACTTTTACGATCCCTACGCAGGCATCGTCATCGTGATGCAGCTCATCATGGCGGCGCTGCTCGGTTCGTTCATTCTCATCGTCGACGAACTCGACGGTCCGAGCAGCGGGTGGCGCATTCCGCTGAGCGTGGCGCTGTATGCCGTTGCCTGTCTCACCTACGAAACCGCCTATCTGTACCTCGCGATCATCGTACTCTTGTTCTGGTTTCGGTCGGGCAGCATACGCACGACCCTCGCGGGTTCGAGTCCCTTCGTCGCCGTGCTGGCGATTCTCGGCGTGATCGATCTCTTTGCGCGGAGCGCGGCAAAGATCGCCGCCGTCCCGATCGGAACCCCGACCGGCATTGGGGAGTGGGCGATCGCATTCAAGCCGCTGGTCGTTCTCGGAACCTGGTACTGGCAAACCGCCGGCGCGATTCCGCTGGTCTACGTCGCGCTCGATCCGAAGCATTATTTCCCGAGTTTCGAGCGGATCGTTTTCCGGCACTCGACGATTGCGCCGCTCCTCTTTGTCGCGACGCTCGTGACAGGTTTTCTTTTCCTCCGTAATTCGGCGGCGCGCTCGCCGGAGAATCGACGAGGCGTACCGCTCTGGCAATCGGCGCTCATCGGCGCGCTGATGGCGATCCTTCCGGGCGCATTGATCGCGCTCTCGCCGCGCTGGCAACTAGAGGTGACGCCGGGGCTCGCATACCTTCCCGTGTATCAGGCCGGCTTCGGCATCGCCATTCTCATCGGAACGTGCCTCGCCTGGCTTCTCGCCGAGGCCTCACCGGTGCGGACGGCCGTCGGGCTCATCGTTCCGTTCGCGGTCGCGCTCGTCATCCTCGTCACGTATCAAGCCAATGCGCTGACGCTTGCCCTGTACGATCCGACCTGGAATTGGTCCCGCGAAAACCTGACCCAGTCATTCAAGCTGGGGCTCCTCGACGCGGCTCCGCCTGACGCCGCCGTCTACCTGGATGAGACGTATCCATTTTTCTACGGGAACGCGTTCATCTGGGACACGCGATACCTCGCCTACCTCTACTCAAATAAGCGCGTCGCCGTGTATCCCCAATCCGACATCGGGTCGACCTCGAGTCTCTGCCAGGGCCAGTCCCATGGATGCGTTCCGACCGTCCCGGCATTTCAGTTTTTCAATCATCCGCTTACGTTTTCGAGCGGTGCGACCACGCTCGTAAGAATCGATCGAGTCGAATACGACGAGAAGACCGGCATCGCCGTCGGCCACGAGGCAACGATCGTGGAACGCGGGGACGAGATCGGAATACGGCCCGCGACCGTTGCCCGCGCCCTGGACGACCGGGATTTCACCATCGAAGCGGTCGGTCCGAATTGGCGTCGATTTCACGTCGCCACAACGTGCGGGGCGGTCAGCGCGAACGTATTCTCGAGCGCCGATTTCGTCGATCTCACATTCGGAACCGGGTTCTACGGGCTCGAACAAGCCGCGGGATCGTCGTGGCACTGGGCGAAGTCAAATGCGGAATTAATCGTAACGAACGCAATCGGGAAGACGCTGCCCGCTGACGTCGCGCTCACGCTGGAAGCGCTCGATCCGCGTCCGTCGACCGTCAACGTTCGGTTTGGAACCACGCAGATCGTGAAACAATTCGCCGGAAAAGCCGTCGACGTTCACCTGCACGTCGATTTGAAACCGTACCAACCCCTTCGCATCGACGTATCGACCACGGCAGTCAAGCCCGCGAGCATCCCCGACCCGCGAGATTTGCACTTTCGCGTCATCGACGCACATGTCACCAGCCTATCAACCCTTGCCCACTGCTAGAAAATTGGACCAATGATCGTAACACGCACGCCTTTTCGCATCACGCTCGGTGGAGGAGGTACCGACCTGCCCGCCTTCTATGAGAAGCACGGCGGCTACGTGCTCGCACTCGGTATCGACAAGTACATGTACGTAACGATGAACGTCCCGTATGCCGATCGCAAGGTCCGCTTGCACTACACGCAGAGTGAGACGGTGGACTCCGTTCGCGAGCTGAAGCACGAGCTTGCGAGAGAAGCGTTTCACGCGCACGGCATCGACGACGCCGTCGAGGTCGCCTCGCTCGCGGATCTCCCGGCCGGCACGGGGCTCGGTTCGTCGAGCGCCTATCTCGTCGGCTTGTTGACCGCGATCCGCGCGTATCTGGGTAAACCGTCGACGCAACACGCCCTCGCGCAGGAAGCCGTCCGCATCGAACTCGACGTGCTCGCGAAACCCATCGGCCAGCAAGACCAGTTCATGGCCGCGCTCGGCGGACTCACCGAGCTCTTCATCGACCGCAGCGGATCCGTTACCGTGAAATCGATAGACTTACCAGGATTCGCGGTCAACGAACTCGTTGCGAACACGCACTTGTACTATACGAACATCCAGCGCACGACGACCGACATCTTGGGCGAGCAAACCGCTTCCTTACGAAGCGGAGGCGGAAACGTCGAGTCGGCGCTGACCGAGATCATCGACATCGGGCATGCCATCGGCGCCGCCGTGCGCAGCGGGAATTTCGATGAGTTCGGGCGACTGACACATACGCATTGGGAAGCGAAGAAGCGTCTCTCCGGGAAGGTGAGTCTCCCGCAACTCGATGCGCTCTACAGCGAAGCGCGCGCGCGCTTCGGCGTCCTCGGCGGCAAAGTCGTCGGCGCCGGCGGCGGCGGCTTTCTGATGCTCTATACTCCACAAAACGGCGGTGCCTTGACGGAGTTCATGGCTTCACACGGTATGGCACGGCTCACCTACGCCGCCGAATACGAAGGATCGCGCGTGCTCGTCAACACGATGAATGGTCGCTCGATTGCCGACGCGCATCACTACAGCGCCCGGAGCAACGGTTCGCCGAATTAGCGGCCCGGCTTGCTAGGATGCGCTATCGTTCTGAGAATTTCGGATGCGCAAAATGCGCGGCACGATTCCAACGCCGAACGTCAGGTAGCGGTGCGCCAGAAAACCGATCGGGAAGTTGACGATCGTCGCGATGAGCGCGGCGACGGTAGGACGGACGCCATGCGTCGATAGGAAGTTTACCACCGCCAGCGTGATGAGCCACTGTGCGCCGATGACGGTCACGAACGTTCGGGCCTGATCGTATCCCGAGCGGTCGAAGCGGCGGAAATTCGTGTACCGATTGAGCGTAAAATGAACGGCGGTCGCCGTGAAGTAGGCGGCGGACGTCGCGATCAGAAGCGGCGTCCGTAGCGAGACGAGCCACGCGAAGAGTGCGAGGTAAATGACCATGACAAGGCCGCCGATTGCCGCGTACGTGATGAACAAACGCTGCGAAATCCGGTCGCGCGCTAAGCGGCGAATCAACTCCGCCGTTCGGAAGGGCAGCGTCCCGCGCGGTGCCGACTCGTCCTCGGGAGCGAGGCTCAAACGCGAAGCATCCGGCGGCCGACCACGAGATTGAACTCGGCGATTGGCAGCGGTAGCGGGAAAAACCGGGTCGTATCGTCGACGAAATAGCGCCGCAACTGGGAGTCGACCTCGGCGTACGTGTTCACGTGTTCGTTACGAATGATGGGGCCGTAATCGAGCCCGAATCGCTTCTTGAACATTCGCTCGGCGGAAATTTTTCGCGCGACGCTGTACGCAAGGCTGCCCTCGGTCGGCAAAACGACATCGAACACGCCGCCCGGACGAAGGAGGCGGCTGATTTCCTCGACGGCGGCCGGCAAATTCCGCAGATGCTCGAGGACGTGCACGGCGATGACCCGATCGAAGAAGCCGTCCGGGAACGCCTGCCGATCCTCGATGCTCGCTTCGTGGACCCGTTCCGCCGGAATCTGCTCGGCGAGCCGCGCGCAGAACTCGGCGCGCGTTTCGAGCACGTGGTATTCTTGCGCGCCGAGGTCTTCGAAGGGCAAGTGCCCGCCGATGCCGGCCCCAATTTCAAGCGTCCGAGCGTTTGCTGGGACCGTCAAGTGCGAAAGGCACCCGTGGTTGAAGCGCTCGACGAAAGCGTAGCGCGTCGGCAGCTCTTCGTGCCACGCCATCATAAAGGCCTCGCGAGCCGCTTCCTCCTCGCTCGTAAGCGTGATCGGAACCTTCGGCCACGTAAAGTCCCCGCGTCTCATCGGTCCGCCCTTCGTTCCTTTTCGGTGCGATTCCGTTTCGCCGGCTCGAGCCGCGCCCTAGCTCGGCTCGAGCGAAGCGGTACGCTGCGCGGCAGTGAGCTCGTGCGCGGGTTCGAGTGACGAATCGGCCGCGCGGCGGCCTGCCAGAACGAATCGGATATGAGCGAGGTCACGGAGAAATTTCAGACTGTCACGTCGCGGGCTCATCCGGCTATCGGCATCGTTGCTCCAAAGGACCGGGAATTCGAGGATGCGTTTTCTCGCCCTGAGCGCTCGCATGATGACTTCGATGTCGTACATGAAGCCGTCGGTCACTGTCGCTCCGTAGAGCGCCTGAGCCGTATCGCGGCGATAGAGTTTGAAGCCGCACTGGGTGTCCGAAATATACGACGGAATCCCCATCGCGGTATGGATAATCACGGAGAACACGCGCGATCCGACACGCCGCAGCAGCGGTTGCTCGCGCACCACGCTGCCGCGCATGCGGCGCGATCCGTGCGCGATGTCACACATGTTCAGATCGAGCATCGTCAATCCGACCCGGGCGATGTCGTAGGGCACGCAGAGGCCGGAATCGGCAAAGAGAACGTACCGTCCGCGCGCGTGGGCGATGCCGCAGCGCAAGGCATGGCCCTTCCCGCGATTTCGTTCGTACCGCAGCACCCGCAAGGACGGGACCGAAGGCTGGAACGAGGCCGCCTTCGCGGCCGTATCGTCGGGCGATCCGTCGTCGACGACGATGATCTCGCCGGCGATTCGTTCGGCGGCGAGAAACGCGGATGCCGCGAGAATATCGCGTTCGATCTTGGCCGTTTCCTTGAAGGCCGGAATGACGATGCTGAGATCAGGTGGAGCGTCGATATGCATGTTAGATGCCCTCTACTGCCAGTCGCCGCCGCGGTCACGCGGAACGATTCGGCGCAACGTGAAGAGATCGCCGCCGCGCACTTCGTCGATCCGCTTGCTCCAGGACCGATATCCATCGTACGGAGCAGCGACGAATTTGCCCGTTATGCCGGCGGCGCCATCCGACACCAGAAACGCCGCGGCTTCGCCGCCCACCGAGGCCGGCACCCCGCCGCGTTCGATTTCGGCCTTCGTTCGCTCGAAGAAATCGCCGGCGGCCGCGACCCCGTTCGTCAGGGTTTGTTCGTGCAGTCGCGTGATGACGAAGCCCGGTGCGATGCAATTGATCTCGATGCCGTAGGGTGCCATTTCAATCGCGGCCGTCTCCGTCAAGCGAACGACCGCCGCCTTGCTGCACGCGTAGCCCGTGTAATTCGGAAACGGCGATGCCGCGCCGCCACCCGAAAACAGGGCGATGCGTCCGCCACGCGATTCGCGCATGCGTTTACATGCCTCGCGCAAAACGGTGAAGGCGCCGAACAAGTTGACCTGAATGACGTCGGCCCATTCGCGGGGATCGACGTCGGTGATCAATCCGATCGGACCGTAGATTCCGGCGGCGTGAATCACCCCGTCGAGCGACCCGTTCGCCTCGCCGGCAAGATCCATCGCCCGCGCGACTTGGCTTTCGTCCGTCACGTCGGCCACGATCGACGCCACGGAACCGGCCGGGTCGAGCACTCGAAGCGCTCGTTCGGCGGCCGCCAAATCAGCGCCGCCCCGAGCGCAGATCGTGACGCGCGCACCGGCTCGCAGACACGCTTCCGCAGCCGCATACCCGATGCCCAAGCTGCCGCCGGTAACGAGGACGCTCTTGTCCTGTAAATCGATCGACGGCACATCGATCGCCCCGGAAGGATTCATTATGCGGCCGGACCGGCCCCGAAGAGGCTCTTCGCGGAGTCGGCGCGCATGCGGTCCAATAGAGCGGAAACGATCACGAGTTCGATTTCATGCATTTGAATGAAAGGTTCATCCTCTTGAAGATTTGTGTTGCGGGGCTTTGGCACTGTGGACTCGTTACGGCGGCTTGCGCCGCGACACGACACGATGTCGCCGCGACCGACGTCGATCCTTCGACGATCGCGCTTCTTCATTCCGGCAAGACGCCGATCTTTGAGCCCGGCCTCGACGGCCTGCTTGCGGAGAATGTCGCGGCCGGGCGGCTCTCGTTCGCCGATGCGCATGATGCCGTTGCCGGCAGCGAGGTGCTGTGGCTGACCTACGATACCCCGGTCGGCGACGACGACACGCCCGACATCGCGTTCGTCCGCGCCCGTGCCGACGAGTTGCGCCGGCTCCGGCCGGACGCGCTGCTGCTCATCTCATCGCAAATTCCGAGCGGGTTCTGCGCCGAACTGCAACTGGCGCATCGGGCCGAGTTCGGGCGAGCGCTGCGCATCGCATACTCCCCGGAGAACTTGCGACTCGGCAAAGCCATCGAAACGTTCCTGAACGCCGATCGATTCGTCGTGGGGGTCGACGACGCCGCCGACCGCACGGTCCTCGAAAGCGTGTTTGCCACCTTTGGGCGGCCCATCGTGTGGATGTCGGTGGCCTCCGCCGAGGTCACGAAACACGCCATCAACGGCTTCCTGGCAACGAGTATCTCGTTCATAAACGAGATCGCCGCCATTTGCGAGGCCGGCGGCGCCGATGTCGCGGAGGTCGAGCGCGGACTGCGTACCGATGCGCGGATCGGTCCGCAATCGTACGTCAAGCCGGGACCCGGTTATGCGGGCGGAACGCTTGCACGCGACGTGCGGACGCTCTCGATGCTCGGCGATCGATTCGACTTGCCGCTACCGATGCTGCGGTCGCTCCCGCTCAGCAACGACCGCAATAAAGCCTGGCTTCGGCACGGCCTCGAATCCGCACTCGCGCCGGCCGGAGCGATCGTCGCGATCGCCGGTCTCACGTACAAAGGCGGGACCAATACGCTCCGGCGATCGAGCGCGCTCGAGCTTGCCGCCTGGGTGCTCGGCGCCGGCGGCCGCATCCAAGCCTTCGATCCGGCCGTCGATGCGCGCGATCCCGCGCTTGGAGAAGACATCCGGCTCATGTCGTCGCTGGGCGAGGCGCTCGAAGGAGCGGCGGCCCTCGCGATCGTGAACGAAGTCGCCGGTTTACGCGATCTCGCGGTCGACGCCGTCGTCTCGGCGATGGCCGAGCGCCCGCTGATCCTCGACGCGCCGAGAACGCTGCCCGCCGCTTTCGCGCACGATCCGCGTCTGCGGTATCGCACGATCGGCTTCAAAGCGGCCGAGCCTGCACATCGCTGAAAAAGGTCCGGCGCTTCGGTGCCGCCTAAAAAGTCGAAGAATGAAGATCGCGGTAACCGGCGTGGCGGGTTTCATCGGCAGCAATCTGGCCGATCGGCTACTCGCCGAGGCGTACGACGTCGTCGGCATCGATAATTTGGCCTATGGCGTGCGCGAACAGATTCCCGCAGGCGTCGATTTCCGCTGCGTCGATATTCGCGATCGATCGCTCTCCGAACAGTTCGCCGGCTGCGATGCCGTGTTCCACCTCGCCGCAAAAAATTGCATCTCGGATTGCCAGCTCGATCCGGTCGAGACGAGCGATATCAACGTGACGGGAACGGTGAACGTCTTCGAGAGCGCGCGCCGCGCGGGGGTTCGCAAGGTCGTCTACGCGGAGTCTTCAGCATTGTACGAGGGATCAGCGACCCTTCCGACCCCCGAGTCGGACATCGCTCCGCAGAGTTTCTACGCGGTGAGCAAGCTCGGCGGGATGGCGTTCGCCGAAGGCTACGCGCGCTTCTTCGGCATGCGCATGACCGCGCTGCGCTACTTTTGCGTATACGGCCCGCGGCAAGACTACCGCCGCACCGTGCCGCCGGTGATGAGCGCCTTTATCATGAAGATGCTGCGCGGCGAACGGCCGACCATCTACGGCACGGGGGAGAAGCGGCGGGATTTCATTCACGTCGACGACGTCAACGACTTTCACGTGCAGTGTTTGAGCGATGAGCGAACGGACGGCGGCGTCTTCAATCTGGGCAGCGGCACGAACGACTCCGTACGTGAGATCTATGCGAAGGTCGCGGAGCTGGTCGGGTTTACGGAACCGCCCGTGCTCAAGTCCGATTTGCCGGGTGAAGCGCAGGAGACGCTAGCCGATATCTCCGCCGCCCGGGCGCTCGGCTGGAAACCCAAGACGTCGCTCGAGGACGGCCTGCGCTCGGCACTCGACTATATCCGAGCTCACGTGGTGGCGAGCGAAGGGGTTTCGATCCGATAAGGACGGCCGTCGTGCGCCGAGCGGTAGAGCGCATCGACCATCGTCATGGCGCCGATTCCGTCGGCGGCCGTGCCCAAGAAAGCCGAGCCGGTCGTTACGGCGCTCATGAAGTCACGCCATTCCAGTTCCCACGAGCGATCCGGCTCATCGAAGACGATCTCCGTTAGCGTCGGGATCCCGCCTTCCATCGCGCGATCGGCGATGACGAGCCGCTCGACGCCATAGCTCTTTCCGAGACCCTCGATACAGAGCGAACCGCGCGTCCCATAGATCTCGAGGGAGAACAAATTCTTCCACTGCGTCCAGCTCGTATGAAAGCTGGCGATGGCACCGCTGCCGAAGCGGAAGAGGCCCTGCGCGTTGTCTTCGAGATCGCCGAGCGGCCAAACAGCCGTTTGCAGATAGGCAAACGCCTCGGCCGGTAATCCGGCGAACCAATGCATGAGGTCGGCGATATGGACGCCCTGATCGGTCAATTCGCCGCCGCCCGCCGCTTCGCGGCTGCCGCGCCACTCGCGCTCGTACCCCGGCCGGCCGCCGTGGCCATAGCGCGCCCGCATGTTGATGATCTCGCCGATCCGGCCGCCGGCAAATTCCTCATGCGCGCGCGCGATCGCCGGATGGTAGCGATGATTGAAGCCGATCTTCACGAGCCGCCCGGCTCGCTCGGCGGCCTGCGCGATCGCGCGCGCCTCCGCGAGATTGCGGCCCATCGGCTTCTCGAGCAGCACGTGCTTCCCGGCGTCGAGCGCCGCGATCGCGATCGGTGCCAACAGCATGTTCGGCGTCGC
>Ga0116230_10006386_pt1 | contig 11617 bp, 5 predicted proteins | sample S1TSphfallax_3_FD_88678 | JGI IMG/M metagenome (GOLD analysis project Ga0116230, IMG submission 88678) | Host-associated microbial communities from peat moss isolated from Minnesota, USA - S1T2_Fd - Sphagnum fallax MG | ecosystem: Host-associated > Plants > Peat moss > Unclassified | place: USA...
GGTCAATTAATCAAACTGCAAATTTTGAGACACTAAATCCTTGTTCCATAAGGAAAGAGAAAATGACAATAAAGTCTACAATTACTAACTATAGAATGGGGCAGTTTCTCCAGAATTGTTGCAGTAACAAAACTGCAATTTTTTAGTCCTGACAACAAGACTAAGTGTCATTTTGATGACCATCCAGGATGATCTCAATTTCCACAAGAGTACCTTATACTTTCACCTTGAGCACGTTTTATACAATCTTATTATTATTTTGTCCTTTCTTGGAAAAATTTGGAACCCCCAACTCTTGTTTTGTCTAGTCCTAAAGCTGCAGATTAGCCAATAATTTACATGTTTCAAACTTCTAAAGAAACATGTCTCCCAAGTCAAACCTGCCCCAACCATTAGTGGGTGCAAGTACATAGATAAGAATAAAAAACCATGAGGGATAGATAGGAGTCAAAAAATCATGGTGCATAGTGATGAAAACTGTAAATTTTTTTATATATTTTTTATCTTGACATTTGAAAGTTATGTTAATCATTTTAAATTGTGTTAAATGATTAATATCAATGTTGAAGAATTTAAATTTAAATATTATTAAATTTAAAATTTTGGTAGAAAAAAAAATTGATGGTAAAAAAATATACATGATAGCAACCTATCACTCACATTCAAAAAGCACTGACAATTTAAAAATTATGGAAGTTGAAATTCTTAAAAATTCAAAGTATGTTTCAAAATAATCTTTTACCATATGTAAATGGGGTGTAATGTGCATGACATATTAAACAACGTTGTAGTTTATGATACAAGAAACAAAAATCTAAAGTAGTTAGCATATTTTTGTATGATTAAAAATTATCACAATTTTCAAAATGAAACATAAAATTTGGCAAAATTTGCACACTTTGAGAATTTTATATCTTTTCAAAAATGATTAATACAAAACATGTGATCTATTGAGGCAACTATATACATTTTTAATAACAAGTTGGAAAGTATTTCACTTAAAAATTCTTTTGTATGAAAAAATGAAAAAGACTAAAAAAAAACTCATAGTCCTTTTGTAAAGTGATCCTTTTGACTTTTATTTATGTACGTGCACCTTAGCAAGTTCTTTTTGTCAATAATTTGACAAGATCATAGATGAAATCATAAAGAATGAATGATGCAATTTAGTATGAAGATTATTAAATTTATTATTTGTTCTTTATAAAGATCATTAAAGCATCAAAAGCAAAGTTCACACCTAGTGCTAAACCAATGGTCAACCACTATTAAAACTTCTTGATTTTCTGGTGCATTCACATATGTTGTGTTAGGTAGCATTGTTAATGTTGTGGCATCCTGGTTAGCAAGTGGTGTTAACATTTGTGATATTCAACATCCAAGCTTAAAGCTATATTCTCAATGTTAGGGACCTTAATGGTAACATCCTCAACACTCACTTAATTTTTTCAAAAGTATTTAGGGTTATCTATAGACTACCATCTTCCACATTGATGGTAATTAGTAACAAAGGAAGGCACTCACATTAAAAATTGCAATAGTCATCAAAGTTATAGTTAAAGCATATGTATGACACCTAACTAACATATTCATGTTCACATATGTGATAGTGGTGAGGGTTTAGGGTATGTCATGTGCAATGAATATGCAATGGGATTAGCTTGAACTTTTTTCCTTTCACACAATCATATCTTTCCCTAATTCTTTCATTTTTAACATTGTCTTTTCATCTTCCTCTTCTTTAATGCGTTCTACCTTCTATTCTTTTGACATTCATTTTTAGCTCCAACTTAATCCAACTTGCTATCTATGACCTATCTTTAGCTTATTTCCTTTCTACCTTCTTTTATTATTTATAATTGTTGCAATCCATTAATGAAACAAAACACAAAGTTGTTTTCATAATGGGTTGCATGTTGTTTAACATTACTAATCAAATGTTTAATTCCCATTCTCAACCTCTTAAGAAAGCATGTTGATTATCCTTTTATAGTTATTATGCATAATTTTCAATCTTCTACTATGTTTTATGTTATTTCATAGGATTTAAGTCATTTAGTGAAGCTGAAAAACATAACCTAATTCTCTAGATTATTTTTTTTAATATGAAAACAATCAACAAGTAGAATATTTAAAAATGTCCAAGTCCACCATTTTCAAGATTTGAATCGAAAAATTGAGGCTTGTTTTTTCAAAATAAAACACCAAGTACCAAATGTAATTTTTCAAACAATACAAGTTCTTTGAGTTATTTACAAGTTGGCAAATGGTGTCAAGTTTTTTATTTGTAATGAATTATTTCCAATAGGAAAGTTTAGTGTTTTTATGGCATTGCATGAATTTGTGTATGCAATGCATAATACATTTTTAAAACTAATAACTAGGACAAAAGGAACTAAAATGAAATTTGTGATGGAAGATTTTTAAGTATGGTGTGAATTGCTTTCAATTCAAGGTGCCATCATTGGCACCCACATCTTAATCTCAAAACCTTTTTATTTTCTAAAAATATAGTATTATTTCATTAACATAAGAAGACACTTTGTAGTTGTTAATGTTGTGGTAGATTATTAAAATATATTTACTGAAGTTTTCATAAAATTGTTGAATAATGTTGAGTTCTATGAAGATTTGGGTTATATAAACATGTTCAACATCATGGCTTGTTTGTAGTCAATAGAAGTTTCAAAGATGGCACCCCCAACTTACTTACCTAGTGACAAAAGTTATTTTCTTATAAGCTAGATTATGCACTATTATGAAAACAAGTTCTTTTTACAAAATTTTACATTTAAAAAAATTCCAAAATGACAAACATAAATTGGACTACCCTATCAATCTAAACAAGTTTATTTGGGCTTGTTGTTGTGACTATGGTGGTATTCTTTACTAGTTGAGTAAAAGACTATTTAACTAGTCATTTTGACTAACAAATCTATATTGCACCATTTGATTTGTCAAAACTCTATTTAAATTTAAATCATTTCTTTTATGGATTTTTATTTTAAAAATATTTCTTAAGTAAATAAATAGTAAATAAGTTTAGGTAGGTGATAGTCCTAGCCTATGCACCTATCCTACTTAGTTACTTTAGTTTAGCCTACTTACCCTAGCCATTTAAGCATGCACATAAGTTACAAGTATAAGGGATTGAACTTATCACTTCCAAAATGATAAACCAAGTCCTTATCAATGGACTACGCGTCCACAAGGTGACAATTATTATCAAGTTTTTTATTTCATATGTTTACTTCACATCATTATTTATGTAGGTAAATAATTAAGTTAGATAATTAATAAATAAGTTGGAGGTAGGTTGGTAGGTAAGTTGCAAGCTGGTAGGTAGGTAGGTAGGTAGGTAGGTAAATAGGCTTAGATAGGTAGATAAGCCTAGGTTACCTACGTATTTGGGTTTACTTACAGGTAGTGGGTAGTAGGTAGATAGACCTAGGCTACTTATTGAACCTATGTAATAAGTAAATAAGTAGGCCTACATAGGTACATAGGAAGACTTAAGCTACCTATTTAGCCTAAATAATAAAACTAACTTTGCTTAGTAACTAACATAACATGTCCAATTTGACTAGAAAACCATTGATCATTTTAATCAAACATGTTGATGTTCAATTTGATAAATAATCAAATACATCATTATAATCAAATTCACTAATAAAAAGATACACATGTTATTCAAGTCATGGGCCTCTAGTCAAATTATATGTTCATTAATCAAAGTGGACAAACCGATCAACTTGGACATTTTAAAAAATCATGAATTATAAATCATAATAATGATGATACCATATAAGAAACAAAATTAGATGGTGGCAATCACCCACCTTAAGAGACAGATGGGGATAATTAGCTACCTCAAGAATGTCAAACTTCAAGAGTTCACCCTATTTAGGATGATCTAGATATTCAAGAATATATTTAGGGGCAAGATAAATCTAGAGAGGTTTTGAATAAGGAATTGATTTATTACCTTGGCAAAGATAGAAGTTTTTTTATTTACAATTCACATTTTTAAACCTTAAATTTGCAAATGTTTCTAAAAAATCTTTTATTGTTTGTGAAAAAAATTCAATAACAAAATCACTTTTAATTTGCAAATATCCTTTAAAATCTGTACATTAATTGCCAAAGAATAATTCATAGCTTATCATTGATCATGTTGGCTATAGGAACATCCATTGTGTTACTACTATTGTTGTTTTCTATAACTTTTAAAAACATCATATTCATAATTTAACTAAATTAGTAATACATTTTATCATATTTTCTTGGTTTGACTATTATCCTTGTTTATGTCTCGAAATACTTTAGATGTGCAAGTTCAATTACCCTCAATAAACAAACTACTAATATGTATACCATCGATTGACTATACAAGTAATTTGTTCCCTTTCTTTGTCTCTTCATCCATTGTCATATGAGTTAAAAAAAACCCATCTTCACTCATGTACTCCCTACTAATCAATGCCTTGTTGATTTGTTACATCTTGTTTTATAATTAACAAATGTTGGGGTTAGGGGATTTGACCTTGGGTTTTATAATGGAACATTTGTGGTTGTATTTTAAAAGTTCTTTAAATTTGGGTTTAGGTCAATTGTTGGCATTTGCAAGGGGACAATTGCATTTATGCAACTCCTAACACATGGTGGTAAGGGCATAGTTGCAAGTTGATCATATTAGAACCATGTTTCATCAATGTTGATGGTTCCATAAAATTAAAACCACCTTCAAACTTATTGAAATTCTTACATTCTAACTATATTTTTGGAATGGGTGGAATGATTAGTAAGTCATCATTAAAGTTGATAAAGTCTTACAAGTTGTTTGTTTGTTTGAAAAGGTCACCTCTGCCATCCATCAAATCTATTATGCCCAATGTGACACACTCCCAACTCCTTGAAGGACTCAAATGTGAGTCCAAGTGAAAGACAGCGGAAGAGTGAGGAGTCGAGACGCGCTCCCTAACTCACAACACTTTGAAGGGTAGAGGGGCGTGTTGGAGCTCCGGGATGGGACTAGGAAGAGTTGACAAACTTATTCACTCACATGGGCCTGCACACAACGCACACAAAGTGGTTAATGCATAGTTGGAGCACCTTTGGTGCTAGGACGAACCACGGGCAACACGAACACACAAGACTCACCACGGCCCGGACTTGGGGGAAGCCACCACCTTCCCCCTTATAATATACTCTGGACCTCTCCACGGGGCCCACATTCCAAATGGCTTTTCTTTCCCAGGACTCTCGCGTGGGAGGCCCGAAATCCCGCCAGCCGGGACTCCCGCGGCTTTGGAGCCCTGTAACTTTGCGAGCAGACCTCGGATCGAAGTGCAGTCTGAAGCAAAGTTGTAGCTCTCGTTGAGAGCTTTCCAACTATATGTGGCACGTCGTCTGCAGCTAAGTAAATTGGGTCGATTCCCGACTTTTTCTGGTCGGGAGTTAAATTGACAATTTGACTCCCGGCCTTTCTTTTGGCCATAACTTATGTTTCAGATGTCCAAATGAGAAATGCGAGCCCATTTTAGACATCTACGTTCCAAGAGCTTTCTAATTATATAAAGAACGCTACAAGAAATTGAGTTTTGACCCCTCAAATTGGTCTCTGAAGTTTCGAAAGTCCACCGGGACTCCTCCCAAAGTGGGAGTTGCCTTGGGAGTGTGAGGGCTCACTCCCTCACACTCTCCTACACTCTTGGGAGTCTATGACGTGATTCCCGGGCTTCCTCTTGGCCCGTACTCTTGCAACCCCTTTGCCTTGGTCGCGAGCCCAAAGCTAGGGTTGCGACACAATGGCTTGAAGATGGATTTAGTATTGAAAACCTCTTAAACCATATCATACACAATGTGCCCAATTTTTTGTTGAAAAAAAAGTTCAATTATTTCTTAAACATTTATACTTTAGTAACCTACATAACATATGTTTTGTCCTAACATTATAATTATTTAAAAAAACAAATCCCTAGTTATGGCACCCCACTTTTTTTTACAAGTTAGTCCACTCTTCATATGTGTGGACCAACATGCCTTTAAGGTGAAATCACTACCAAAAGAGCCCAAGGTGCCAACTTAAAAGTCCTTTTCCAAGGATTGCACATGACAGGTGTCATTTTTGTGTTGGTTTATAACTTAAAATTTTGTATTTCAAATACCTTTTTTAACACTACATTTTAGATACAAATACATTTTGACTACAAGCTGATTTCATATCATGTATATTATGCATTGATGCCATTTATCACAGATATATGAACTACTTTTGTTAAAACCACATTTTCAAAATCCATAATTTTTAAAGTTAAAAACACTTTTGAACCAAATGTGTTCAAATGGGTTTTAAAACAAAATCATTAGTTCAAGTCCTTTTGCCCTTCTAACCATCAATGTTAGAATCCTTTCCAATTTTCAAAAATAATGATGCACATTTGGTAAAAAAACAAAGATTGTCCATTCTTGAGATTTTAGTGTTTTAAACATGCAAAAAAAAAAATTGATTTGTGTCTAACTTTGAGCATGTAAACTTTTCAATTAATGAAAAATATTCCCACAAACATTATGATAATCCAAAGTATTATGCTTCCCTTGTAATATTTTAAATGTACAAAAATGTAGTTTTCAAGAGTGTCAACTCACTAGGGTGGTTCCTTTGACTATGATTTTACTCTTCAAATCATCGTTATTTAAAATTGATCTTTAACATTTACCTTGTCCAAATTTGCAAGGTGTTCTCAATGAAAGCATGAATAGGTAGATTGTTTGGATTGTCACACTTGTAATTTTTTAGATTAAATACAAACATAAAATTTTAAGCCATATTCAAAATTAACATTGTCAAATTTTTAATCATTCATGTTGTCATAACTTTTAATGGGAGTCATCATAAAAATTTTGGATGACTTCTAAAAAGATTGTGGACTCAAAATAGACTTTTGAAATGACAACATTATGTTACTCACATAGGAAAAATTGAAAAACATGGACTCAAAAAAATGTCAAAGTAGTGTCAAAATAAAAAATAAAAAATAAAAATCATCAAATCAAGAATTTATTAATGAAGTGCATTGAAAGTTTCCTAATATATATATATATATAATTTTTAAAAAGTTTTAAATGACATGATTGAGTCCATTTCACATTTTTTTGATCAATCACATGTTTAGGGTTATTCATAGGTTGGCTAATTAATATTTATGATTAAAAACATAGGGGATAATTATAGGATTTATGGTTTGATAATTGTTAAAATTGCAAAAGAAATCACTAATGTTAGATTATGAACTCTTAAACGCCACTTTTGAGTCGCTTCACCATGCTTTCATCTTTCATTTCATTTAACCATCACTAAAGTTAGGACTTCAATGTGTTGGACTAGTTAAAGTAGCACCGTTTTTTTGCTTGAATTTTCACACTATTAGAATTTTGGTTAATAACTATTTTTTTCCCTTTTGTTTTCTTCCTTATTGGCCCCATTGTTACATCAATCAATTGTGTTGGATTTATCGTGGTAGAAAACACACAAAAAAAGTACAAGTACATAGATATCTTTCTTTTTTTTTTCCTTAAAATTAATGTTTTTTCATTATATTAATAATTTTTGGGTTTCTATTTACAAATACTCAATTTGATTTTTCATGTGTTTATGTTTGCAAGGGCTAAAATTCAAGACAAGGTTCATTGTTATCTTTTAGATTTTGTTTCCAAATATTTGAACTTTAAACTTCATTTCATTGGAAAAAATTTCATTTGTTACATCCTTTGTGGTAAAGAAAAAAAAGGTACTATGTTTTCTACTTCCAATTCATTTTATGTCAATGTATTCCATTTCTTTTGCTTTTGTTGCAAATTCACACAAGATTAAGAAGCTACTAATGTTTCTTGTTATTTTTTATTTGTAATTGGGTGAAAGCACTTTAGGGTGGACCAAAAGAGATAATTAAAAGTTCATTTTAAAAATCCAAATCTAGTGATTTTTCAATAAAAACACATAGATGATGTTGAAATTTAATTTTTTTTCCATTTCCAAGTTGATACCACCTTAAATTGAACCATTTAAAAATATTTCTAAAGTATATGGGCTTTCAAAAATCAATTTACATATTTAAGAAGACTTTATGATTTTGAAGTCTTCATTTTGAATCTTTAAAAAAATGAGAGACCTATTTTTACAAAAAAAATTCATCTTAAACATTATGATAGTTCAATGTGTGGTTGTTAAAAGTTGCAAACATGTTTTTCAACTCAACTAGAAGCAAAACATTCATAACCATAATATTTTGGACATTGACATTGAATGTACCTTACATTGCAAAATGCATGTTTGATCAAATATTGATTTTTTGGTGTATTCTTTCATATTTGGGAGGATTGAAACATAAATTTTAGTTTCTAATCTCATATTTGCTACATTTTTCAAGTGCATTTGAGTTGTATGTAACAAAACTTGACTAACTCTAATAAATTGTCACTATGACTTCCATAAAAGTCCTTTGAATTGTGTTTTTGCCCATTTCAACTTAGATTCAAGAAGAGGTAATATGTTTTCTACTTTCAATTCATTATATGTCAATATACTCCTTTTTTTCTTGCAAATTCACTTAATATCAAGAAGCTATTAGTATTTTATATGCTTTTTTTTTACAATTCAACTCAAATTCAAGAAGCTTCAATATTGCAATGGCAAATTGCTTACATTCAAACCCTTGCCCATGCTATTCACAATTCAAAATTACAATGCCAAATATGCCCATGCTTGCCTAAAAACTTTTCTTGTTGGCATTTTGGTGTAATAATAACCTTTAATTTTGGAAGAGACATGTAAAGCAAAAAGGGTGTGATCTTCTAGTGGTGGCAATACAATAAATTTGCATGACTTTAAGGAACATGCTTTAGGAACATGGAAGCATCCTAGGGCATAGGGAACTTCATTTTCAATACAAAAATTGAGTTAAAGAGCCATTTTATGGGTTATTCAGTAACACCACATTTTTCATTTGAAATCTAAGTTTTTCAAAGATTTGATATTAAGTTGGTTCAGACATTTCCTTAACACAAAATTACCACAAGTTGTCATGTAAGTAGCCACATCATATTTAGTGTTAGCTAACATTGTAGGTGAATATCTCAAATTTTGGAGAATTCCTAACATTGAGTTATGGACTACTTACCATCAAGTGTGAATCCACCTTAACTTAAGTTTTGAAGTTTTAACTCAATGTTACGTAAGAAGATAAAAAATCAACCTTTTGATTAAAAGTTACATAGCACAAGTTGGATCATGAGGTCTAACCAAATGTTTATTACATTTTTCATTAATTATAATAATCTTAATTGTGGTCACTAATCACTAACATTCATTATGAAAGTGCGAATCCACCATGACAAATGTAAATTATTTTACCTTTTAAAATTCTAGCTTAACTTAACACTGATATAGGTGTGAATGGACACCAAAATTGTTGATCATTATTTGCAGTTAGTGCTAACTTTAACGTAGGTACTTTTTAAAAAATAATTTTGTTGACTAAACATTATGTTGCATAACACTACAGACCATGATATTAAAGGGTGAACAATGCTTAATCTGTTTCCTTGAAGATTGAAAAAGCACCCAAATTGTCATTATTTGTGCCTAGATCTTAGTGATCAACTGTGGTGTTTTTTCCCCTCCCTGATGCTTCCTCCTCCATGCTTATATGTAAATTTATTTTAAGCCATTTACATGCACAACACTAGAAAAAAGAAACCAAAATAACGAAAAAAAAAATCAAAAAATTGTTTGCCAACAGCGTACTGTAGAAACCTTATCTACACTGCCTTTTAGGGTTTCCAGTTGGCACAAGAGTGCCACCATTCATTGTTGCACAAACGTTCGTAACATATGCGGAACACATCTTAACTCCATTTCAACAATCTCGACTTCTCTGTGTTCCCTGTTCCTCGTCCTGTGTGCATTGGAGCTCTAATAGAATCCCATTCACATCTATGCAACCGATTTTTGTCCAGTTGCGCCAGTTTTTGGATTAGCTTGGCTTCCAGGGTTCACCGGAGTCACCGTTGGTCTCAGTACTGACGCCTTTCCTTGTTCCATCTGAAATCATTAGGAGGGTGTGAGTCGGTTGATTTTGGGGTAGACTTTTCAGAATGTTTACAAGCGTATAATTCGAGATTTGGGTTGCAATCAGATTTCGTGTCGAGTGTGCAGAAACGGAGCGCTTGCTCAGCATGCAACGTTTCTGGAATTAGGGTTAGCGAGACGATGTAGCGTTTTATCCTCAAGCCAAGTACTAGGGTTTTTCCAGAGAGTCTCAACAGTATGTATGTTCTGTCGATTAGCCTACATTGCTGTATAGCTTGCTGCAGATTTGAGGAAGCATTGGGTTCATGTCAGTGTTGTGAAAAGGTGATGAACTGAGTGTCCCCAAAGTGCTCAAGTACGCTAGACAAAGTGTCAATCAAGTATGGCGGCACCTTCGAATCTGCACACAACGGTATGCAACAACGCTATGTTACTTCCTCTTTGTTTTGATGGAATCTATTGAAGCCTTGGCAGGACAAGTTTTGAAGTGGATTTTTGGTAAGATTGCAGTTCCGTAGGTATTTGTTTCAGTGGTCTGGTAGCCTTTTGAATTCAACCTGTTGAAGTTGAATCTTCCAAATGGCTTTTGGAAGATTGGGTTTGCACTTGCTATGGGTAATGGGTCATGATATAATGTTTGATCCATATTATCGGACTCAAAATGATTGCAGGCAGCAGCGTGCAGCTTGCAACCTGTGACTGTTACAGGAATGCTGCCAAGGAGCCCAGGGTGTGCCACCTGCTGTACCACTTATGAGGGAGCTACCTTCAGACTAGGGAGGAGGCCTTCCAGTATTCAACACCTTTGCCGGTCAGTCCTTGTCTGGCATTCTTCTAGAGACTGCTACATTTCGGACCACTAAGCCCCTTTGTGTCTCCTAACTACCATGGCATCAAATATTTGTTTAATTGGATCTGGAGATGGGGATCATAGCCATTGTGACTCCATCTGGGCCTTTTCATCATGGGTGTCTCAAATTACATCCATGAATTACAAAAGCGAAATGTATGTTTTGGGTGTGTGGCAGTGGAAATTTCTCAAGTCCTTTGAGCAGGAAGGCAGTGCGATCCAAAAGGATCTCTGCAATCCCATTTGGGGTGGTCATAGACTTCTCATCATCATCAGATTGGCAACAAAGAAGGGTGGATGGGAGGCAGTTGCTGACTGTCACCTGGCAAGGCCTGCAAGAGGGCCTAGCAGATCTCCATCAGTGTGGGATTTTTCATACTGCAAAACAGGGATTTCAGGAAGCAAAGGACAGAATCCAGAGCCTCGATGCAAGGCAGTTGTCAATGGATTTTAGGTCCTCCCCTTTGAGCATGCAGGGTACCAGATTGTGGCAGAATTCAGATCCCTGGATCAAGTGGCCCATTGTCATTTTGTAAGAATCGTTGCCTCCTATGGCTGTGAACATGTGACATAGCTAAGTATCAGAAATTCAAGATGAACTTGTGAAGTTCTTGCATTTACTGAAGTGGCATTTCTGCCTTTGGAATCTTCAAAATGGGTATTTCATGGGCTTCTTA
>Ga0116230_10006393_pt1 | contig 11613 bp, 10 predicted proteins | sample S1TSphfallax_3_FD_88678 | JGI IMG/M metagenome (GOLD analysis project Ga0116230, IMG submission 88678) | Host-associated microbial communities from peat moss isolated from Minnesota, USA - S1T2_Fd - Sphagnum fallax MG | ecosystem: Host-associated > Plants > Peat moss > Unclassified | place...
AAAAAAATTAAAATTCATCATTTGGCGAAATAATTTCTCAAAAAGTATATACACTTTATCGAATATTCCCTTACTTCCGTTTTAAAAAATCGCACTAAATTGCCCTAAGTTGCCAAGAAAAAAATTTAATTTTAGTCATTTGGCGAAATACTTTTTTAATGTAATATATATCAAATAGTCCCTTTCTTTTTATTGAAAAAAAAGCTCCCAAAATTTCCCAAAATTTTGAATAAAGAATTTCTAAAAATTCACCATGTATCTCTCTCTACACATTGGTTCAAGCAAGGTACCCAAGATATTAAAAAAAGGATTTTAATAAATTTCTTTCTTTCATAGCTGGTCTGTATAGCCAGACCGTGGCTACTAAATCTCCAATTTAGTGGGGCAATTGCCAAATGTGGCAATATCAACAAAATTTGCAAAAGAAAAGCACTAGGGAAGAAGACATGCCCCCCAACCAAAAACACTAGCCTAACACCAGAACACACTTTGGCAGATCCTTCTAAATTCGTCTCGATTTTGAGTGATTTAAAATGTTATAGGAGCGCCTTCTCAAGTTCTACAAATCATCATTGAAATGCAATTAAGCCAAAGGAGCACCCAAAAAATGAACATACTTTTTTTTTAATTACAAAAAAGCTTTTTTTTTTCTTTTTTTTTTGGGTTCTTTTTTACCTCTCCTACTTCATCAATGCATAACTTTCTCAATTTTTTATTTTATTTTTTCAAATTCAGCGAATTTAAACTGCTCTCAAATCGCAATTCACAAAAAAATCTTGAGTCTGCAATTCACTCACCAAAATCAGCTGCAAATGTTGTTTCCTGTAGCAAAATCTTAAGCTCAACTTGTGCCTGGAGGACATTGGACGTTTCAAAAGGCAAAAAAAGTCGCCAAAGAAAAAAGAAAAATGCTGGCTTCTGGTTGGTCGTTCCCAATGATTTGTCAAACATACGTTGTTACCGATTGGTCGATCACAATGATTTGTCCACTTGTGAATAGAAATCCTATATTTGAAAACTCCGACCGGTTTGAACTTTGAACTTTTGCCTTAAGGGGCAGTGGTTTTCCCATGGGCTTTATTTTCCAGTTTTGTTTTGTAGCTGAAGTGGTGATCGTCCATAAGATGATTTAGCCAGATTTGGTTACATGCTAGATATGAAAGTAGCCAAAAAACAAAAAAAAACAAAAAAAAAAAAGAATCTTTTTATATTCTTGGCTACCTATATGAACTTATCAGAAAATTATGGCAATTTAGGATTTTTCTTTTTTTCTTTGAAATCTAGTGGGTCATTTTTTTCCATGAAAAATCCTTTGTACAGGTGGAAATCAACTTTTTTTTTCAGCTCAAAATGTGGTAAAATTTTGCCTCCAAAAATAATTAATTAATTAATTAAAATTAAAATTAAAATGATGATGATTGCTAGCTTGTGCTTACCATTTGGACATTGTCACTTATGTATCTTTCAAGTTCCTAGCTGGTCTAGCACATCAATGGCCACCTCTTGAGTAGGGTAATGCCCAAGGAGCCGGGCAGTCCCAAAATAAGCACGCTCGACCAATGTGCTTATTTTGGGAAACCCTCACCCAAGGACACTTATTTCAAGAACACCTCACTCCTTAAGCATTATCCAACGTAAAGTATCAACCAAAAAAACATCACTCTTTGTTTATTGAAACTTGAGAATCATGAGAAATAATGCAAAAAAAAGGTGGGGCTTTTCAAAACGTGAAATGCTCGGCCCTTTTTTATAAAGGGAAAATTCAAATTCATAACATGCCCTCCAAATACACTTAGAATTTTTCTCATGGCACTTTTAAGTTTTGGGATTGAATTAAGACATTGATTATTACTAACCACTAACAATTAAATTAAACTATGACATCTTATGTTCATTGTTGGGAATTGAACTAGAACTTGGGTCTCTTTTGTTAGGAACATTGGTTACTAGCTTATTGGTGATTAATTAGGACATTAAATACTTTAACCTTTCCATAATTGACTTATGACTTAATCCTTTTTTTTTTAAATAGTAATGTCTATATGTATGTTTTGTGAAAAGCATGTATATGGAAAAGCACACATGTCATGCGTCCTTACATAAAAATAAAAATCCAATTCAAACTTTTCTCATTTTTTCTTTTCTCAAACAAGGGAAGATTTGTTTTTTATTCTTGCACAAAAACTAAACTCGAACTCAAACATTTCTTTCATTTCACAAATTACTGCTAGAATTTAATTCTCATTTAAATTGATGATTTTGGAAAAATATCAACACCATCTGAAACTATCTGAATAATTTCACATGGAAATTATTTAATAAACTTGATAAATTAGAATTACACTGAAATAGAATTAATTTTGACAAATATGATGGGAATAAAATAAAAGGGTTGCAAAAAATATTGATTATTAATATTGTAATGTTTAAGAAAACATACCATGATCAACCTTGGATAAGTACTTTTCTTGATGTTCAACCATACACATTTTAACATTAATCTTGGATACAATCCTCAGGCATATGTTTAGGTGTTTCTTTAAACACTAGTAAAAAAATTTAAATATATGACTAAATTTGTAATTAGTATTACTGTCATAAATGACAAAAATGATTAATAATCTTAAAGTCATTATGGAGGAGTTGTTAGAACATTAATCATTTAAAACATAATGTGGCATAATGATATGACAAATATCATCCATTATTCATAAAGGACATATGTAAAGTCTTTAATGATAATTTCAAATATATATATATATATATATATATATATATTATGACAAATTGCATTCAAAAACTTGGGAACATTATTTTTAAATTTTATAATATTTATTATTATAAATTTATTATATATAAAATGAATAAGATATGTTTTTATTTCAAATATTTTAATATCATTATTTTTGTCCTACCAATTGTTGACATGTGTCACCATTTAAACTAGGTTAAAAACCTAATTTAAATGGTTAAATACCTAATCTACGAAAATAAGCATGATTTGATAACCACCCAATCTAGGTAATTTAGATAGGTACATAATATCCAATCAATATTCCAATGTTGACCCCAACAAATGTCATTTGACCCCAAGAATGGAGTTCAATTGTCATGACTCTAAACTTGGGCTTGTGACCAAAGTAAAGGCTTGCAAAAGTGCAAGCCAAGAGTGAAGCCCGAGAGTCACATTTCATGCTTTCAACAATGTAGAAAGATGTGAAGGATTGAACCCACACACTACCAAATGGGCTCCCACTTTGGGAGTTGGAATCCCAATGGACCCGCAAATATTCAAAGAGCAATTGTAGAGGTCAAAACTCATTGGATTGAAGAGTTTCTTATAACATTGAAAAGCTCTTGAAAATTAAATGTCTAAAATGGTCTCTCACGTCCCATTTGACAATAGTGTATGTGGTGTCAATAAGTTGTGTTTTGACTCCAATGAAAGTGAGATTAACATGAAGGGAAGGGAGGGAGGAAGGGTCAAGGGGAAGAATGAAATTGATGTTAGGTGACAAGGATGGTGGTAGAGATACAAGGTCCATCATGGCATTCCTAATATAACATCACATTTTTTATAATATTTTGTGTTTGATCAATGTTATATTAAACATTAATGGTATGTTATCATTCGCATTACATTATCTTAACACAAAATGACATGTTGGGCATGTTAAGTGTCAAGTAAGACAAGGATTTAACACAAAAATTAGGTGTGGAAAAATGATAAGTCCCATCCTTCTTAACCCCATTATAAGATAGATGGTATTTGGATAGAAAACATTTTTTGGTTGTATTCATGTCCGAAAGCTAACCACTATGTTTAGTTATATATTAACCCATATCCATATGTATCATTGTACTTAATAGCCATTAAGTGCCTTACTACATACTTGCCCACTTACATAGGTAGTCTTGAGTGGAAATACAAAAGTAAGTTACCAAGGTGGAACTTTGGTGCCCAGGTTTTGAATGGATGGTGCACTAGTGAAAGCTAGGTCACATACCCCTTCAGAGTATGGCCTTGCAAATATAGCTTTAGTCTTAAGTGAAATGAGGATCAATTAATCTTCTTATGCTTCAAGTAACCTTACGAAGTTGCAACAATCAAAGAAAATATTTTAATGATTTTTAAAAAAATTGATGTTTTTTTTTCCTTTGAAGGTCTTTTTTTTTCTAAAAATGAAAATGGAGTTTTGTCTTGAGATGGTTCCTTGGAGAAAATGTGCACAAAAAACATGAATGGTGTCAAATACAATTGAAGAACAAGCAATTGTAGTATACTCGACCTTGCCTTCTCAAGCTATGTCATGAAAGGTGCATTATAAATTTGCATATGGTCACATCAAAACCCATCCTTAAACTCCATGCAAGAGTGAAGATGGGTTTTTTTTTGTCAATTTGTTTTGTAGCAATACTTAAACATTTTGAATCAATTTTCTCTCACATAATAGAATATAACCTTGGCTTTTTGTTCACAATATTTCCACCCTTTTTTATTTAGGGTTATGAGTTAATGTAATACTCTCATTTTGTTGACATTGTGGTGGTTAGCCTAGATGTAATTCCCCACTATGTATGTTCATTTGGTGCAATAGCCTCATTGTTTTGTCATTGTGGTGGTTGGCTTAAGTGTAATTCTACACTATGTATGTTGATTCAATGCAATACCCTCATCTTGTTGTAATTGTGGCGGCTAACCTATATGTAATTTTGCAGTATGTATGTTGATTTAGTGCAATACCCTCATCTTGTTACGTGTGTGGTGGCTAACCTAGATATAATACCTTCATCAATTGTACTAAATATTGCACCTCAAAAGGTTCATCCTTTAATTCAAGATGAGCATGGAGATGCAATGGAGGACAATGAATGGGCTTATGAAAGCTCTAAATGGTGTTGCAAGGTGGATGCATGTATTAGTTCTTATGCAGCCAAATGGTTGTTCCATAAGCACTTAGAATGAACACACTCACTTCAAATACAAAATGGGAAATCAAGGCATCCGTCTATTCATCCAAGGGAACTGAGTTAACAAGACCACGGTTCTATGAATGCTTATATTTTGACCAACCCACATGCAAGGCAAAAGTGGATTGAAAAGAAGGCCCTTGATTGAGTGAAGAAGAAAGTGGAATTAAAGTGGGATGAATTTGAAGCCCAAGTGCAACAAATGGAATAGGTTAGGCAGCCCTTGTTGGTACATTTAACCTCTAAAGTCTTGTTGGGCATTGTTGGCATTCCAACATAGGTGGTGGGGTTCATCCCACAAAGTGCATGGGCACGCCTTGAAAAGGATGACAACCTTGTTGAGGCAATTTGGACAATCAAAGTTGCCTATGCAAAGTCTCTCAAAGTTGCATGGGGCACTTGGAATTGGACATTGGAGTCCAATAAGTGCAACCGAGCCAAAGAAATGGATGTAATATCCAAGTATCATTATTCTGAAATCATTCATGGATGGTATGTTTCCAAATTTAAACTATTTTTTTAACATTGTTTGCACCTTTTAATTGGAAGTTTTTTTGTTTTTTTGTTTTTGTTTCTTTGTATTTTAAGCTTCAAGGTGCAACAAAAAAAGCTTTCGTTCCAAATGCAATTTGACCTGCACTTCATCCTCAACTATTCACTTATCATCATGCAACAAAATCTATAATAGCTACAACAAACTATCACACGATTATGGACATTGTATCTTTTTTTTACCCTCCTCAAATGACTAATCATAGATAGATATCATTGTAGTTGAGCCCATAGTAAGGCTTTAGTGCATGTACACACCATTTTTGTATTGATGCATTATAGTTTAGGGTGGCATGACATTTTTGTATCAATCCACTTATTTTAATTTTGAAATCTAATTCTGGCACTTATAGATTTTGGGATCCCCTTATACCATGTTACACACAATACCCCCATCCATCACAATGTTTTTACAATTTACCATAAACAAAATAAACAATACCTTCATCTAATAAGTTTAACACATTTTGTGGACATGATAAGATATATAGATTTTGTCAAAAAAATAAAAGTTTAACCAAGAAAAATTATAAGTTTAACCAAGAAGAAATATAGGTTTAGCCAATAGATAAAAGTTTTGCCCAAAAATAAAAGTTTAACCCAAAAAAAACTATAAGTTTAGCCAAAAAGATATATAAGTTTAGCCAAGAAATAGAAGTTTAATAAAAAAGAGATAAGAATTTTGCCAAGGTAAGTAAGGGATTAGTTGTTAGTTTGTAGGCAGGGCTAAGATTTAGGTCAATAGGGTAGCTAGGTGGGTGGGTAGTATGGAGGTCAGGGCTGGGAAAAAAATGGCAACAAAAAAAAATGGTCAAAGGTCAGCAGCAAAAAAGATTGACTGTGGTAGAATGTTGGTTGAAGGTAAAGAGGCAGATGAAAAAGTGACAAATCATCCAGCCCATCCTATGGACTGCAATGAAAAAGTTTGCTCTGTTCATATACAATCCATCCACTTTCTTTCATCTTCTTGTGTTCTCTTGTAAAAATCTCCTAGAAAGTTTCTAGTGTTTGGAGGTAACCTTAGTACAGAGCAGAAATGTCAAAATGCACGGAATACTCCAATCAAATGAATCAAAACAAATAAGCATAAGTATGCATATAATGTAACTTTTGGCAAAATACTCATCAAACATACTCTGATTGTGAGCAATGTTCAATTTTTTTAAATGAATTAACATCAAGCATTTTTCAACATGGTTCTTTGCACCCCAAGGTGATAAGTAATCCTGAATCCTGAAATAAATTGCAAGAGAGGAGAGTGCACGTATTTAGTGCGGTGCTTCATTGGTACTACTGTGGGTGCAAATGTTTGCACTTTCCCAGAGTAGTAAGTACCTAAGGATGAAGGCATTCTCATCATTTGGTTTAGGAAGAATCTAATCAAGAAGAAAATTTGCAATCTGTTTTTGGAAAGACTGACAAACATGATAATATGGACTCAAATCTGCATACCTATTTCAGTGCAGATAACTTGCCTTTTGTGGCTACAAGAGGGAGGAACAAACGTGGCTTATCGAGAGTCTTCATCAGATACCTGCCAGAAATCTTTTTTGCAGATGAGTAACCCATCAGAATCTTCAGGACCTTGTTCTGTATCATGACGGGTACACTTCCATCGCATGGCCTTACCCAGTGTCCCTGCAATTTCTAGCAAAGCATGCCCATCTCGCACTATGACAAGACCACCAGGTCTCAGAATTCTGTCCATTTCCAATAGAACATCCTTCATCTCACACCTGCAATTATGGGATTCCACTTTGAATCAGTGAACCTTGGAAATGTAGTCAAGGGTTTTGGGAACCAGAGTGACAACTAGACTTGTGCATGGATTGCAGGAAACAAGAGTCCTAATCAAATTGATTTGATTGTTAGAGTACCGAGTGATATGTATGTAAAATTAATTAAGAAACCTGGCTTCAGAATTTTCAAGATCTGGCCATTGGCTAGGCCTTGTGTGGTTCTTGCTGAGTAGATATAACAGTACACTAAACCAAGGCCATAGAAAACTGCCAACAGAAAACTTCTTCAATTAAAGCCCAGTCAGAGTGGGAAAGACAATGGCAAATTATCAACTTTCATGCACATCCTTGCAAGCACTTGAAGTGGGTGATGATACCTGTGACTTTCAGCTGAAAATAGCCCAGCAACATGAAGAAAATCATATGTTCTTGGATATGTGGAGAATGCCTCACACCTGTGACAAACGTAAGGATACCACAATTAACCCCCAAAGACTTGTTGATTGATCATGCGTGTAGTTGCATTGCAGATTTCTATCTTCACCCAAAGACAGCAGATTTGGATAGAAAGAAACAGAGAGAAAGATGCTGGGAATGAAGAGAATCAGAAGATGAATACCAGTCTGTGTAAGTGCCTATCAGGCCACGGTCGTAGACAATGCCAAGAGTATTGGTTGCATATGATGACACAACATTCATCACCCAAACTGGGTCATCATTCAGTGCAGCAGCGAATCCTCCAAATTGTGTGTACATATCCATAACATTACGGATGGCATTGGACTTCAACTCTGGCACCAATTGCTTGTAGTGATTGACCCTCTCAACCCACAGTTGTGTGTCAGCAGTGAACATCTTAGGGCTGGTGTGTTGAATGAGCTTCAGTCTTTCGGGTGGAGTGGTGAGTCTTTCAGGCCAAGTGGGAGTTTGTCCAACACCAAGCTTTTTCATACCTTCTTGCTGAGGTACAATACACGGTCGCATGGGCACATACCTGAAGTAACAAATCAATCATCATCAGCTTCTCAATTCAAGGAGGGGGCCAAGTTCTTGTCTGAGACCCTGGAAGGCATCTCTGATGTAGACACTTCTACAGTGCAACAAAAACAAAAGTTATGAAACTGAAATTCACTTCAATTTTACATACCAGGCAGCATCAGGCTCAATGGCATCATCACAGACTGGTGGGTAAGTCTCAGGCTTGCGCTCCTCATAGCAGGAGTTGTCGTATGGCTTTTGCCAGACAGCAAAATCCCCCTTCATGGCATATCTTTTGTAGCACATGTTAGCCAACAGAGCCTCTATCTTATCAAGAAGAGCTTTCTCTTTCTCCTCTGTTGTTTCCCAACCCTTCCAGTAAGTCTGATAGTTAACAGGTGGCCCTGATAGCACCCAGAACCCTCCTGGTCGCAGCACACGGTCAACCTCCAAGAGAAACACACCACCTGACCAGCAGCAAATTGAATTCAGGTATATAAGTCAGGGCAAATCTAATGATCAATGACTTCAGGGTCCAGCCAGAGATTAGCAACAACTTGCACCAATCCCTTTAAGTGAAGCTGTTCTCATTGGATATTTTCACAAATGAAAGGAAAATGCAAGGAAGGATTTGCTCAATGATCACACATCACAACACACTAAATAAGGCTTGATTTATCAAAACAAGAAACTCACCAAACTCAACCCAAGGGATGAGGCATCGTGAACAGTGCGCCATGTCAAAGGAGTTGGCAGGATACGGCATGCGCTGGGTGGCAATGATGCCTAGCATTGCCGGCACACCTCGCTCCAATGCAAACTGAACTTGCGCCTCATGGTTGTCTCTGGGTGCAAGTGACATTGTCAAAATTCCCCGTTCCAATAGGTATCCTCCCCAGCTGGCCACCTGCACCATAGCCAGACCACAACATCAAGCTATTCCTTCACCACAGAAACCTGAGACAGGAGGATCACCTGGGTCCTGCTGATCCATTACCAAACAGAAAAAAAGAAGGAAGAAAAACCCTTGACGAACAAAAGCAATCACTTACCCCACACCCAGTATCCAGAGCAGTTCGAACTGAGCCATCTTTCATGCCTGGAATGAGTAGTTCCATGCGGTCAATATACTCCCCAACTCCATTTGGAAACATGGTGCCTCCACCAGGGAAGATAAACTTCTCACCCTGTTTCTTCAGCCAGTTCTGGTTAGCCTTCACACTGTTAATCCACTCATATGGCACATTTCTGCAGCCACCATCAACCGAACAAGAGATGGCATGCAACTTTAGTTAGCACAAAAAAACCACTCCTAGGCTCATCAAAAATTAGTCGTCAGGAGAATCTCACAGCATTTCAACAGCATTTACAATACAGATACCAGCAGAAAAATGATGGCAACTGAAACCAAGAATGCATGAAGAAGTATGGAGCTGTGCATCGTACGCCAGTTTGATTTGATTACTCATAAATTGCAAAGCAAAGCATGCCAATATCATATGTGGATAAAGGAAATGAGAGTTTTTGAAGAAGAACATACTTGTACCAGCATTCATCTCTGCTCTTGGGCCATGGAATGGGAGTTCTGTAGCCAGAAGGAGGAGGAATCAAGCACTGCAGACGCTCAGTGCGGGGTGGGCAATGTCTTTCTCTGAACGCCATGCGATGCTTGTCATACCTTGACCATCTCTGTTAAACAAAGGGAAAAAAACATAACAGAGATGTCAGTCTGTCCTTCTTGAATGTCATCTCAACCCACTCTGTAACCCCTTCCAGATTGCCCAATGAACTAGAACAGATAACACCCAGAACTGGAGAAAGCACAACAACAAAAACAAATGCAAGAATCATCATCAGCTTCAATGATCTCAGAACCCCACCTTGGGATCTGTGCAGGGAGTCATATCTTGAAGTGTAATGTTACAGGGGGTAAAATCCACATGCTTGAAGATTGGGATACAATCGGTAGTTTCCGCCACACTAGACTCTGTTTGCACGCTCTCAACCAACACCTGCTCACTGGGGGTGGAAGAGAATGCACATCCGAGGTAGAAGGAGATACCACAAAGCGCAAGCATCATGAATGTAAGCGGAACCAGCTGCTTTCCTGTGCCAAAGTACCCCGGTTTTGTCGTATTCTCCTTCATTGTTGCAGCTTTTGGAAGCAGAAGAAGAAGACCTCCGCCGGGACCCTCTGAAGCAACAAAAGAAGCTTAGAGACTCGATCAATGCAGGGGGAGAGAGAGAATACAATGTGGGAAATTGTACTGGAACACTATATAGGTAGTATCTGATGATCTGAAGATCTACAGGATCTCGGGGAACTGTAGTTTCTTTCACAAAGGGTCAAAGAAAGTTTCTGTAGTCTAGTGCAAGCTGCAGTTGCAATGCAACAACATGCGTCACATTTATCTTAAACCCCAACAACCACGGAGAACAGTCTACATGATACTGGACCTTTGCTGCTAATCTTGACGTTGGGTAATTTTCTTTTTCCACGATTCAGATCTTGGAACTGCTATGTTCTAAGCCACTACAAACAAAGTCTAGCTCACAAAAATCGACCCAAAAGCGCAATATTAGCACTCAAGAGAATGGCAGGGCACTCAAAGGAGTAACAAGAGAGCACGGTAGCACCCACCCACCCCTCTTAGTGGAATCGACACCATCGACAATGATGAGAGAAGATCTGAGATATCTGTGATCCCGAACACATTGGGTGACGAAACCAGATGGGTACCTATTCAAGAAAGGACGCACACACAGAGACAGAGACAGAGACAGCGACAGAGTCTGTCCGTGCGTGTCTGTGTAGATACCTACCTGGGAAGAGAAGTCCGAGACGCGCTTACAGGGTTCCGCAGGGGGAATTTTTCTAAGTTTTCAGCATGGATTCAAGTGCTCACTACTACTACAACACTTGCATAAATGCACAAACAAAAAACCAAAAAATCCACGATGAAGCTTCTTCGTTCTTCTTCTTCTTCTTCTTCTTCTTCTTCGTCTTTCTTCTTTCTCAAAACGAAACCCAGCTCTAAAACCCTGCAGAAACTGCAACGCTATACATCAGTCCTCAGACCCTGTTTTCTGCATCAAGCGAAGAAAAACCCAGCAAGAAAAACAGAAACGAAAGAAAACAAGAATCCGTCACAGAATCTTTTACTAGGAAGACTCTACAAGAAAAACTCTAGAGAAGAGTGCGTTTCCAAACTCTTGATCAGCTAGCTCACCAGTAAGACTCCGAAAGCTCCGTTTCTGATGAAACCTGCTAGCAGCAGCAGTAGCAGTAACCTACCCCAAGTGAAACTCGCTGCAACAGCAGCAGCTACAGCAAGCAGTGTGAGGAGGAGGAAGAGGAGGAGGAGGAGGAGGA
>Ga0116230_10006398_pt1 | contig 11609 bp, 8 predicted proteins | sample S1TSphfallax_3_FD_88678 | JGI IMG/M metagenome (GOLD analysis project Ga0116230, IMG submission 88678) | Host-associated microbial communities from peat moss isolated from Minnesota, USA - S1T2_Fd - Sphagnum fallax MG | ecosystem: Host-associated > Plants > Peat moss > Unclassified | place: USA...
TTGCCCATTCTATAAAGACTTCACACAACAATGATTCACAAATATGGATATTGAAACAAAACCCTCAATGGGCAATTCTCAACTAGGTGAAAGCACTCTAAAGTGTAATACATAATCTTGTCACAACTTGTTGGATTATCGATCATGGACCATGGAACAAAATATAAATGAATAATATGTGAAAATGACTCAAAAATATAATATTACATGTGATATGATCACATTGTATGAATTTTATGAATAGATTTTAAATTCTCATAACATATTAGACTTTTGAGATGTCAAAAACCTGACATAACAAAACATTTCATATGGATTCATTATATTTATTAAAATGCTTAATTGAATAATTTCTTTTGACATAGAAAGTAATGTGATGCCATTGATACATAGGAAGATAATTTTAAAATATTTTGAAAACCATAAATTAAAATATATTATCAAGGACATGAAAAACAACAAGAACAAAGGTTTAAAAAAAGGTCTAAGTCTAACTTTTAAACGAGGAACAAAACAAGATTATGTGACTCAAAAACAATAACACAATATCTAAAAACAAGAACACAAGATGTGCATGACAAACATGAAAACAGATCTTTATTATGTTAATGTATGTAAACATGAAAATGAAAAGAACTTTATAAGGTTATGATGCAAAATCATGCCTAAGATTGACTTTGAACGCACTAAAGGAAATGAGGGGTCCTACTCCTATTTATACCCCTTTGGGGACCTAGCTCAGGGAAGCTTACAAGGAAGCATTTATGTGTGCATCAAGTAAAAAAGCTTCTTGGGAACCTTTTTAATTGAGAGTCAATTATGAATTAACTAAAACTTAACTGAAAGTTAATTTAGACTTAACTAGTAGTTAATAAAAGTTATTAGAATTAATTAAAAATTAACTAGATTTTATTAAAAATTAATTAAAAGTTAACTAAGACTTAATTATAAACTAATTATGATTTAACTAGGATTTAACTTCGAATTAACTAAAAGTTAATTTGGACTTAATTAGGAATTAATTAAAACTTAATTAAGAGTTAATTAGGACTTGATTGAGAGTTAATTAAAACTTGATTGAAAGTTAACTAAAACTTAGTTAAGAATTATGGATGAACATTATGGATGAATTTCGTATATTAGAAAATGATGTTTAATGTTTACATATGTCACATCACCTCCCTTTTTAACAATAAGTTTTGTAAATAACGAACTTGGGCTTGTTTAAATATCATCAATGAAATTCATGCGCCTTCTCCATGGCATTCAATAGGTTTTTAATTGGTTCCCAAACGTGTTCATTCACATCATACCCATGTTAATGGACAAGATACTGGAATTAACAATTAGAAATCTTTAAATCTAAAATGTCCTCCATTTCATATTCTTATTCACCATCAACTTCAATAGGTTTAGGGGGATCATGATTCTTCTTGGAATGGTAAACGTGTGGTAAGGGCCCAATAAGGAAACATGAAACATAGGATGGATTATCATAGAACTTAGAAGCTTGAATTGGAAAACCATGACAGTGATTTGTTTCACAATGAGGAATGGACATAGCCTTTGATAATCCAACTTCTTTAATGGCCTTGTTATTTTGATATGTTGTTATCGAAGCTAAACCTAGTCCCCGACCTTTAAGATGCCTTATTCCTTTCGATGTTCATCAACATTTTCCTTGTATTGTCTTTACACTTTTTCAAGGTTGGATATGCGTTGAACTCAAACATCCATTAACCACATGGCTAAATCCTTAGTTGTTGGACCCACAATTTTGTCCACACCTTGAATGTCATACTTGGGGTGTAAACCATGATTTGCAAATAAAGGTGTTTGTTGGGTTGATTAATGCATTGTGTTGTTGTAAGCAAATTCTGCCATGGCCAAAAGTTTTAACCAATTATTTTGATGTTAATTGGTTGTGCACCATAAATACTACTCCAAGACTTGATTGACCCCATCCATCTGAGGGTGGAAAGTTGATGACAACTTCACTTTCACACTTAAAAGCTCAAAAAGTCACTTCCATAACTTGGATGCAAATTGAAGTCCACAATCAAAAATGATATCTTAAAGAAGACCATGATACCAAAAAACATGATCAAGGAATAACTTAACTATTCCTTCACTAATTATTATTTTGGTATACAAAATGAAATGAACAATAGTCCACCACCACCAAGATGAAAACATAAGAACTAGAAGGTGGAAGGTCTATGATGAAATCCATGAAAATTGAAGAAAACAAGGATGAAGGGATTGATAATGGTTGAAAGAAACCATGAAGGTGATGATGAAGATTCTTTGTTCAAGCATATACAGTGTAAGATCCAACAAATTCCTTCACATACTTCCAAAGTTGTGGCCACCAATAATCTCTAAACATTAACTCCATGGTATTGTTGAATCCAAAATGGCTTGTAGCCAAAGCATCATGTTTAACTTGGAGAACTTGAAGTCTAGCAGGGCCATCAAGAACATATAAAAGACCATCATGATAAAATATATCATCTTGAAATTCGAACGTAACATGATCATTAGAAAATCTTGGATTTGATGATGACTCTTTAATTGGCCTTGGATGCCAATATCAAAAAGGTCTTATTTCAAATCTTCATTAACTTGACAAAAAAAGGTTGTGTCATCAAGAATTACCAACAACACTTGAAGTTGAAAATATTTAGGTTTAAGAATGACATCACGTTGTTGCTCATAAACGATATCTCCTTCCTTAGGCATGAGGTGCAAGCAAAAGGACAACACATTAGGTTTCCCTTATTAGCACCTAAAGCAATATGTGATGACAAACTGGAATTGAAACAAGGATAATGCCCATTTAGCTTGGCATTGATTCAAAACACGAGTTATCATGAAATACTGCAAGTTCTTATGGTCTAAATACACATTGATTTCATGTCAAACTCTTTCAAGCTAATGGTGCCACTCTTCAAAGGCATCAATGATGGTTAGAAGTTTCTTATCATGAATTTCATAATTAATTTCCGCAAGAAAAAAATTATGAAAACAAAAGCCGATAGGATGAAAAAAATAATTTTTTCTAAGTTGTGAGAAGATGACACCTATTGCAAAGTTGGAAGTGTTCATTTCCAAGACAAAAGTTTTGGAAAAGTCTACATGAATCAAGAATGGGGCAATCATGAAAAAAAAATTCAAAGATTGAAAGGCATTATTAACTTTAACTCCCAAGAAAAAGGTTGATCATTCCTAGTCGATCGAATAAGAAGGGCCGATATTGAAAAATAGTGGGCAATGAAACATCGATAAAAGTTGACAAATCTAAAAAACATTGGACATTTTGAACAAAAGCTAGAATAACCTAATCAACAAGTGTCTAAATGTTGTGAGGGTCCATGCAAATGTCACCTCCAAAGATGACGTAACCTAATAATTCCACTTCAAATTGGTGGAATTCGCACTTTTCCAATTTGGTGTAAAGTCCAACCTCTTGAAACTTCTCCAAAACCAAATGTACACGACACGCATGGTCCTCCATGTTCTTTGAGAAAATGAGGATGTCATCGATGTGACAAACCATGAAATGGTCCAAATACTCATGAAAGACATGCTTCATTAAATGTTGAAATATAGCATATGTGTTAATAAGGCCAAATGGCATCACAACATATTCAAAATGGTCATAATGGGTTCTAAAAAATGTCTTCCATTCATCATCTTTTTGAATGCGCACCAAGTTATATGCTCCACGTAGATCAATCTTGGTGTACGGCATGATTAAGCTAGTCCAAAAACCTTGAGATTAGGGGCAAAAGGTATTGATTCTTGACAATGAGTTGATTAAGCCCATAGTAATTAACACACATTTGGAGAGAGACATCCTTTCTGTTGAAAAATAGGATCAAGGCACCAATTGGAAACTTGGAATGTTGAATGAACATTTTTTCAAAGTTTTCATCGATGTATTCACGAAACGTTGTAAATTCATCTTGTGACATATTATAAATGGGTCCAAATGGAATCCCTCCACAAGATCAATGGTGCAATCATATGGTTAATGTTTAGGCAAGGTGTTTGCATTTTTTTTCTCAAACACATCCTTAAATTTTTAATACTAGGAAGGAATTTCATGTGGATGTGGTTCAACATGTGGTGAAGGAAGAACATAAAACAATAATGCATTTCCTTTCATGGCAGCTTTCATGAAAGTTTTTATTCCAACGAGCGAAGGCTTGGGGCATTTAAGCCTTCTTGTACCACTAAGGTTTCCTTATTGTTTTAAATTTTGCATCCTTATGACAAGGGTTTCACATTCCAGGGGCTTGTGCTATGGTGTTTCAAAATGAAAACTCTTCATATGTCAATCCACTCTTGGATTATGTGGAACAAGCCAAGACAATCCAATGATGACAAGATTTCTTAGAGATGAAATGACATTGAAAACAACCTTGCTAGTGTGGGAACCAATGGTAACATCTAATGGTTTGGTTTCATGGGTGACTAATTCGGATGAAAGGCTTCGACCATCAATGACCTCAACTAACACTAGTGTGTTCTTTTCCACTAAAATCAACTTATATTGTCACTCACAAGCAACATGATCTAGTTTTCCACAATAAAAACATAGATTATTTGTACGTCGACATTGCTCTTGCTCCATGAGAGCTTGGTGAGGTTGGTTGGGGTTTTGTTGTCGAAATGCACCCAAGGCAATTGAAGCTTAATTAGTTTGCAAATAAACAATGGATTCACGAAGTGCTTGATTTTCTTATTCAATATTCTTAAGGACAACAAGGATTTCTTCCATGAATGTAAATATGATGAACATTGTGAAATATGACACCAATAAGAGGTGGGTAATCCATAACATCAGTCGACAAGAAATGGGTAATCTGTAATTTCTTTAAAATGTTTACTTTGAAGAAGGTAATCCATACCCAACTCCAAAAAAAAAATCTAATTCCAAAATGATTTATAAACATAAAAATAAATGTAAACATGATGAAGTCTGTTCAAATTGTTAAAGACACGAAAAACAACAAGAACAAAGGCTAAAAGGAAGGTCTAAGTCTAATTTTCAAACAAGGAACAAAACAATATTATGTGATTCAAAAATAAAAACATAAAATTTAAAAACAAGAACACAAGATATGCATGACAAACATGAAGACAAATTTTTATTATGCTAACATATGCAAACATGAATATGAAAAGAACTTGACAAGGTTATGCTGCAAAATTGTGCTTAAGATTGATGTTGAACATACTAAAGGAAATGAGGGGTCATATTCCTATTTATATCCCTTTGGAGACCTAACTCAAGGAAACTTACAAGGAGGCTTCTATGTGTGCATCAAGTGAGGAAGTTTTTTGGGAACCTTCTAAATTGGGAATCGATTATGAATCAATTGAAATTTAATTGAAATTTAATTTTGATTTAATTATGAGTCAACTAAAAGCTAACTAAACTTAACTAAGACTTAACTACAATTTAATTAAGATTTAATTGACATTTAATTATGAATTAATTAAAAGTTAACTCAAACTTAACTAAAAGTTAACTAATATTTAACTAGAATTTATTGAAAGTTAACTAAAACTTACCTAGGAATTATGGATGAACATTATGGATGATTTCCATTTATTAGAAGGTGGTGTGTATTATTTACATCTGTCACATATACAATGAAATATGGATTTTTTTTATAAAGTATTTTGTTCATTTGAATTAATTATTCAACTTTTCATTTTTTTAAATGTAAATTTTTGATACAATATCTACAATTGATAAAGTCTAGAAGCTAAAAAAAATCATTTAGCCTTGCCATATGACTTGTGCATTGTAATTTATTTTGATACAATGTAAAATGGACTTGTATTGTAACATTAGCATGGACTCCACATATGCCAAAAAATACTCCACCTCATTGTGCTTTCACCCTTGACATTTTCACCCACATGCATTTCTCCTTTCTTCACATGACATTTAACAATAACCTAAAGTTTTCAATGCATCTTCCTTTCATTAGGTACATTTTAAATATAACAAAATAATTTAGCAAAAGGTTTATTTCTACTTACAAACACATGTTTCTTTTTTTTATAAATGCAATATGACCATACATAAGAGAAAATTCCTTTGAATTTGCATGTTCTTTAATTCACAAAGCTATCATTCTTATTTTAAAACACAATAATTCACCTCTATATTAGTTTCCCACCTCCTTATTAGCTTCCCACATTTACTATTACCCAAAAAAACATTTCATGAATTTGCAAAGAAAAAGACAAACACAATGTATATAATACACATCCAAGATTCACTTCACACCTTTCAACCCAAAACATTTGCCAATTTTAAGAAAAAAGACATGTGCATTTTGCCCTTTTAAGCTTTCAAATGTGGAAAATTGATGTGACCATAGATTGCACATCACAAGTGTAGGAGCTAAGTAAAAACAAGGATGGCAAATTCTATTGACTTTCCCCAAACATTTATACTTCCAAACAAAGAAAGATTTCCTTTCTTTTCTTGATTAGGATTCAGGTAATGAATATTCATGATAAGACTTATAGAACATATTAGGCAATTGAAAACTTAGAAACATCACAATTTTTTAAAAACCCATCAAAAGATATGATAATAATAATAGTAATGACAATATGCATCTATTACAAGAAGGTGGAAAGTTACACCCTTCACAAATTATTCCTATTAATAAATTGTACATGTATTCAAATTGCACATCACAACTTTGTGGAAGCAAAGGGTTGTGTGGAAGTTTCACAACCAAAATTCATTCACAAAAACATTTTTATGGGGAATAACACCCAACCAATAAATCTTTCTAATTAGAACCAAATCATGTGGTACATAATTTGTTGTAGTGAAGTTGTTGGTCCTAAAGTGTTGGCATTACACAAGAAGCTTAGGAATGGCTTCATTGTTTACCATAAATCAAATGACATACTAACCAAAAAAAAATTATGTTGAAGTTGAACACATCACCTCAATTTATATATATATATAACCAATGTTTCTTTTACTCCATTAGATCACATTATAAAGAATCTTATCCATACCAACCCATGTGTTTGCAACTTGGTTCCAAATCAACCATTTTTGTGATTTCCATTCAATTATTTTGTGACACCATGGTAAAAATGACTTGTAGGCATTTGACTACAATACGGTTTTTAATTATAGATGCAATTATTATTTGCAACTATTGATAGTTTGGATCAAAATGAAAATCAAAAGTCCATTCATATCATCCATAATTTGTGGCATTTAGCAATAGATGAAAATTTTGTTGTTTTTGCAACTAATAACGTGGTTCATAAGTGACTAGACAACATGTCATGTCTTGTTCAACTTGTATTACCATTATATATCATTGTTGTAAATATACATGTATCAATGGCTAGCAAGTGCACAACACACAATATGATGTTAGTTAGGTTGCCTGGGCTTAAATAACCTAGGTAGCCCCTAGGTACCTTAAATAGTCTAAGCAACCCCTAGGTAGGCCCATAAGCAACCTAGGTATGTGTTATGTAGCCCCTAAATACCTTAAGTAGTTTGGATAATCACTTAGGTAGCCCATAGGTAGGCTAGGTATGTTTTAAGTAGTCCTTAAACACCTTAAATAACCCAAAAGCCCTTAGGTACCCTAATCAATTTAGGTAGCCCTAAGTATGCCCATAGGTACTTTTAGTTAGTCTAGGTGACCCCTAGGTAGGCCCAAAGGTATTTTAATTAGTCTAGGCAACCCATAGGTACCCCTTGAATAACCTATGCAACCTAGGCAAGCTTTAGGTACCATAAATAACTTAGGTAGCCCTTAGGTAGCCTTTGAATAACCTAAATAACCCTATGTAGGCCCCTAAGTACCCTAAACAACATTTAAATAATCTTTAGGTAGGCTTTTCAATAGCTTATATAATAGGTAGGTTAAGCACATCATTTAAGTAAGTTAGAAAAAATGTTTATTAAAATATGGATCCATTTCATATTGCATCAAAAAAAAGTTGGTCAAATGCTAAGCATTTTGCCCCTTAATTTGAATGTGAAAGGATGAAATCTTACTTTGCAACATACTTACCTTCAATTAGTTTAGGTAGTTTAGGTAGTTTAGGTGTCTAGCTTAAACCACCTAGTATCCCATGTTTTTAACCTAAGTGATTTAGGTTGTGTAGGCTAAGTTGTTTCACCCAAACACCCTATACTAGGTAGGTTAGGCCAACTAACTTAAACAACCTAATTTACCTTAAGTAGGCCTTCTAGTGCCATTTGTTCAACTTGGAATCGAACTTGCCACATGTAAAGTACATTTCAATGATTAAAGAATCCCCGAATTTCCACATTTTAGTCATAAATCATTGTGTCACATAAGCATATCTCACTACACATTTTAATCATAAAAATCAATAATAAATGACCATGGCATATAGGTTGGATGTTAGTTGGCTGAAAAACATGTGTAATTTGCACTTTGATATGATTAATGTTTCAACTTGATGCCATGTAATTTTTTTGCAACTAAAATTTTATGTGACTTGTCCAAGGTGACTAAATAAATTTGCAATCACGTTTATCATTTACAACTAAAAAATAGTCACTTAGTTAAATAATTAATATACAAAATTTTCCTAATGCAAATAACTAGCTAAAAATTAAGAATGTGTACAATGTGACACCAAGTGCAAAATATTTTTTTTTCTTTTACACACTAATTCAAAAATAGTAATGACATTCATCATTAAAAAATCACAACTTTTCAAAAGGTTCAACTTGGCTGAAATGTTTGCATTTACCAAAAAGGATGTCCATTTTGACTATAAACATGGGGCATGAGAAAGACACAATTATTTTGGTTGGTTATTTTCATTAATGTGATTTTTTTGACTTTCAATGTTAAGTCATACATGTAAATATGTAAATTAAAAAAATAAAATTAGACATGATTTAAAAAATAATAATTCCAAATTATAGATATTTTTATTGTTGTCCAAAGATTGTTGTCCCATTTCACTAGTTAAAAAAACCTAATAAAAAAAACTTATGAAAGACTTAGCAAAAAAGGTTGGGTTTTAAATGAGTTGTCCAAAAATGGCATTTTAGTTAAGTTGAATTAAGGGCCAAAAACCTTGGGGGGTTGTGTTTTTTGATTGATTTTTTTACTTGAAAAAACTATGATTTTTTGTAACATTTCTCCAAGGATGTGATGGTTATTCCCAATGAAGATTGTTGAATCCATTTGGTTCCAAATATTTGTTTACAAGTTATGCCCAAAAATGGGTGTTTTCCTTTATAGGAAGGTTTTTGTGGAGAAGGTTTTACATTGGTGGAAAAACTATGGTTATTTATGTATAACATGCAATGGTAGATTGTTCATCAACCACATGCATTTAATTAGTGGATGTTGAAAAGGGTGCATATTGTGTTTGTTGTTGTTGATAGTTTTTTTTCAAACAAGCAAAAGATTAAACACATGAATATTGGGTTATTTGTTTAATGATTAACACTAACAGTGTGGCTATGGTTTGGAGATTATTATTATTTGATAAAATTTCCCTCGGTCATAAAATCTTTGCTTACATAAAAGATGAAGGGTCCAATATATAAATTTGTACGCATGCTTTGATTCAATTGTTTCATGTGATAGTTTCATTATGTTGGAGCCATTTGATAGGTTATGCTTTGAGCATGCTTTGTCAAAGGTTTTCCAATATGCTATTAGTGGCTCATGTACTAAATTATGCATTTATAAAGGTTGCTCAAACTAAAATTTAGAAATGTATCACTTGGCTTAAAACTTTGGCAAGGGGAAATAAAGATGGAATAATGTTTGCATAAATTTTGGCTTGAAGCTTAATTGAACACATTTGTGAAGACCAAGTATGTGATTTGTATTTCATCTTTTGATAATCGCATTTTAATCAAAAAATGAAAATTTGTATGCTTGTTGAAAATATGTGTCGTAACCCTAGCCTTGGGTTTGTGACCAAGGCAATGGCTTGTAAAGGTGCTAGCCAAGAAGGAAGCCCGGGAGTCACATTTCATGGTCCCAAAATTGTAGGAGAGTGTAAGGGAATGAACCCTTACACTCCCAAATGAGCTCCTATTTTGGGAGTTGGAGTTCCGATGGACTCTTGAATTTTTAAAAAACAATTATAAGGGTCAAAACCCATTGGATTGAGGAGTTTTTTATATCATTGGAAATTTTTTTTTGGAACATAAATGTTTAAAATGGGCTCGCATGACCCATTTGGACACTTAAAACACAAGTTATGGCCAAAAGAAGGGCCATGAGTTAATCAAATTGGCAATTTGACTCTCGACCACCAAAAGTCAGGGATCGCCCTGATTTTCTTGCTTTTAGGTGGCATGCAACATATCATTGGAGATCTTTCGACAAGGGATACAATTTTGCTTTAGACTTCATTTCAATTGAAGGTTTGCACACAAAGTTATGGGCCCCCAAAGTCATGGGAGTCTTGACTTTGGGAATTTTGGGATTCCCATTTGGGAGTCCCAAGACAAAATGACATTTGGGTGTTGGTCCCATGGCCACAGAAAAAATATACTATAAGGGGGAAGGTGGTGGCTTTCCCCAAGTCTGGGCCATGGTGAGTCTTGTGAATTTGTATTTGCCCGTAACTTGTTTATGCACCAAAGTGCTCCAATCATGCATTAACCAATTTATTGTTTGGTTTGTGTAGGTCCACGTGAATAATTGTATTGCTTGTTAATCTTCCTAGTCCCAACTCAGAGCTCCAACACGCCCCTTTACCCCCGAAGTGTTATGAACTAAGAAATGCGCCCCAACTCCTTCTCCTTTCATTATCTTCACTTGTGGATTCGTAGTTACAACTTGGGTTTTATTATTTGACAAGATGATTTGACCTTTTGAAATGTCATTGCATTATGTTATAATTGACAAATTATAACATTAAAAAGTTATCTACCTTTTATAAGAATTTGGGATCTTCATGAAACTTTTGTAACTCATTATGAAAGGTTGTGTTTTGAAACAAAATTAAGAGCATTGGGTCCTTGGGGATGTTTTCCATTTTATCATATCCATGTGTTGGGAGCTTCATTAAAAAAGTTTTTCTATGAAAAGGTTCATAACTACCTTATTGAAAAGGAAACCATTTTTTTGATTATGAATGACACAACCTTAAAGTTTGTCAAATGATATCAAAGGTAGAAAAACTTGTTGATTCCCAAAGGTGTAACAAAATACAAACTTAAAACACATTGTTCCCTAATTCTTAGGACATAAATGAAATTGAGAGTTCAAGGATGGGATTAGAATGAATTCACAAACTAAAGTTCAAAGTGAAATCAACTTGCACAAATTAAAATGTTAAAATTAATACCAATATAATGCATGGATAAACCATGGGTAAGTCGGACTCATAAAATGCACCATACCCTAGATTGGAAAGGAGCCACCAACTCCTCTTTTATAATACACTCTATGACCAATATTGAGGGTTACATCAACATGGCAAAAAAATTATAAATGGAGAAAACAACAATGCTTCTATAGTTTTATTGGTTCCAATAAAATTTTAGAACTCTATGTTTCCTGTTTGTCATGGATTGATGCATGTTGAAA
>Ga0116230_10006399_pt1 | contig 11607 bp, 9 predicted proteins | sample S1TSphfallax_3_FD_88678 | JGI IMG/M metagenome (GOLD analysis project Ga0116230, IMG submission 88678) | Host-associated microbial communities from peat moss isolated from Minnesota, USA - S1T2_Fd - Sphagnum fallax MG | ecosystem: Host-associated > Plants > Peat moss > Unclassified | place: USA...
CGCTGCTCGAATCCGAGAAGACGGGGCTGCTGGTGTGGAGTCCGCTCGCCGGCGGGCTGCTCTCCGGCAAGTACAGCCGGGAGAACCAGAAGCCCGAAGACTCCCGCCGCACCAGCTTCGACTTTCCGCTGGTCGACAAGGAGCGTGCCTGGAAGGTGATCGACGCCATCAAGCCCATCGCCGCCGCGCACAATGTCTCGGTCGCGACCGTCTCGCTCGCGTGGATTCTGGCCAAGCCCTTTGTCAGCTCGGTCATCATCGGGGCGAAGCGGATGGAACAGCTCCACGAAAACCTCGCCGCCGATGATCTCGTCCTCACCGCCGAGGAGATGAAGACGCTCGACGAGGCCAGCGCGCTGCCGCCGGAGTATCCCGGATGGATGGTTGGCTTTCAGGGCGGCGACCGGCTGGGGCCAGTGCAGCGGGTGATGCCGAAGCAGGAGTAAGGATGGAGCCGGCTAGACGGCTTCAGCGGGTGGCTGCAGCTTTGCAAATAGCTCGCTGAGTTCCACGTATATCGGCGTTCCGGCAACAATCAACCGCTCGGCCCTCACCCACTCCGTGCCGGAGCACATGCGTCCGGTGCGGGTCTTCGGGTCGATGATCCAGACGGTCTCGACGCCCATCTTCCAGTAGTCCGCGGCGCGCTCTTCGGTGTCGGAGTAGCTGTCGTCCGGCGAGAGAATCTCGATCACCAGCAGCGGAGGATCGGTCGTCACGTCTGGCTGCGGCTCAGCCCGCATGATGACAACGTCCGGAATCCGCACCCGAGTCGCGGCAACCCGCGTCCGCTGTTCCGTGCTGCCGACGATGCCCCACTCGGCCTCATGGCTGGCAAACCATGCAGCCAGCAGATACTGCACCCGCGCATGGTCCCACTTGCCCACGTTCCGCTCCCGGACTTCGCCATCGATATACTCGCGGTCCGGCCGGTAGCTGGTGTTCAGGTACTCGTCGATGCCGAGAAGCGTCGCGGTCGCCATAGGGAGAGTGTACCCGGAATGTCACGGGCCGCAGAGAGCCCACGTCTCAAAATCGAGACGCGGGGCACCCGATTCCATGGCTATTCCGACTACTGCGGCTGCGCGACGACCCGCAGGTATGGCTTCAGCGTCTTCCAGCCATCGGGATACTTCTCCTTCGCCGCCTCATCCGAGACTGCCGGTACGATGATGACGTCCTCGCCGCTCTTCCAGTTCACCGGTGTCGCCACCTGATGCTTGGCGGTGAGCTGCAGCGAGTCGATGACGCGGATGATCTCGTCGAAGTTGCGGCCGGTCGAGGCCGGGTAGGTCATCGTCAGCTTCACCTTCTTGTCCGGGCCGATCACAAAGACCGACCGCACGGTCATCGTGTCCGAGGCGTTCGGATGGATCATGCCGTAAAGGTTCGCAATCGTCTTGTCGGTGTCGGCGATCAGCGGGAAGTTCAGCGCCGTGCCCTGGGTCTCTTCGATGTCTTTGGACCAGGGCTCGTGGGACTCCAGCTTGTCGACGCTCAGGCCGAGGACCTTGACGCCGCGCTTCTCAAACTGCGGCTTCAGGTACGCCGTGTACCCGAGCTCCGTCGTGCAGACGGGGGTAAAGTTCTTGGGGTGCGAGAAGAGCACGGCCCACTTGCCCTCGATGTAGTCGTAGAAGTGGATCTCGCCTTCGGTGGTCTGCGCGGTAAAGTCCGGCGCGATATCGCCAATCTGCAGTGACATGGTGGTCTTCCTTTTCAATTCGTTTGCGGAGAGATGGGTGCCCTGCGTCTCGATTTTGCGGCGCGGGTTCAACGGATGTGAGATGGAATGGAGAAGAGCCTTTGCCTATCGCCGCGCTAGAGGGGGCGATACGCATCCGGACAACATCGGGAGCCGCGGGAGCCGCTCGCGGAATCGTTCATCGGGTTAAAGTCGAGTCCGGTCATCGCTGCTAACTCTTTCCTATACAGATAAGATGCAACAAGCATGTCCATTGAAGCAAATCTGAACCGCATCCGCGAGCAGATCGCCGACGCCTGCCGCCGTGCCAACCGGCCCGACTCCGAGGTTGCGCTGATGGCCGTCACCAAGGTGCATCCCGTGGAGTTCCTCCTGGAAGCCTACGCCGCCGGGCAGCGGCTCTTCGGCGAGAACCGCGTGCAGGAGTTCGCCGGGAAGTTCCCTGCCCTTGCGGGCTGCACGGACGCCGAGTACCACCTGATCGGGCCGCTGCAATCGAACAAGTCCAGCAGGGCGGCGGAGCTGTTCGACTCCATCGACACCGTCGATTCGGTGAAGATCGCGCAGCGGCTGGACGCGGCGGCGGCCGCGCTGGGCAAGAGGCTGCCGGTGTATGTCGAGGTGAAGCTGTCGCACGAGGAGTCCAAGCACGGCATCGCGCCGGAGGATCTGCCGGCGCTCCTGGACGCGATTGCACCGCTTGGCAGCATCGTTCCGGTCGGGCTGATGACGGTTCCGCCGTGGAGCGAAGACGCGGAGACGGCGCGGCCTTACTTCCGTACCCTGCGGCAGCTGCGGGACGAGCAGCAGAGGCGGCACGCAAGCCTGACGCAGCTTTCTACGGGCATGTCCGGCGACTTCGCGGTGGCGATCGAGGAGGGCAGCACCTGCGTCCGCATCGGCACGGCAATCTTTGGCAGGCGGATTACCGCGGGATGAACATGGCCTGATGACATCGGGTCCCGGCCGGGTTTGGGGGACATCATAATGAAGGTATGGCGACAGCGGCGAACAACATAACCCCTATCTCCGACGTGGAAGAGATTGAGCTCGACGCGGCGGTCGTGGACCCGGCGCGGGTCGAACAGCAGATTGACGAGAAGATGATCGGCGAGCGGATTCGCGCGATGCGTCTGCGGCGGTCGATGGGGCTGGTGGAGCTGGGGCGGCTGACCGGGCTTTCGGCGAGCTTCCTTTCGCAGCTTGAGACGGGGCGCGTGGTGCCGACGATCCGCAACCTGGCGCGCATCGCGATGGTCTTCGAGAAGGACCTCTCCTGCTTCTTTCAGCCGGAGCGCCGCGTGACCTTCCGGCGGCTGGCCAAGACAGACCGCATCCCGATCACGCGGAAGCAGAAGCAGGGGTCACGGTTCATCTCGGAGAGCCTGGGCTCCCTGATTCCGGATCGGCACCTGGTGCCATGCCTGGCGGAGTTTCTGCCGGGCGGTGACGTGTGCGAGTTCACACCGAAGGTCTTCACCGGGACGGAGTTTGTGTACCTTCTGGCCGGCACCCTGGAGCTGCAGGCGCCGAACCGGGTGCAGCTGCTGGAGGCGGGCGACGTCTGCTGGATCGACGCAAGCACGCCGCGGCAGTATCTCTGCCACGGGACGGACCGGGCCCGGGCGCTGATCGTGACCGAGCACACGAAGTAACCGCTCGGCGAGAGTGCGCCAAGGGCAGAGTGCGGCCGGCTCAAGTAGACTTCCGACATGCAGCTCGCCCGTCTCATTCCCGCGCTCACCCTCCTCACGGCGACCGCTCTTGCGCAGGTCGATGTCACGACGCAGCACAACGACAACAGCCGCACGGGAGCGAATCTCCGCGAGACCGTGCTGACGCATGAGAACGTGAACAGCGCGAGCTTCGGTCTGCTGGCGAAGTTCGCCGTGGACGACCAGGTGTACTCACAGCCGCTGGTCGTGACGGGTGTGCAGGTCAAGGACGCCAGCTTCGGCACCGGCACGCACGATCTCGTGTACGTGACCACGGTGAACAACAGCGTCTATGCCTTCGACGCGCACGACCCGGCGGCGACGAAGCCGGTCTGGCATGTGAACTTCGGCGCTCCGGCAAACCTGTATGACGCGAAGTTCGGCTGCCTGGACATCAATGGCAGCATGGGCATCATCGGGACGCCGGTGATCGACAAGGCGCGAGGCGCGCTGTACGTGGTCGCCCTGACGCGCAACGGCAAGGGCTTCACGCAGCGGCTGCATGCGCTGGACCTGGCGACGGGCGCGGACCTGGATCATAGCCCGGTGGTGATTGCCGCGCCGGCCTTCGACCCGCTGATGCAGAACCAGAGGCCGGCGCTGCTGCTGGCAAACGATACCGTCTACGTCGGCTATGCATCGCACTGCGACAAGGAGCCGTACCACGGTTTTCTGCTGGCATACGACGCGACGACGCTCACGCAAACGGCGGTGCTGAACACCTCACCGAAGGGCGGCCAGGCGAGCATCTGGCAGTCCGGGCAGGGGCCGGCGGCCGATGCCGAAGGCAACGTCTACGTCGTGACCGGCAATGGCTCGTGGAACGGGACGACGGACTTCAGCGAGAGCTTCCTGAAGCTGACGCCAAACCTGAAGCTGCTGAACTGGTTCACACCGACCAACCACTTCCATCTGGATGAGGTGGACGACGACCTCGACTCCTCCGGCGCGACGCTGATTCCCGGGACCAGTTCGGTGATCGGCGGCGGCAAGGAGGGCGTGCTGTACACGCTCGACACGCGCGCGCTGGGCCACCTGGGCGACGAGCACGCGACGGGGCACTTCAAGGCGACGGCCTCGCACCTGCACAGCCTCGTCTACTGGGAGAGCGCGAAGAATGGCGGACTGCTGTATGTCTGGGGGCAGCGGGATAAGGAGCGCGTGTATCAAGTGACGGATGGCAAGGTCGCGCCGACGCCGTTGATGCTGCGTCCGGAGGCGAACGAGGGCCATCCCGGGGCGATGCTCTCGCTCTCGGCGAACGGGAAGCGGGAGGGGATTCTGTGGGCGGCGATCCACGCCAGCGGCGACTCCTGGCACGAGACGAGGCCGGGCATCCTGCACGCCTACGACGCGGACAACATCGACCACGAGCTGTGGAACTCCTGGCAGAACCGCGGCCGCGACGACTGCGACGGCTACTCCAAGATGGCCCCGCCTACGATCGCGAATGGACAGGTGTATCTGGCGAGCTTCGGCAAGGAGAACATCGGGACGGGCGGATTGTGCATCTACGGCCTGCTGCCGGGCGGGAGCGCCCCAGCGCCGCCGGACTCGGTTGCCTTCAAGATCGACGACGGGAGCGTGACTTTGCGCTGGCCGGCGGTGCCCGGCGCGCGCAGCTATTCGGTGCAGGTCGCGGGAGGTCCAGCAGGGCCATTTCGCACGCTGGCTACTGGCCTGACGACTCCCGCGTACAGCGGAGTGCAGCAGGCCGTCGGGACGAGCTTTTATGCCGTAACCGCGAGCGACCTGCACGGGACGGGCGCGGCGTCCAAGCCGGTGGCGGTGACGATTGAGGTGCCGAGCGCGATGGGAAGGATGCACTGACCGGACCGGGTATCGGTCTTTCACATGCCAACAAGGATCACGCTCTCGACGATGGGGTGCAAAGAATGACCCGAGTCTCCGGGAGGACACTCGGGTCATTTCGAGAGCCCGGTCGACAGCAGGGACTATAGGCGGGCGCCTGAGCATTATGCCTTTGACGAATCCTCGATCTCTTGCCACTCCGCATCGGTGAGATGGACTTCGGCGGCACCGACGTTCTCCTCAAGATGGGTCAGTGACGAAGTTCCCGGGATGGGGAGCATGACGGGCGAGCGGTGGAGCAGCCACGCCAGCGAGAGCTGGGAGACGGTCGCGCCATGCTGTTTCGCGGCGGCATCGAGCTTGCCGCCGGGTTGTGCGAGCTTTCCGGCCGCCACCGGGAACCAGGGGATGAAGGCGATGTTGTGTCTTTCGCAGTAATCGAGGGTGTCCTCGTGGGCGCGGTCGCCGATGTTGTACTTGTTCTGGACACTGACGATCTCGATGACCTTGCGGGCCTGCTCGATCTCGTGTGGCTTGACCTCGGACAGGCCGACGTGGCGGATCTTGCCAGCCTTCTGCAGCTCGGCGATGACGCCGAGCGACTCTTCGACCGGAACCTTGGGGTCGATGCGGTGGAGCTGCCAGAGGTCGAGGCGTTCGAGCTTCAGCCGGCGAAGGCTCATCTCGACCTCCTGCTGGAGATACTCCGGGCGGCCGACGGGGAGCCACTTTGCCGGACCCTGGCGGGTGAGTCCGCCCTTGGTTGCGATCACAACGCCGTTTGCGTAGGGCGCGAGAGCCTCGCCGATCAGCCGTTCGCTCACCTCGGGGCCGTAGGCGTCGGCGGTGTCGATGAAGTTGACGCCGAGTTCCACAGCGCGCTGGAGGACCTTCTTCGCCGCTGCTGGATCTTTGGGCTCGCCCCAGACGCCCTCCCCGGTGATGCGCATTGCGCCGAAGCCGAGACGGTGGACGGGAAGATCGCCGCCGAGGTGGAAGGTTCCGCTTGCCTGTGCGTTTACGTTGGTGAGTACGGAATTAGCCATGGGGATACGATGCTGCGAAGAGCGACAGCGATTCCCCGCCGGATGAGGATCTCGCGGGATCTGGCCGCGGCGGGAGCAGGTCTCCGGCGGCGGAGAAGCGCAGCGTCTCGCCCTCCCCGAGAACCTTGACGCTGGCCTCGATGCCGAGCCGGCGGGCGTCGGCGCTGAGCCGCTGGACGGGTTCCTCCATCGGCTCGCGGCCCAGCCGAAACGTCCCGAAGTGCATGGGAATCATCCACTTCGCGTGGCAGTCGAGGAAGCCGCGGACGGCCTCCTCGGGCGACGTGTGGACGGTTCGGTAGGTATCGGGGAAGTAGGCGCCGATGGGGAGAAGGGCGATGTCCGGGCGAAGGCGGCTGCCGACCTCGCTGAAGCCCTCGAAGTAAGCGGTGTCGCCGGAGTGGTACACGGTCTGGCCGGCGGTTGCGGGGGCGATGAAGTATCCGCCGTACTCGCGGTGCATGTCGCGGAACATCCGCGCGCCCCAGTGCTTGCAGGGGGTCATGGTGATGGCAAGGCCGAGGGTCTCGACTTCGTCCCACCAACTGAGCGCGTGGACCTGCTCGAAGCCCATCCAGTCGACGAGGTCCTCCACGCCGTGCGGGACGATAACCTCGGGCGCCTTGCCGGTGAGCCGGCGCGTTGCGCGGATGACGCGGCGGAGCGAGGCCTTGTCAAGGTGGTCCATGTGGGCGTGGGTGATGAGGATCAGGTCGATGGGCGGCAGGTCGCGGACCAGGACGCCGGGACGCCGCTGCCGTCGGAGGACGATCAATCGTGTTGAAAAGACAGGGTCTACGAGGATATTACGGCCGCCGGTCTGCAGCAGAAACGACGAGTGTCCGAGGAAGGTGACGCCGGTCTCGCCCGGGGCGACGAGCTCGGGCAGACGGGGCTCGCCGGTCATGGGCTGCTCGTGGCTCTCGCGGACGAGGCGGACGAGCTGCTCGAGCTTCTGAATCTTGAATGGGCGGCGGCGGCGTGTTGCGGATCTCTTCATCCGGCTCTCCTGCATGTATTGGATGCGTACGGTTCGCGACCGTATCAAGCTCTATGCACCTACGCTACTCGATCGGCCTTCCAGATCTGTAAACGGCGCATCTATGTTGAGGCGAGGTTACACGTTCCATGCTTCCAATCGACCCACTGGCTGGCGGCTCCGATCCTGGAGCGGCCGAGCCCTCCGTGTCCCTGCGTTCTCCGGATGGACGCCAGCAGCGCATCTGGGCGTTTGTCTCCGCATCGCCGCTGGGCTCCCTGTGGAATCTGCAGGGGATACCCGCCTGGACGGTTGCGAAGCGGACGATCGCTTCGTTTCTGGCCGACAACCTGCTGGGCCGGGCTGCGGAGCTGGGGTTTTACTTCCTCTTCGCGCTGTTTCCGATGCTGGTGAGCGCGAGTTCCATGCTGGGGCTGGCGGCAAAGTCGGCCTCCGCCATCTACACGACCCTCCTCGCGTATCTATCGGTCGTGATTCCGCGTTCCGCGATGGGAATTGTGATGGAGACGTTCAACCAGACGACGGCGGCCTCCAGCCGGGGGAAGATTACCTTCGGGCTGGCGGCGGCGATCTGGTCGGCGTCGGTGGGGTTTTCGGCGATCCAGGACACGCTGAACATCGTCTACAAGGTGCCGGAGACGCGGCCCTACTGGAAGGCGCGGCTCTCGGCGATCGGGGTGACGACGCTGCTCTCCGTGCTGGTGACGGGATTGCTGGCGGCGATGCTGGGCGGCGATGTGCTGGCCGGATTCGCGGGCCGGGACATCCACCACCGCTGGCTCGCGGTGATCGTCATCTTTTTCAGCCGACTCATCGGGTGGACGCTGGCCGCCGGGCTGCTGGCGGTGATCTTCGCGGTGATCTACTTCTTCGCGCCGGACGTGAAGGCGAGCCGGTGGCACTGGCTCTCGCCGGGGGCGGCGATTGGAATTGTGGCGTGGCTGGCGGCGTCGTTCGGGCTGCGGGTGTATCTGCACTTCTTCAACAATTACTCAGTGACGTATGGGTCGCTGGGCGCGGTGATTATCCTGCTGACGTGGTTCTACATCAGCGGCCTGATGCTGCTGCTGGGAGCGGAGGTGAACTCGGAGATCGAGGCGGCGGCGGCGGAGAAACGGCTCTCGGCCCTTGAGCAAACAAAGGCCGTGGCACCCTGAGAGACGCTACCTTGCCTCCGGTTTGAGGATCTGGTCGAGGCGGTCTGGCGTGCCGTCCACGCGCTTCAGGACGGGGTAGCGCTCGCCGCCGTGGTATTCGAGGTGGAGCACCTTGTAGTAGCCGGTGTTTTCGACGATGGCCTCGACCGCCGGGCCCGAGCCGCGGGCGTCGCGCACGGCCTGGCGCAGCAGCGCAGGGGTGAAGGCGCGGCCGTTGACGGCGACGAGCTTCATCCCCGGGCCGAAACCCGCCTTGTCGGCCACACCGCCCTTCAACACGTCGGAGACAACGCCCGAGCCGCCCACATGCAGACCGAGCGAGTACCAGAACTCGATCGTGCCGGACTGCGACTCTTCCATCAAGCTCCAGGCATTGGGTCTATCGGAGTACGACAGGCGGTAGCCGCCGTTGGCGAGCCCGCCGAGCGGGGCCTGGTAGGCGTTCGAGTCCAGGCGCTCGCGCAGGAACGCGGCCCAGTCGTTTTCGACCACGCCGTTCAGCCCCGCGACGACATCCTCAAACGTGTAGGGGACGACCTTCGGGCCGGTGTCTCCGCCAAGGCCGTGAAACTTCGCGACAAAGTCGTTCAGCGACTTCTTGCCGTTCGTCATCTTGCGGATGGTGGTGTCGACATCGAGCCAGATCAGTTCGCCCTCGTCGTAGTAGTCCACGCTGAGGCGCCAGTTGTCCCATCCGCCGCCGGCCTCGTAGAGGGTCTGGGCGGCGGTGGCGGTGTCCTGGATGTCGCGCCAGGTCCGGCCGGGGCGGTTGTCGTAGATGGCGGCGATGGTGGCGAGGCGCTCCTTGTACTGGTCGGGCGTCCAGATGCCGCAGCGCGCGGCGAGGACGTCGCCGAGATACTCGGTCAGGCCCTCGTAGACCCAGAGCAGGTCGCCCTCCATGGGCTTCTGATAGTTGCTGGTGGCGAGGCCGGCGGGCCGGCGGTACTTGCCGTTCCAGCTATGGGTGAACTCATGCGGCAGCAGCAGGCCTTCGAGGGTGAACTGCTGGTCGTCGATGAAGGTGCGCGCGGGGACGCGGTCGTCGCTGGACTGGTGGTGTTCGAGGCCGAAGTGGGCGACCTCGTCGGAGAGCGTGACGAGGAAGTGGTAGGAGTTGAAGTGGCGGCTCTTGTAGAGCGCGCCGGTCTCGCGGACGAGTTTGTCGAAGGCGTCGATGTGCTCCTGCGAGAGTTCGAGTTCCTCGGGCCCGTCGGCGGCCATGTCGAGAAAGTGCTTCGGCGTGACCTCCGGCGCGAGGGGGATCTCGCGGAAGTAGCGGCCGGCGAGGACGGGCGAATCGACCAGAGTTTCGAGGCTCACGGTCTTGAAGGAGGTGGTGTCGTCCTTTGCGGGGCCGGACTTTTCAAGCGCCGTGCCGAAGCGCCAGCCGTCGGGGACGGTGACCGAGGGCGTCAGCATCACGGCGCTGGCGTCCGTGCCCTCGGGGTAGAGGACGAGCGTGTTCCAGCTCAGGAGCGCGAGGTTGGCGCTGGTCGAGCCGCCGGCCGTGAAGCCGCCCGAAGAGGAGGAGGCGAGGAAGTCCATCTTGATGTCGAGCTTCGTCGCGCCCTCGGGAACGGTGATGTGGAAGGCGAACATGTCCACCTTGTCGCGCTCCCACTTGATGGGTTTGCCGTTCGCGGAGATGAAGAGGCCGGCGAAGTTGTCGATGGGGCCGGTGGGGCCGTGCTCGCCGGGGATCCACTTGGGGTAGACGAGGGTGAGCGGGCCGGGCGCGGCGGGGATGGTCTCGGTCGCGTGGAGGATGCGGCGGGGAGCGTCGGTGAGGTCGACGCTGAGGGTGAGCGGAGCGCTCTGCGCATGGGCGGTCGAGCCTCCCGCAACCACGAAGGCGCACCATAGCGCCGTAACCATCCGCTTCGACCATCCCATTGCCGATCCTGCCATGAACACGCTCCTGATGTTGTCCGCGCGACGCGAGCATCGCGCGGTTCGTTTAGTTTATCTCCCCGGATCGAGACATGGGGCGCCCGGATCGCAGACGGGGAACGTCAAGTACACTAACGGCAATCCAAATGAATCCTTATGCCGCCGTTCTCGCCGTCATCACTGTGACTCTGCTTGCGGTCTCGCTTGGCCGCCTGAACAAGACAAAGACCAAGGCGGACTACCTCGTGGCGGGCCGTTCGCTGCCGGCGTTTGTGCTGATCTTTACGCTGCTCTCGTCGTGGATCGGGTCGGGCTCGCTGCTGGGCGGAGCGGAGAATGCGTACAGGCATGGCTTTGCGGCGCTGTGGCAGAGTGCCGGTGGCTGGGCCGGGCTGGTGCTGATCTACTTCATCGCGCCGCGCGCGCGGAAGTTCGCGCAGTTCACGATTCCAGACCTGCTGGAGGCGCGGTACAACCAGACGGCGCGGGTGCTGGGCGTGATCGCGATCCTCTTCACGTACACGGCGATCACAAGCTACCAGTTCATCGGCGGCGGCGATATTTTGCACCTGGTGTTTCCGCAGACGATTACGGCGACCTTCGGCAAGTACATCATCGCGGCGTTTGTGATTGTGTTCACGGCGATCGCGGGCATGTCGTCGGTCGCGTATATGGATGTGGTGATCGGGCTGCTGGCGACGGTCTCCATGCTGGTCTCGCTGCCGGTGCTCGTGCATCTTGCGGGCGGTGTGGCGGGAGTTCACGCGGCGCTGCCGGCGACGCACTTCGAGGTGCTGGGCGACCTGACGCTGGCACAGGGGCTCGAGCTGTTCCTGCCGACGTGCCTGCTGATGCTGGGCAACCAGTCCATGTACCAGAAGTTTTTCTCGGCGAAGAGCGAGAAGGACGCCAGCCGGGCGGTGATCGGCTGGTTCGTCGGCGCGGTGATCCTGGAGACAGTGATCGTCGCGATTGCCGTGGCCGGATCGGCGATCTTCCGCACGGGCGAGGTGCATGAGCATCCGAGGGAGATTCTCGCCTACTCCGGCATGAACGCGCTGCCGACGTGGCTTGGAGTCTTCCTGGTGGGCGCGATCTTCGCGAAGATCATCTCGACCGCAAACAACTACCTCTTTTCGCCGGCGACGAACCTGGTCAACGATGTCTTCGTCCGATACCTCGAGCCGGACGCCTCGAATAAGCGGATCCTGATTGTGAGCCGGCTGATGGTGGTGCTGCTGGGGGTGTGGGCGCTGTACCAGTCGCTGCATACGGAGTC
>Ga0116230_10006400_pt1 | contig 11606 bp, 14 predicted proteins | sample S1TSphfallax_3_FD_88678 | JGI IMG/M metagenome (GOLD analysis project Ga0116230, IMG submission 88678) | Host-associated microbial communities from peat moss isolated from Minnesota, USA - S1T2_Fd - Sphagnum fallax MG | ecosystem: Host-associated > Plants > Peat moss > Unclassified | place...
CAAATTTTAGTACCTATCCAAGTTTCATGCATCATGGTGGAAATTTGAAAAATAATTTTCATTGAAATTTTGTAATAGATGATGATTTATGTTTCAATCTAACATTATGTTATGAAATCAATGCAAATATGAATGATATAATAGTCCAACAAAGTATCATTTTGATTACAAAGCCTTGTCACATTTTTACAATTGAAGAATTTGGAGATATGAACAAATGAAAATTTGGAGGACCTGGGGAGGAGCTTGATATTTGTTTGAACATGAGGAGAATTTTGCAATTCCAACAACTAAAGGGATGATGAAGGGGTAAATTTTATATTCTTCAATATCAATGAAAAAGAATCATGATCCATGATTCCTTCCAATGTGTTTGGGGTTTTTGAATTTGATGATGGTGATTATGTAGTTACTAGGACTTATAATTAGAAATGGGGTAAAGGTAATTAGACATATGTGTTCTTGAACAACTCTAGGACAACTCATGTAAACACACATCTAATGAAAGCCATCAAATTCCTATTGACACCTAGGGATCTTCATGTTAAAGATGATGACCCTATTTACAAGTTGTCAAAGAAGAATGAGGCTATGACTTATGATGTGTTGAGAGAAGTTGAATAGTCCCCTATATTAGGCTTCTATCCAATATATAGATACCTTGGAAATTATGGCCATTATCTTATTTGAATAAAATGTTGTGTGAATGAAGTTTTCTAATTGTTGGTACATTTTGTTTTGTTGTGGTTATAAGGTTGTTCATGATTTTCTTTTTCATCCAAGCTGCCAAGAAATGTAGTGATGCATATGCTTGGAGTTGTACAAGCTTTGCTTGAAGTTGGCAAATGGCGAATGAAACTCATTATGTAATTGCAGTGCATTTGGATTCCATAGTTCATAGAGTTGACTTGGAGCTACACTTCCACATGTAAGTCTTTAAGAAGAGCTTGATTTATTTTGCTACATGGCACATCTTAAGTCTAGGATATTGATACAGGTGCAAAGCTATGTGCTGCAGATCAAAATGAGCTGAAGAGACATGATTCTGGTGGTATGGCCATTGACAGTAGTATTAAGTAGCTACCATAACCGCAACCAATTTTTTTTACCACAATGATTATGCATCACTACATTTCTTGGCAATTATGCATTATTTTATTAACTTGTCTCAGTTGTTGTTGCTGATAAGATATCTATAGCTAGTCATGGGATGCAATTAAGTTCTAATAAGTTGTATGGATGAGGTGTGGTGAGGTGATCACATGAGGGTGTAGATGCTGCAGTGCACCAAATCAAACATATTTTGATAGAGGTCAGTCTGCCACTAAATGATTTTGTAGACTAGATAGCCTCCTACTTTGTGCATAATTGCTTGGACAGTTTGTGATCTATTTGAGTGTTGACGCGGTTGTTGTCCTTACAGCTAGACAATCCAAATCCATCGTGCAATATTCACATTCCATCTCAATACCATTGGCATCCAACCAAACATTGGTGGGACTTTGGAAAGTAGCTCACAAGCCAGCTTGTGATTGTTGTGTTGATTACAGGTAGGTGAAGAAAAGGAGTTAAGTGGTGGGAGGTGAAGACACAATGACAACTCGAAGCTTCAAATTGCGGGATGAAGGCAGTTCAGGGGAGTGTTTCTGTTTCCTTGAGTGTGGTGATGTTTTTTAAATTTGGGATGTGGTTTTTGCTGTTCTAGCTCATGGTACCGGGTTGTTGTTCCAGCAGAGTCTGAAATTCTAGAAACAGAGATCGTGGTTGCTTCATCATGTCATTTGTAAACAGAACTAAGATTTGGTGTTTACATCCTAACCGGTGTTAACAAATGTCATCACTTACTCTGCGATTGCACTACAGAAGTTTACGGAAACATGATCATGGGAAATCTGTACTCCGACTGAACTTTTACAGCCAATAGAGAAGTACACAGCTAAAGTTGGCGGGCCGCCGGGCGGGACGCTAGATATAAACCCATCGAACTTCCCTATAATACCCTGATGTCCGGGATAAACCCTGCAGGTGACAAAGGAAACAGGTTTTTGGGGTTGAATTAGGGTTCAGGTCGCCCCAGTTGTTCTTGTCCATCTCCCGGCGCGGGCGTTTCCTTTTTGGTTTCCTTCCGTCTTTGCTCTTTCGAATTCGAGAAGAACATTGATCGTGAAGTTCACTTAGGTCAGGACGTGGTGCAATTGTGTCCTCTACCGTAGAAAGTCGGTTTTGCACTTTAAGATGTTCGCAGGAGCTTGTGGATCTGACAATAGTTTTTATTGTTGGATCGTAGAAGCGGTAATCTGAATCAGCTCTTGATCTTCTTCAGTTTTGTGTGGCGCGGTAGTAGCTGTTCTTGGGTGAGCTTCTTCCGTAGTTCTTGGTTGAGAAGTCGATCAACATGTCAATGACCTTGTTGCGGAGTTTCATGTCCCTCCTGGCCACACGACAAGCCTATTTTGGAGGTGGGAAAGCGGCCCACCACAACATTCGCACTCTCAATCGGGTTGTGTATCCGGACAATTTTGTTTGTACTCTGGCATTTGCTTTGGGCAATCCATCTGCGGTTAATGCGGCACCGCACCTACCGATCTGCAGCAGGTATTCCTCCGCTCCGAGACTTTTCAACTTGCGGCACATTTGGAGCAAGTTCTTAGGCAGGTTTAATCACGAGTTTTCCCTCCTGGCAACTTCAGTTGCCGGGCACGATGCTGCTACAGATCGTGAAGCCAGTTTGTCTTTCTTAATCACTCTAGGTCTGAAGGGGAAGCTGAGTAAAGAAAGTAATATCTTTGTCACCATACTGCTTAGGGTACCAACAGGAGATCATTCTTGTGCCAAAGCTCCAATTTCTGTAAGTGTTGGTGTGAAGAGGGAGAATAATAATAACTGAAAAGCCTAGCATCCTTTGCCATAGTATAACTGAAAACATCTCCCGGAAGATGAATTTTATGGAGAATTGGGTGTGAAGGTAAAGAAAATTGGGGAAATAATAACCCATCACCAAGCAATTTTCACTGCCAACATTGAGACCCTAAAGCAGAAGGTGGAATTTTTTGAAAACAAGGGCCTGGTAGGAAAGGAGCTGGTAAGCCTTTTTACTTTGCACCCTGATATACTTGGTAGATCCTTGGATTCTTTGGAGGCAGGGTATGACGTCCTTAAGAGCATTGGATTCTCTGAGAGTGAAGTATGTGAGATCTTGAATGCACATCCAACAGTTAGTTGTAGAGAAACCACAATTTGTCAAAAGTTTGAGTTCCTTGTTAAGATTATGAACCAGCCTGCCAAGAAGGTCTTGAAGTTCACATCATTTTTCAATTACAGTTTGGAAGGGAGAATCAAGCCATGAAACGAAGTGTCTTCATGGCTTGTTTCTCAAGGACTGTTACCTCAAAGGGAATATGCCCTCTGGACAATCATTAGTGGCCATGAGAGGTATTTCAGGAACTGGTTTGTAAATCTAAATTCTTTAGCAGCAACTGTTTATGAAGGACAACAAGTTGACATTCAAGGAATATGTGGTTAAACAGTGCCAATCTTCTATCATGTGGCTACCAGTGCTGCAAAAAATGGCAGGATCTTCTTATGGAGTGCAGTGCATAAACCTGTTCAAACATGACTATTGCAGGTTCATTTGTCAAGTGCCACACCCTTTACTCCTTGCAGAAAGGAAAAAATCACCTGAGGGTCAATGATTCAATTCTCACACTTAGGGAATTTGAGGAGGCATAATTGACACTTTACCTTACTTTTGAATTGTGTTTGAGCAGCAGTACAGTCTGGAGCAATTGTAGAAAATTTTGCATATGAAGCACTGGTGCATAGCAAGGAAGGTTGATGAGTGCAGTTTCCCACCCTAATTCCTTGTTTGAAATCTCACCAGATTCTGAATTTCAGCAGCACAGTGCAGCATAGGATCAGATTTTCAATTGGTGGGCCATAAAAGCAATGTATGCTGCAGTTTGAGTTCCACAATGCGCTCTAATACTCTTCTTTCAATGATTGATGATCTATGCTTGCATATGGTTGTTGCTGCTCTGCACACATGACTGATTAGGATCCCATTCACTTTGCACTTTCATCCTATGACCAGTAAAATTTGGACATCTATTGTTTTGAGTGCAACCCTTTAACATGTGAAGATTTTGGTGGATGGCAGTCAGGAGGGTAAGCATATGTGGAGTAGTACCCTCAAATGTTTTGGAAATCATGCTGGTGGGGGTAGGACTGACATTTGTTAGTCTGACAGGTGATTGCCTAAAGCTCTAAAATTGAAATCCAAACATGAAGAGCACATGCAATGAATGACCATTTTGGTGGTAACAACTGACAACTTGATGCATAGTAAGAGCTACTGGGTTGTTAGTAAAAAGGTAGTAAAAACAGAAACTGAGATTATAGTCCTGGTTAACAAGGGATCTAGAAACCAATGGAAAAGCATTTCCTTTCCACCAACTATGTATACCCACATGGTGCACTGGTGGTTCCCTTGTTCCCAATCTGTTCCCATCATGTTCTCATGAGGTTCCCCAAGTTCTCAAGGTGTTCCTAATAGCACCTCAGTTTTATTCCATGTGGTTTTGCCCAAAGTTCCACTCTCATGTATATAAACCAAAAAGTTGGGCCATAGAAAGCACATTTAATTATATTTTGCAACTGGTGGTCCAAAGAGTTGCTTCTAAGGGGTAGTGCCCAATGTTTGTTCCAAAAAAATTGGTGATGGACAACCAATATATATTTCTCTAATGTAAAAAAGTGTGAGCGCTCCCATGAACTAATCAATAGGAGTCACACCCTGTCCCACTTATAACGGGCATGTTTGACAAGTCATTTGCGTTCGGTCGAACACCATCTGTCCAACCCCGGGACTGGGGAGATGCTCAGTCTTTGAGATTTAAGTTAGGGGCCTTTTGCTTAGCCTGGTGAGTCATTGCTTTTGCCCAAAAAAGAAGTCTACCTGCCACGGGTGTAGAAAGCCCAAGTGGACGTCAGATAGGGCGCCACGTCGCGCATGCCATGTGGCTTACATCCAACAGCGGTTCTGATGGTGGTGGACCGTGGAGGTGATTCTCAAATTTCCTCACTTCAATCCCGCTTCATCTTATACTGCAGGGTTGATTTGGTTCTTCCGTCGGTGTGGAGAATCAGAGAAAGGCAAGGAAGCGGTGGAGCTATTCAGGTACATGTTTCTGCACAAACAGCTTTCTCGCCGCTTCATTCTCCCATTAGCGTTTCTAGTGTTGCAGTAAAGTTCAGTTCAGCTGGATATACCACGGTAGGACAAATACTCCTTGGAGTCGCGTTGTCGGTGGTTGTCTGCTGTTGTGTCGCGAATTTGCGGGATTTGTTGATTCTCTTTATACTAGTCTCCCCCCCTTCCCCCTCTCCCCAACACTCTTATTGGTCGCCTTTGGAGTGGCTTTAGTAGAAGCTTGTGATAAATGTGGCAGAAGTTGATTCTGAGGTAGTCGATATCTTTTTGCCTCTGAGGAGAGATCCTTGAAATTCGGAGTCTCTGTTGGTGCTGGTTTGTCATTTTGGAAATTTACAACAGTTCTTCAAATGGCAATTGCGGAGAACTTTGGAGCTGTTTAAAGGCTGCGGAGTAACTCCATGACTGTTAGGCTTATTTAGACAGTAATCGTATTTGGAAGTATGTTTCGATTTAGTCTCGGAAGTGTAGGTTTGGTGTTAAAACCCAGGCGACTGTTTCCGCTGAAGAAGTTTCCTTTGGTAACCCTAGTCCGCATATTTTGAATCTCCATGATACTATTATTTCTTTTAGAGGGGTTCGTTTTGAGGGAGAAATAAATACTTCGTTTCCTGAGGATAGCAGGAAAGTAGCGCTCAACTCTTTATCATCAATTCTCGGAAAAGAGAAGCGACCTGTATATTGACATATGAGTACGATTGTTGCATCTGCAGATTTTGACCTAATTTCGGACCTCAGTAGAAAATTACTGGAAACAACGAAAGAATATCATGGAGGAGTCAGCAGCTAAAGAAGCACAGGATGCAACTTGCAAGGGCGACTTTGCATCCCCTCCCTATGAAATCCTCATCGTCTGTCATTACCCAAAGCAACATGGCCAACATGAGGCTGGAGTAAGCTCTGGATACAACGATTGTTTGAGGTCCCTTCAAATTGGTCTATTCTGTAACAACTTGCAAATGGACTTTCTGGACTCTTGTATTTCCTTTGTTTTTTTCAGGGCATACTGCAGCTACATAGTATTCATTTTATGACCATCATGTGGCCTGGCAGCATAGGATCTGCTCTGTGAAATTATCTAGAATCCAGTCCTACCCAAACATACTTGTGGTCCAGTAATGATGATGGCAACATTTGCCAGCATGTAGTTTCTGAGGAGCATTTTTGGAGAGAATGGAGGCAGCTTTGGAAACATGAATCTCCATGGGCTTTTGGGTTGCAATGGAAATGCACAAAACCTCAATAATCTGCATTTGGCCTTAGAAATGGTCCTGGCACCTTCGTACTTTGGGACTCAGTTTTCAAAGTATTCTGGCAGGTAGATGGTGAAGATCGAGAAGATGCAGTAGAGCATCTTTGCAAGGCTTTGACAGATTCAGGACTGATAATAGAAAAGGTTGATGGGATGAACTCAGAGCTATTCATTAAGGTATGCTGAACTCCTTTCAGTGTTTGTGGTGGATTACTAGCTCATAAGTTTGCAACACTACTATGAAATATGTGGTGGAGGTAACAAAAGGAATTTGTGAAGGATGTCTGAATCATGTGGTGCAGCTCTTGTCAGCTCTTGTCTCTTATTGCTTTTGTTGTGCTTTTTCTGGCCTTGTGTGTGCAGGTTGCAGCACCACTAGAAGTCATTGGTCATGCTGCTGACAAGTTGATGCTCAGAAAACCAACTCACATCGGTGAGAACCATCTATATATTGGCATGACCATTTGCACTATGTTCTATTACCTCATGTGATGGGGCAAATCATACATTCAAGCATGAGGGAATCTTGGTCACCCACTAGCTGAGAGTTGTCACATGATACATGAAGAAATGATCAAATTATTTGATTTTGATTCTTTATTTTAGTGAGAAGCTGAGTGATTAAGATGTATATAAAAAATAACAGTGCACAAGAAATTTCCATAGTTTCCTCAGTTTCAATACATGGTTTATAGGGCTTGATGTTGCGTTTGACTGGAAGCACAAAGATGCATTTTGTCGTCAGCCATTAGGCAATGCTCTCTTCAGTTGGACAGAACGTTATCAGTGTCTGACTGCAGTGATCAATACTTTGGTGAGTATCAACACTCACTCTTGGCATTTAGTCTGCTGATCCATTGTTCATATTTACCTTGTCAATATATTGTACTGTGATTGTTAAAGTTGAATTGAACTGGTTCCACTTACCTTTCACATCCAGGAAAGTTAAAAGCATAAGTGAATGCATCTGGATGTATACAGGGACTGACAAATGATAGATCTCAAAGACTATTTGTGCCTGGGAGGGAAGGTGAACTTGAATTGAACCCACATGAAACTCTATTGAAGACTCTGAAGGATGCAGGGGTTGTCAAGGATGTCTTTCCCCTCCATCGTAATTCTTGTTAACCTTTCTCCTCCTCTGCTGTGCTAGTATGGATGTCCAGCCTTCTCATTGCACCTTCACTGGCCTTATCACTTATATGTTATGAAACACTGCTCCATCTAATTTCTGAGGATGCAATTCCATTTTGTGCATGCAATAAACAGGTGAAGACCTAGATAATGATTGACTTTTCATTTGTTTACTTCATACAAGGGAATAACATCATGCATGCATTTGGAAGTGCAGAAGAGAAACAGCGGAAGTGGCTTTTAGACCACTGGGCCTTGGATTGGATGGGATTGACATCTCAGCCCATTGATGCTATTTACTCCTACTTTGGTGCTAAGGTGACTTGAGATTTTTTGGAGAGGAGGATAGACTATCCTAGAAATCTATTGCTTTCCCTTACACCATATCTATGAGTTTGCAATCTCTTCTCCTTTGTTTGCACAAGCTCCAAATGACAAAGTTTGGAAAGCACTGGGCTACCTAGTTGGTTTACCAAATGTAGGTGCAATGTTACTAACTGTTAATGGTTGCAGTGAATTTCAATTTGAGTGCATTCTGTGTCCTAAGTACTCTATGGGTATAAATGAGTTTCTGACACTTGCAGGTGGCAATCTATTTTGCATTTTTGGGTTTGTACACACGCTGGCTTGTTGTTCCAGCTATCTTAGGCACATTGCTTTATGTGATAAAACTAAGGTACACTACTTTGATCTTCTTCTTTGTGACCAATTGTGATCGTACACCACCTTTTGGTGTACATCAACACTTGAAGACAATGACTTCATTATGGACATTTTCTCTGTAGTTCCATGTAATTTTTCAGACTACAAATGCATTATTTTACACTATGCAATTTGAGACATTCATTTGTGGACTCCTGCAGGAGCTGGCAGTCAGCAGTTCCTCCAGTATTTTCCATGGCAATTGTGGTATGGGCTGTGGTCTTCTTGCAGTTTTGGCGTCGTACTAATGCTGAGATTTTGACCAGGTTTGCAACTGCAGAATTATGGAACAGTCACCTACAGATTGTAGTGCCATTTTTCTTGGTTTTGTTCCTGCACTTGTTGTGGGCAATCATTTTCAGATTGTTAGTAGCATTGCAGACAATATGTGCAATTAATAAAATAGATAAACTGAAACCAAATGTGATGTGTATCTTATTCAAAAACTCCAACATATGGTTTATGTAGGTGGGAGATTAGTAGCGAATATGATGAACTTCAAGCCCTAAGACCTCACAACCTGGAACAACAGAAGTCTTTGTTTAGTGGAGAGACAACCGAGGCACAGATAGTTGAAGCCAATGTGTTGGATTATGAGGTCAAAATGGTGAAAAGAGATGAGTGGTTGGGCCGTTTTCAGATTTTGAAAACCAACACTGTAGTATTTGCTGGTATTCTTTGTGTGCAACTACCATTTGAACTTCTGTATGCCCACCTCAATCGTGCTGCTCCTTATGCCTTTCTCAAGTAAATAGTTTACCTTCTTTCCATCACCCCTGATTTGCATTTGAAGTCTTCTTTTGATGTTCCAGGTGCTCCACCAAAGTTGTGAAACAAATCATATCTTGCTAACTTGTTACTTTCTTTCGCTGCTTTTTTGATAGTTCTGGCATTATCTGTGCTCAATGCTGTTTGTTATACCATTTGTGCCTAAGATTACTGACCTGGTATGTGCCTTCCAGGTACATCCTCACAGGTTTATACATACTGGCAATTCAATTCTTCACAAAGAAAGGGGGACAAATAGCAGTCAAGCTGACAAAGTCTGAGAAACTTGGGAACAAGGAAGCAGCGGCAAATGACCTCATTTACAAGGTTTTCTGCTTACCTGTTTCATATTAAATTGAACCCTTATTGGTTAATTCTGAAATGATATGTCAGAATAACTAATGTTCCATCTTGAAAGGTTACAAGGATAGGGTGTGAATTTACTGTGTACAGTAGTTACTTCTACCTGCTACAAAGGTGTTTTGTTCAGACTACACTGATAATTCTTGAATTTGGCAGGTGTTTGGAATCTATTTCATGCAATCGTATGTTGGTCTCTTCTATCAAGCCTTTTTCCACAGGGAATTTGATGCACTTCGTTCAGTGTTGGCCCAGCGTCTTATTATTACACAGGTAGAATTTTCCAGCATTTATCTTGAGCCTTGTCTACTGGCTGGAGGAGGTGAATTAGGGAATACCTGCTTTTAACAGAAGGTTCAGTTGTCTATCTGGAAGAAAGGACATGGCTTTTGCAAGATATGAGTCTGAGAAGTTCACATGTATTGATGTTGGTGTGTGGCTATTGAAGCTGAATGTATTCCTCATGGGCTCAAGGGATATACTTCTGGTTCTCCTATTTTGCAGTTATTGAGCAATGTTTCAGAGAATTTGGTGCCATACGCAACCTATCGCTACACCAAGTTTAAGGCCATGAAGTAAAATCCATGCACTATGACCTCTAAACAGAACTACCCACCCAGATGTATTCTGAGAGGATTTTCTCTCTAAAGTCTACTTGATGAAGTGTACTGTCTAAATGCTGGCAACAATTTTGCCATACCTTGACCCTTCTCTATGAAGGAGCATGTCCTTGGACTATCAATGCACTCTTGTTTTAAGAGAAAGAGAGTTATTGCATTATGGACTCTACATAAAGGTCATTGCATGATCGTAAAGCTTGCACTTGAAAGCAGTTGTGTATATTACACTCCCTTGATCAATTTCTTTGACCAGGGCTGATCAAGAGCAGAAGAAGAACGAAGGACGGAAGGCGGATGAACACCAACCTTCAGAAGTTGAGCAGGAGTTCTTGAAACCTGCATATGAAGCAAGTATCGCTGGTGATTTTGAGGATGGTCTGTTTGATGGTGGGTGAATTTCTAGCTGCACAGTTCATTTTGCTGAGATGTGTCCATATACTTTTCATTAATGTTTGGACAATGAAATATGCTTTTGCAGTTCATTTTACTGAGATGCAGTGTAGCTGATAAACAGATTTTCTGGAGCTGGCAGTCCAATTTGGGTTGGTCACCATGTTTGCTGGGGCATACCCACTTGTGGCTGCATATGCCCTTGCTGTAAGATAAATCTCTACCTATATTCACTGCTTTTGATACAGTGTTGAAGTGACCTTCAAACTGATTTGCCTTCACACAATCTGCTTCCTTTCCAATTGTGTGAACCCTTGTCACATTCTGGTATACACACTGCACAGAGGGTTGTATAGTACTTGGCTTGATTTTACAGCTCTGCTCCTCACTTGTTTTACTGACTGGCATTTCTAGCTCTTTTTTCAGTGGTGTGCCTGAGTAGTGGTAATAACGAAGGAAGTGTTTGCAATGCAGAATAATCTGGTTGAAATACGATCTGATGCATTGAAGTTGCTAGTGACAATGCGTCGGCCAGTCCCAAAGGCAGCTGCCTCCATTGGTGCCTGGCTCACTATTTTCCAGGTCGGTATTATATCAACTTCTGCAGAAAATGAGAAACTGCAATAATTCTTTCCTTTAATCTGGATTGTTGGCATTATTTGCTTGGATTTCCAGAAGATATGGAAAATTCCAATAATATCTTGCTGTTTTAGAGTGCTCCAAAAGATTGGAACCAGTGTGCTCTGCAAAATTTTAATTTAGTTGCGACGATTTCCAAGCCCAATACCAAAGTGGAGAGTAGTTTCAACATATGGCAATGTAAGCAGACTTTACATGTTCTCAAACATTTCTGGTAGTTGGATATTTTGTGTAGTTTCTGATTTGACTATGTGCCTTATAAAGTGTAAATATGTGGTAGCAGAATCTGGGAGTGGTAGCAATTGTGACAAACTGTGCAATTCTTGTATGTTTGTACGATGACACGGCAAATTGGAAGTTAGAGCCAGGACTGGCTGCCATACTTCTGCTTGAACATCTATTACTACTGATTAAAATCGGCTTCTCATGGTTTGTTCCTGAGGTGGGTTCTCTGATTCTGGATTTTTGCCCTCTTTCTTCAGTCCTAATGATTACTTTGCATTAATTTTCTAAAGATAATTATCTCATTATG
>Ga0116230_10006405_pt1 | contig 11599 bp, 11 predicted proteins | sample S1TSphfallax_3_FD_88678 | JGI IMG/M metagenome (GOLD analysis project Ga0116230, IMG submission 88678) | Host-associated microbial communities from peat moss isolated from Minnesota, USA - S1T2_Fd - Sphagnum fallax MG | ecosystem: Host-associated > Plants > Peat moss > Unclassified | place...
CCAGCTCGGGCTCGCCACTTTCGAGAATTTCATCCAGACCGACGCCGCCATCAATCTCGGCAATTCCGGCGGTGCGCTGATCGACACCAATGGCGATCTGGTCGGCATCAACACCGCGGTGCTCAACCGCTCCTCCGGCGGTCCGCAGGGCATCGGCTTCGCCATCCCGGTGAATCTGGTGCGCGGCGTCATGGAACAGATCCTTGCTCACGGCCACGTGGTCCGCGGCTGGCTCGGCTTCGTGCCCCGCGACCTGTCGCCGGAACAACATGCGCATTTCGGCATCAGCGCCGATTGCGGCGTGGCGGTGGATGAACTCACGGTCAAGAGCCCGGCTTTCGCCGCGGGCATCCGCCCCGGCGATTTGGTCACCGGGCTGAACGGCGATCCGGTCAAGAGCGCGCAGGAACTCATCATCCGCGTCGCGGCCCTCAAACCGGGTGAAAACGTGGAACTCGAGGGGCTGCACGGCCATCTGCCGTACAAACTGAAAATTCGTGTCCTCGAGCGGCCGATCAACGCCGCGCAACACGGCTAGTGTGGCCTCCCCCACTCTGGCGTGTCTGCCTGGTGTGTCAGCCTGGCGTGCGGCGGATCCTCGCGCCCAGCTGTTGAAATTTTTCCTCGATCGCCTCGTAACCGCGGTCGATATGGTAAATGCGCTCGATCTCGGTGTGTCCGTCCGCCACCAATCCCGCCAGCACCAGGCTCGCCGAGGCGCGCAGGTCGGTGGCCATGACCGGCGCCGCGGTCAGCCGTTCCACGCCATTGATGATGGCGGTGTTGCCCTCGAGGCGGATTTCCGCACCCATCCGCCGCATTTCGAGCATGTGCATGAAGCGGTTCTCGAAGATCGTCTCGACGATGGTGCCGACGCCCTTCGCCACGGTATTGAGCGCCGCGAACTGCGCCTGCATGTCGGTCGGAAACGCCGGATAGGGTGCAGTGCGAATGTCCACCGCCATGGGTCGCCGTCCACGCATGTCGACCTCGATCCACGACTCGCCGACCTCGACCTTTGCACCGGCCTGCTGCAGCTTGGCGATCACCGAGTCCAAGTGCTCCGGGCGCGTATTCTTGACCCGGACATGGCCGCTGGTGATCGCACCGGCGACCAGATAGGTGCCGGCTTCGATGCGGTCGGGCAGCACTTCATAGGAGGTGCCATGCAGCCGCTCCACGCCCTGCACGACGATGGTATCGGTGCCCGCTCCCCTGATCTTGGCGCCCATGGCGCTCAGAAACTGCGCCAAATCCACCACTTCGGGTTCGCGCGCGGCATTCTCGAGTATGGTTTCGCCCTCCGCCAGGGTTGCCGCCATCATCAGATTCTCGGTGCCGGTGACGGTCACCGTCTCGAGCACCAAGCGCGCACCCTTGAGCCGGCCGGCGCGCGCCTTGATGTAGCCATTTTCGATGTGGATGTCGGCGCCCATGGCCTGCAATCCGGCGACGTGGATGTTCACCGGGCGCGCACCGATGGCGCAGCCGCCCGGCAGCGACACGTCCGCGGCGCCGTAGCGCGCAAGCAACGGCCCGAGCACCAAGATCGACGCCCGCATGGTCTTGACCAGCTGGTACGGTGCGAAGAATTCCTTGATCGTGGCCGCATCCACTTCGATCCGCATCCGCTCGTCGATGGTGACCGAGACGCCCATGCGGCCCAGCAGTTCGATCATGGTGGTCACGTCCTGCAGATGCGGGACGTTCGAGACCGTGACCGGACCGTCCGCCAACAAACACCCGGCGAGAATCGGCAGCGTCGCGTTTTTCGCGCCCGAGATGCGAATCTCGCCCTCGAGCGGCTTGCCGCCGTGGATCTGCAGCTTATCCAAGGGGTCGGGCCCCGTATTCATCGGGCGTGAACACCTGCAGCGCCAGCGCATGAATCTCGGTGCCCACGGCCGCGCCCAAGGTGGCGTAGACCATCTGATGGCGCTGCACCGCGCGCTTGCCGGCAAACGCAGGTGCCACCACCACCGCCTCGAAGTGCACGTTATCCGCGCTGCTGACCATCGCCTTCGCGCCGGCGAGGCCGGCCTCGATCTGTGCCGCTATCTGTTGTGTGTTCATGACGTTAGCTTACCCTACCCACGATCACATGCTGCATACGCGGTATCATTGCCGGATGACCCTGGCGCCACCGACCCTCGAATTCACGGACGACACCCTCGTCGACTCGGGTCGCCAGGCGCTGGTCATCGAGATCGACGGCCTGCGCGCCCAACTTCCCCGTCTCGGCGCGGATTTTGCCCGCGCCTGCCGGATTTGTCTCGACTGCCGCGGGCGCATCGTGGTGACCGGGATGGGCAAGTCGGGGCATGTCGCCGGCAAGATTGCGGCCACGCTCGCGAGCACCGGCACGCCCGCCTTCTTCGTGCATCCGGGCGAGGCGAGTCACGGCGACATCGGCATGATTACCCGCGACGATGCCGTGCTCGCCTTGTCCAACTCCGGCGAAACCGACGAGATTCTCCTCATCGTACCCATCATCAAGCGCCTCGGCGTGCCGCTGCTCGCGTTCACCTCGAATGCCGGATCGAGAATTGCCCAGGCGGCCACCGTGCACCTGGACATCGGCGTACCCGCCGAAGCCTGCCCGCTCAACCTCGCGCCGACGGCGAGCACCACCGCGGCGCTCGCGGTCGGCGATGCCCTGGCGGTGGCGCTGCTCAAAGCGCGCGGTTTCACCGAACAAGATTTTGCGCGCTCCCATCCGGCGGGCACACTCGGGCGACGCTTGCTGATGCACGTCAAGGACGTGATGCGCACCGGCGAGGACGTGCCGAAGGTGCCGCCGCACACGCCGCTCGCGGCGGGCCTGCTCGAAGTCACCCGCAAGGGTCTCGGCATGACCGCGATCGTCGATGCCGGCGACCGGGTGCTCGGCGTGTTCACCGACGGCGATCTGCGCCGCGCGCTCGATCGCGCCGCCGATCTGCATGCGACGCGCATGGACGCGGTCATGACCCGCAATGCCAAGACCGTGCGCGCCAACAGCCTGGCCGCCGAAGCCGTGCACTTGATGGAAACGCATCGGATCACCTCACTCGTCGTGGTCGATGCCGACGACATCGTCGTGGGCGCGCTCAACGTGCACGACCTGATGCGCGCGGGCGTGGTTTAAACTTGCTGTTCCGCCTGTTTACCGTGCTCGCGGTGGTGGCGCTCGCAGTCAGCACCTGGATCTTGAGTTCGCCGGCCCATCGACCGCCGCCCGCGACGGCAGCCGGCAGCGAGGAACTTCCGGGTTATTACCTGAAGCATGCGGTATTGACCGACTTCGACGTGAATGGCGCGCCGAGCATGCATCTGCAGGCGGACCGCATCGACCAGATCGACCACGGCAGCGAAGTGGCGCTGACCACGGTGCGCGTCGACTATCAGACCCCGAACGGTCAGAACTGGGTATTGTTCGGCGACTACGCCCAAGTAGAGCCCGGCGGCAAGATCATCGACGTCAGCGGCAACGTGCGCCTCATCGGGGATAGCACCGCGCATGCGGGGACTGCGACCGTGTTGACCGATACGCTGCGCTACGACGTTCCCGGCTCGATCGTCAGCACCAAGAGCGATGTGCGCGTCCTGTATGGCGAGCATACTCTCACCGCCCGCGGCATGACCGCGAATTTGAAGGAGCAAACCATTCATCTGGATTCGAAAGTCAATGGCCGCTTCCTGCACTGAACGTCGTTCCCTGATCCTGCTGGCGGTGTCACTCGCAGCGGTCGGCAGCGCAGCGTCAGCCGCCCCCGCGAAACGTGCGCCGCAGGCGATCGTGTTGGATGCCGATTCGTTCGATGGCGGGCTGGCCAGCAATAAGATCACCTTTCACAGGGTGCGCATCAACCAGGGCGACATGTCGATCAGCGCCGATCTCGGCCAGGGCGTGCAAAAGAAAAGCGGCATCGATTTCGACAATTCGGTCTGGAATTTTCGCGGCAACGTCAAGATCAGCATGGAACACGGGCAGCTGAATTCCGACGATGCGCAAATCACCTTCGTCAAGCAATTGCTCGCCACGGCCGAGGCCAACGGCAAACCGGCCTACTTCGAGCAAAAGATCGAGAAGACCGGCAAGGTGGCGCAGGGGCGGGCGAACAGCATCGATTATGATGCCGCCAAACATCTGGTGCGCCTGACCAACGACGCCTGGCTGAGCGACGGCCAGACCGAAATCCGCGGTCAATCGCTGAAATACGACATGTTGGCGCAAAGCATCGTTGCCGACCAGGCCGAGCAAAATTCGCAGCGCGTGCACATCGTCATCACGCCGCCGCCCGCCAAACCATGAGTGTCCTGCGGGCACTCAACCTCGCGAAAAGCTACAAGTCACGTCAGGTATTGCGGGACCTGTCGCTGGAGGTGGAGAGCGGCGAGGTGGTCGGCCTATTGGGTCCGAATGGCGCCGGCAAGACCACCGCTTTCTACATGGTCGTGGGCCTCGTCAAGTGCGAACAAGGCGAGATCTATATCGACAACCGCGACATCACCCGCTTGAGCATGCACCGTCGGGCGCAGTTGGGCGTGGGCTACCTGCCCCAAGAACCCTCCGTGTTTCGCAGGCTCTCGGTTTCCAACAATATTTTGGCGATTTTGGAGACGCGACCGGGGCTGGACGCACGGCAGCGGGCGGCTCGCTTGAAGGAATTGCTGGCCGAGCTGCACATCGGCCACGTCCGGGACAGCCTGGGGATGAGCCTGTCGGGCGGCGAGCGACGCCGGGTCGAAATTGCCCGCGCCTTGGCCGCCGATCCGCGATTCATCCTGCTGGATGAGCCATTTGCCGGGGTTGACCCTCTTTCCGTTGCCGATATACAGCGCATAATCAAGCACTTATCAGACAAGGGAATCGGGGTGCTGATAACTGATCATAATGTCCGTGAGACCTTGGGAATCTGTGGTCGGGCCTATATCGTGAGTCAGGGCGGCGTGCTCGCTTCCGGTTCTGCCGACCAGATTCTTGCCAACCCTAAGGTTCGTGAGGTGTACTTGGGCCAGGATTTCAAACTGTAGGCTTGGATCGCAAAGAACTATGTTGAAGCCAAGTCTGCAGCTTCGCATCGGCCAGCAGCTCACCATGACGCCGCAGCTGCAGCAGGCCATTCGCCTGCTGCAGCTGCCGTCCCTCGATCTGCAGGCGCACGTGCGCGAAACCCTGGAGAGCAACGTGATGCTCGAGGCGGACGACGAACTGGTGGTCGAGACCCCCGCCGACGTGCTGCGCGAGCGCGACGAGGCATTGATACCGGTCGAGGAGAAGTACGCCGAACTCGACGGGCACGCCACCACCAGCGACCAGCGCGAAGAGCCGGAGGTGGAAATCGCCGACGAGGCCTGGGGCGAGCAGACCGGCGGCCCCGCCGATTCCTCCTGGTCGGCGGATGACGACCGTAGCGGCGACTTCAGCGATCAGCATGGCCAGACGCTGCAGGAACAGCTCATAGAACAATTGGAACTCGCCAAATTGTCGCCGGTCGACATGGCCATCGCGCGCGTCATCACCGATGCCATCACCGACGACGGCTACCTGAAGGATGACCTGGAGGACGTGCGGCAAAGCTTGAAGCCGGAGATCGACGCCACCCTCGCCGACGTCGAACGGGTGCTTGCGGCGGTGCAATCCCTGGAGCCCGCCGGCATCGGCGCGCGCAACCTGGGCGAATGCCTCGCCCTGCAATTGCGCCAGCTGCACCCCAGTACGCCGGCTCGCGACATCGCGATCCGCATCGCGCTCGAACATCTGGACCTGGTCGCCGGTCAGCAGCATGTACTGCTGCGCCGCCAGCTGCGCTGCAGCGAGGCCGATCTGGAGATGGCGCTGGCGCTGGTGCGCTCCTGCCATCCGCGGCCCGGGGCGGCCGTCAACCCCTCGCAGGCCGAATACGTCATCCCCGACGTGTTCGTGCGGCGCACCGATCATGGCTGGATCGTGGAAATCAACCAGGCCACGGTGCCGCGGGTGCGGGTCAATCAGAGCTACGCCAACCTCATCTCGCGCACCCCGGATCACGCCATGCTGCGTACCCAGCTGCAGGAGGCGCGCTGGCTGATGCGTAGTCTCGAGATTCGCAACGAAACCCTGGTCAAGGTCGCGCGCTGCATCGTGCAGCGCCAGACCGCCTTCTTCGAAATCGGCGAGGAAGCGATGGAGCCGCTGATCTTGAAAGACGTTGCCGAGGCGGTGGAGATGCACGAGTCGACGATTTCCCGCGTGACCACAGCCAAGTACATGCACACGCCGCGCGGCGTGTTCGAATTTCGCTATTTTTTCTCGAGTCACGTCGAAGCGGCGGACGGCACCGAGATGTCCTCAACCGCCATCCGCGCCAAGATCAAGAAATTGATTTCTCAGGAGAACCCGGACAATCCGTGCAGCGACAGCAAGCTCGCGGAAATTCTGTCGCAGGAGGGCATACCGGTGGCACGTCGCACCGTTGCCAAGTACCGTGAGGGCATGCAGATCGCTCCGTCGAACGAACGGAAACGAGCGGCAGCCCGAGCGTCGTAAAACGCGTCGACATTCCAGTCGACAATGAAAGGAGGAGCTTTATGCAACTCGATCTCAGCGGTCATCACGTGGAAATCACTGACAGCATGCGTGCTTACGTCTTGAAGAAATTCGAAAGGATCTCGCGGCATTTCGAACACGTCCTCGACGTCCACTGTGTGCTCACGGTGGAAAAACTGCGCCACAAAGCGGAGGCAACGGTGATGATGCGCGGCAACAAGATCTATGCCGACTCCACCGAACCCAACATGTATGCGGCGATCGACGCGCTCGCGGACAAGCTCGACCGCAGCGTCAAAAAACACAAGGAGAAGCTCTCCGACCATCATGCCGAGGAGGTCATCAAGGCGCGCTCCGCCGCGTCTTGAGCCACAGCGCGCGCTCTTGACCGGTCACACATGCGTTTGATAATCGTCAGCGGCCTGTCCGGATCCGGCAAGAGCGTCGCCCTGCATCTGTTAGAGGACATCGACTTTTACTGCGTGGACAACATCCCCGCGGCATTGCTCAAACCCTTCATCTCGCACACGATCCGCGGCACCGACGACATCTATCCGCGGACCGCGGTGGGTCTCGATGCGCGCAATCGTCCCAATGAGATCGAGACCATTCCGGCCCTGGTCGCCGAGCTGCGGCGCATCGGCATCAGCTGCGAGGTGCTGTACCTGCATGCGAACGACGACGTGCTGCTCAAGCGTTACGCGGAAACGCGCCGCAAACATCCGCTGGTGACCGGCGAAGTCAGCCTGCGCGAGGCGATCGCCTCGGAACGTGCGCTCTTGGAGCCCATCACCATGGCCGCCGACCTCGTGATCGACACCTCGCACATGAGCGTACACGCGCTGCGTGAGCGCATCCGCGAACGCATCGACCGCCGCCGCGAGGGCCGTCTCGCGCTGATGTTCGAGTCATTCGGCTACAAACACGGCATCCCCGGCGACGCCGACTTCGTGTTCGATGTCCGCAGTCTGCCGAATCCCTATTGGGAACATGCGTTACGCCACCTCACCGGCCGCGATCCCGAGGTGATCGACTTTCTCGCCGCGCAGCCTGCCGTGCACCGAATGGTCGGTTCTCTCGCGGAGTTTCTCGAGCAACGCATTCTCGAATTCGCCCAGGCGAACCGCAGCTATCTGACCATCGCCGTCGGCTGCACCGGCGGCCAACATCGCTCGGTGTACGTCGCCGACCGGCTCGCCGAACACTTCAGGCAAAGCTATCCGCAGATCCTGACGCGGCACGACTCCTTGCAAACGCCTTGAACTGCGGCACCCGGTCGAGCGCCAGAAATTCGCGGATCTCCTCCGACCTGGCTCGCGCATCCGCCAACCCCAGCGCGATCAACTCCCGGGTGTAGCCGCGCTCGAACAACAGATAGCTCAATAGCTGCGTCCCCGCGCTGTTGTTGGCGCCGATGGTACGCAGCAGTGCGCGCAGGCTGCGCGGCAGCTCGTGGCGGTGCCGCCTTGCGATTTCGCTCACATCCTGCGACGGCGTCACCACCAATGCGTCGATGCGCGGCATGCCGGGAGTGTCGTTCTGACTGGCGATGAGTTCGAGATCCGAATGCAGCTGGTCCATGAACAGCGAGTCGAGCATGAAGCCGAACATCTGCCCGAAGGTTGGCTCCACCTTCCGATTGCGCAGCCCCGGCCCATCACCGTCGGGGTCACCGACGCCGATCACCAACAACCGGTTCGCACCCAGATGGATCGCGGGGCTCAACGGCGAGGTCTGGCGCATCGCGCCGTCACCGTAGAACTGATCGTGCACGTAAATCGGCCGGAACAGGAAAGGAATCGCGAGGCTCGCCATCAGATGTTCCAAGGTCAGCTGCACGCGGGCGCCCTTGCGAAATGCCCGCTGCCACGGATCGATGGCGGAGGCACAGGCGTAGAACGTCATCGAGTCGGCGTCGGTATAGCTGGTCGCGCAGATCCCGATCGCCGACAGATGCCGCTTGTACAGGCCGCGGGGAATGCCGTCGAAATTCAACTGCACCCGGAGGAGTTCCCACAACGGCGTATTATCGAACAGCGAATGCGGTGGATGGACCAGCCACCCGCCGCTGATGAGCGCCAGCACCCAATGCAGCCCCGACCGCAACACGCTCACCGCATCGGCCTTGAACACCTGATGCACGCGAAACCCGCGCCAGACCCGCTCGATGGCGCGCACCGCATGGCGAAAATGCGCCGGGTCCGAGGCCAGCGCGACGGCGCTGACCGCGCCGGCGGACGTGCCGGTGATCACCGGGAATGGACAGCCGGCGCCGCGCGGCAGCAACTCTGCAATGCCCTTGAGCACGCCGGATTGATACGCCGCGCGCGCGCCGCCGCCGGTCAACACCAGGCCGAGTACAGGAGCGTCATCGGTCATGAAACTAGTATGCCATCGCGCGCCGGCACCGTTGTGGTCATGCATCACGTGGCATTAGGATACACGGATGATGGAAAACGCTGTTTCCGGAGTGGGTCCCCGATTCCCACAGGTGGTCGTCCTGGTGGGTGCGACCGGCGACCTCGCGCGCCGCAAATTGCTGCCCGGACTTTTCTACTTGTCGAGCAAGGGGTTCATTCCGGCCTGCCGCATCATCGGCCTCTCGCTGGATGAGATGGACACCGAGGGTTTTCGCAAATTCGCCCGTGACGCGCTGACCGAATTCGCCACCCGCAAGGTGGGCGATGCCGAGTGGACCGCCTTCGCCGGCAACCTGCAATACGTGCCCCAGGCGCGCGGCGCCGAGGCACTGCGCGCCGCGGTGCTGGCGGCCGAGCAAACCTTTGGCGGCGAGAGCCGCCGCCTGCATTACTTGAGCGTCCCGCCGAACGCCGCGCTGTCCGCCGTGCGCCTGCTGGGCGAAGCTGATTTGGTCGACCGTGCGCGCATCGTCATGGAAAAGCCCTTCGGTACCAACCTCGCAAGCGCGGTCACGTTGAACGCGCGGCTGCACGAGGTGTTCAAGGAGGACCGGATCTTCCGCATCGACCATTTCCTGGGCAAGGAACCGGCACAAAACATTCTCGCCTTCCGTTTTGCCAACGGGCTGTTCGAGCCCATCTGGAACCGCAATTTCATCGACCACGTACAGATCGACGTACCCGAGACCTTGGGGCTCGGCAAACGCTCGGCGTTCTATGAACAGACCGGCGCCTACCGCGACATGGTGGTCACCCACCTGTTCCAGATCTTGGGCTTCATGGCCATGGAGGCGCCGACCTCGCTCGAGCCGAAGCCGATCAGCGAGGAGAAAAACAAGGTGTTTCGCAGCATGCTGCCGGTCAAGCCGAGCGACGTGGTGCGCGGTCAGTACACCGGCTACCGCAACGAGGAGGGCGTGTCCGCCGATTCGGACACCGAAACCTTCATCGCGCTGAAATGCTACATCGACAATTGGCGCTGGGCGGGCGTGCCTTTTTATCTGCGCACCGGCAAGCGGCTGGCCGAGGGCCAGCGCATCATTTCGATCGCGTTTCGCGAACCGCCGAAAAGCATGTTCCCTCAGGGCTCAGGCATCGGCGCGCAGGGACCCGACCACCTGACCTTCGACCTCGCCGACGCCTCCAAGGTGTCGCTGTCGTTTTACGGCAAGCGTCCCGGCCCGGGCATGCGCCTGGACAAGTTGTCGTTGCAATTTGCGATGCACGATACCGGTCATTATGGCGATGTGCTCGAGGCCTACGAACGGCTCATCCTCGATGCGATGCGCGGCGATCACACCCTGTTCACCACCGCCGAGGGCATAGAAAGCCTGTGGCAGGCCTCCATCCCGTTGCTCGAGTCACCGCCGCCGGTGCGCTTCTATGCGCCGGGTTCCTGGGGACCGAACTCGATCCACCAGTTGATCGCGCCGCATGCGTGGCGGCTGCCGTTCGAACGCGGCTGGCGCGATCCGAATAGCACCGGCAGCTAAGGCTCACGCCGGGCCCAGCACCCGCACATCCATCTCGCCGAGCACCGCCGCGATGGCCACCACCGCCGCGCGCAGCGTCTCCGGGCCGATTGCACCGATGCAGCCGACGCGAAACGTATCGACCTCCGTCAACTTGCCCGGATATAGGATGAAGCCGCGCTCGCGCACCCGGCGGTAGAACTCGGCGAAGTGGTACTTCGGATCGGGCGGCGAATGAAACGTAACGATGATCGGTGCCTGCAGCGCGTCCGGGAGAAAGGTCTTGAGGCCGAGCGCCCGCATTCCCGCCACCAATGCGGCGCAATTCTCCGAGTAGCGCGCCCGCCGCGCCGTCAGGCCGCCTTCCGCCTGGTACTGATCGATGGCCGCGCGCAGGGCGGCGACCACATGGGTCGGCGGCGTGAAGCGCCATTGACCTGTTTTCTGCAGGTACTGCCATTGATCGGTGAGGTCCAGCACCAGCGACGGACTATTGCCCGCCGCGCGCTCGAGCGCCGTGCGCCGCGCGATGACGAAGCCCATGCCGGGCACGCCCTCCAGACACTTGCCAGAGGCCGCGATCAGCGCGTCGAACGCCAGCGTCCGCGCGTCGATCGGAATCGCCGCATACGAACTCATCGCATCGATGATGAGGCTGCGACCATGCCGTGCCACCACCGCAGCGATTTCCGGCAACGGATTCAAGATCCCGGTGCCCGTCTCGCAGTGTACTTGGGCGACGTGAGTGATCGAGGGATCGGCAGCGAGCGCGGCATCGATGCGTGCTGGATCGGCCGGTGCCTGCTCGGCGTGCGGCAGCACCACCGTCTCGCGCCCCAGACAGCCCAAGATCCGCACCATGCGTTTGCAATAACCGCCGTTGTCCGGCACCAGCACCTTGCCGTCACGCGGCACCAGCGTGCCGAGCGTCGCTTCCACCGCGAACGTGCCGCTGCCCTGCAGCGGTACGCAGACATGCTCGGCCTGACCATGGACCAGGGCCACCAGATCGCGACATACCGAGGCGGTCAGCGCATTGAAGGCGCCATCCCACGAACCCCAGTCGAACAACATCGCGGCCTTGGTCGCAGGCGAGGTGATGAGCGGCCCCGGCGTCAATAAGATAGGTTGCGCCGCGTTTGGTTGCGCCGCATTGGGTTGCGCCGCATTGGGTTGCGCCGCCGTCGGCTGTGTCA
>Ga0116230_10006406_pt1 | contig 11598 bp, 6 predicted proteins | sample S1TSphfallax_3_FD_88678 | JGI IMG/M metagenome (GOLD analysis project Ga0116230, IMG submission 88678) | Host-associated microbial communities from peat moss isolated from Minnesota, USA - S1T2_Fd - Sphagnum fallax MG | ecosystem: Host-associated > Plants > Peat moss > Unclassified | place: USA...
CTTATGAACGAACATTTTATTAATATCTTACTCCTCTTTTCTTCATTTTGAGTGATTTAAAATTTTAGGAGAGCACTAACTTGAGCTTTTCAATTCGTCAAAGGAGTAATTATAGAAGAGCAAGAAGAGAAATAAGCTTTTCCAAGTTATAAAACATGTTTTTCCCTTCTTTTTTTTTTCCCCTCTCTCTTCTACCCCTCTTATTTTCAATGCTCATAACTTTCTCATTTCTTGTTCAATTTAAGTGATTTTAAAGTGCTATAATAAGAGCACAACCTTATGATCTACAAATCATGTTTGAACCATAAAGGCAATAGAGCGACTTTCAAAGACTTGTTTGGGTCAGAGATAGATAACCCTAGAGAAACCATTTGTGATCTTTTCTCTACACTTGTTATGTGGTTCTTAAACCACGATCCTTTTGAGGTTATTCAACCATGGTATATTATCGATGTGTAAGTCCTTCATTAGTTCGATAAATTAGCATTTCATTTTGTTTTTTTTAAAAAAAATTTAGGCTGTTATTTTATTTTATTTTACTTTCCCTTTCGATATTTCTTTCCATCTTCTGGACCATTTTCGTATATTAGTACCAGATTCAATCTTAATATTGAATGCCCATTTCTTCATATATAATAATATCAGATACAAAAGTGCAAGGAAATAATTACTGTAACACCTTGCCAGCTCCAACACTAAAATATTATTTATAAAACTGTTTGAAATTTCCCCAAAAATAATTTTTTTCCAAAGAAAATGTTTTAAAAAAAAAGTAAATAAGGACTCTTTGAGAATACTCACGAATATTTGTCAGCATCGAAGTTTCAAAATTAGTTGATATGGAATAATCAATATATTTTGTAATAATATTTCTATTTTCATAAATATGGGTTTGACAACCCCAATCCAAACATTCCAAAGATTCAAGTATTATGTTAAATTACTTATAGTCAATAAGAAGTAGTCAACCTCATAAAAAAGAACAAATAACCTTGAATTTTTGGATCACATTTTCTTGGTGGAAACGGTGGAGGTTTTTTGGCATAACCTAAGCTCAAGATTTTTTTTATGGGTGGGATGGGTCTTCTTGTCTTTCCAAGTTTGCTCACAAGTTTTGTTGGCACTTCAACTTTCAAATTGATATCCAACAAAATAACAATGAAGTTGCCTTAAACCCAACTTGAATCCTAGCAAGCCCAAACCAATTTTGAGTTGTTGTGACCCAAGTTGAAATTGCATTATGATGGAGATTGGGAGTGGTCAATCTTGAACAAGTGCTAATGGAAGTTCAACACAAGTTTAGAAATGTAAAAGTTGAAAAGAAAGCAAACAAACTTTTTAAAGTTTCCTATAAAAGACCAAAGGATTTGTCTATTGAGATTAAATTCACCCTTTTTAAATTGTTAATGTGTTGAAGTTGAGTTTCAATGTTGACACAATGGAAAAAAACCTTATCCAAATCTTGGACATTGCACACTCTTGGCATCGAGTACTCTTGGTAGAAAAAGTAAACATTTATTAAGAGAACTAGACTTCAACTTTATTTAGAATACTAAAATTCAACTCATGATCCCATATCCAATCCCATGACTAGCATTTTTTTTCATCTTCTAAAATATTATAAAGATGCCTTTTTCCTCACCACGACCATGTCAATAGTTTTGATCATGATACCTTTTGTTCAAGAATCTGCATGTTCATCCATTACCATCACCTTTTGCATTCCCACACGGCCAAGGTATGAGGGACATTATTGTGTAGAGTTGAAGTTCACAATGCCAAGAATTTGGACATGTTTGCAACTCATGAGCTAAGCAATCACAAAAGCCATAACTTCATTTCAATTGCTCACACATACATGACCAATTACAAGGAACCTTTGACCATTAAGCATATATTAAAGGTGGTAAAAATGTTTTTAAAATTTTACAACAATTTATAAGATGTTGTATTGAAAGAATAATAGGAGGAGGATCATTTGTTCTCCTCCTTGACATTGGCCACACTCTAGCAACCACTTGCACAAGTGTCCACAATAACAATGGAAAAAACAACAATGCCAAAATTGAAAACATGAATTTGAAACCCCAATTGTAAATTACTAATTGAATTATGAATTCATCAACCAAGTCTAATTAATAATTTAAATATACTTATTTTCAAGTTACAATTTTAAATTTCAAAATTAAATAACCTTTCTTATCTCATTCGTCCAAAGTAGATGGTTTAAAATGGTTCCATGCAAATGAATTGTACTTTACCACACGACATAATGTGAGATTTTCAAAAAATAAATAATTCAATTTAGGTAGGTAGGTAGTAGGTAGGTAAATTTATTTATTTATTGATTTTAAGTTTATCTTTTAAAATCAAACCTCTTTAATTGGCTCATCCTAAATAACATTTTTTTAAATTGTTGTTTGTGTGTTTTCAATGTTTTAAAAGTAACTCCTTGATTATATAGTTTACAAGATTCAAATGAAGAAAAGAAAAGATATATTTTATAATCACAACCTAATCACAAACTAGTTTATAACTAAGTTGCAACTAAAAAAAAATCCCATATCTTTTTTTTTTTCAATCTTGTAAACTATATAATTAGGCGTGCACAATAAAAAAATTTAATCCCAAATTACATTAAAATCCTCTTAAAATGACTACCTACCTACCTATTTAAAACCTATTTTACTAATTATCTACCTATTTAGTTGACTTATGTATATATTCAAACTACCCACTTAACCTATTGAATTATTTTGTTAACATATCAACCCAATTAACATACACACATATATAATTACCCTAATTAATTTAAAGTACAACCTACCTACTAATGCTTAGCCTAACCTATTGCTTATTCACCTAACTTACTACCTACTAATTAGCCTAGCTTCCTAATTAAAGTAGTATACATCAGATTTTGATTAAATCCACAAGGCATTTATGAATAAAGGAAAATTGCCACATGGGACTTAAATTTAACCTTGGTTAAACTACTATTTGGCTAAACGTTGGCTTTTTTAAAATTAATTAAACCTAAGTTCATTTTTGACAAAATTTTTAAAAAAAAAACTCAACTTGGTCAAAATTTGGCAAAACTAAAAGTTGATGAAACCTTGGCTAAACAAAAAATTGATTGAAGACTAGTTTAAAACTTAGTTAAACTTGGCAAAATAAACATTTGGCAAAACCTTGGCTAAACAAAAACTTGATTAAATTAAGATTTGATTAAGCCTTGGTTAAACAAAAGTTTGGTTCAAGACTATCTAAATTAAGATTTGGCTAAACCTTGGTTTAAATAAATCTTGATTAAATATTTTCTAAAACTTGGTTCAATTCTAGTTAAATTAAAACTTGGCTAAATTACATTAAAATTTTGCTAATGTTAGGTAATGGTTAATCTTTGGTTAAATCTTAGCTAAAGTTTGGTTAATATTTGACACCTTTGGTTTAGTCATGACTGCAAATTTTAATGCAAGTTTAATATACATGGATCTTTTTTTATACAATAGTAATAACCTTAATGTACCTTTAATGAATCTACACAACTTTAATATATTTTATTACCTTAATATAACTTTAATAATATATCTTTAAAATATCCTAAATCCCATTATAATATACTATTAATGGGTGCAAATGAGATACAATGAACCCACAAGATTACTTTATAAATGGATTACATGTCCTTTTGCTTGAAAATAAATTTTTCTTATGAATGATTTTTGGAATAATGTTTTTGGAAATTTTTTATAATATATGCTTATAGTTGTCCCAATACATGACATTTTTTTTGGTATGATATTTAAATAAATATGAATATTTGAAAGTGTGTTGATTCCATGTAAATTCAATGTTTTGTATTTTCAAATCATAATCAAGAATTCATTTTTTACATTATTATGCTTTCTCTTATAATAAGCTACAAATTTTCTTAACACATCATGTAAAATATACCCCATTTAGATGTGATCAAGAATTTTCAAAGTTCTAAAATTCTATATCAATTTTGAGAAGTTTTTTTAATTTTTAAAGTTTTTGAATTCCATGTATTTTATATTATAATTTTTTTTATTGTATTTAATAGGTCTTTATCCTCTTAATTTTTTTCCCATCAATTTTTTAATATTAAATGAGTCCTTTTGATGGCCCTTTGCAAAATAAATGTTCATTTTCAAAGGTCCAAAATCAAAACTTAAATTTAAACTTTCATCAAATGAATTTTTGGTTTGAATTCCTTGACATTCATATGAATGAAAAAACAATAACTTGCTAAGATTTCCATGGTTTGAAATGGTAAAACCTATATATATATTTATTTATTTAATTTTGACCATTTGTTTTTGCAGTTTGACACCCTTTTTGGCCCATTGGATTGTGATTACACACTAATATATATGAAACATAGTTTTATTACACCCTTAGAAATGTACCTTTAATATAATTCTAATACAACTATGTCAAATTATTTGCAACTAATTTTTAGTTTGTAATGCAATTAGTGCCACTTACTACCTTATTATAGGAAGAAAATACACATAACAATTATCCACATGGAAGGATGAAACTTGCAATAGTCATAATTTAGTCACAAAATAATTGCAAAATTTTCAAAGATAGTTAATAGTTGCATGAATAGCCACAAATTACACATAGTGACATGTTGCAAAATTGATGGTTGCAAAATACAAGATTTTTACTAGTGTTACAAAAAAAAATTAAAATCAAACTTGCTATTAAATGCATGTTAAGTTATTGTTAATACATACAAAGCTTAGTCACCAATTCAATTGCTACATTACATTAAAAATTAGGTGTCATCTAATACATAGCATAAATAATGCTATGTATTATCTTAGTGACAAGGTAGTGGTAGGTCAATGGTATGTTACCACCAAAATTTCAAAAATCCTAAATTTTGGACTAAAAGGCTAATGTTTTGTAACACCTCATGAATTGGTGTTTTAACAATGTTTACTACCCCCCACCTACTATTCCTTATGAGAGGTTCTTGATTATGCATTCCTTGATTTTTTGCCAAGTTCCTTAGTATTCTAATATTGTTTTTCAACTATACTATGGTCCTCATCAATTCTTATGTCTATGGACTCCATCTCACACTTCATAGTTTCAACTTTCTAAACCTTGCCATTTCCATTTCATTTTAGCTCCATCATTTCAAGCTCTAAATGCAACATGATCTCCTATTTCAATATTGTTGTAATTACTAATTTGTTTTTACTATGGACATCTTCAACATCTCTTGCTACAAGGACATGGAATAGGATTTGGAGTGCTCAAAAAATTGTAAAAACTTCATGAACATGCACTCAAGGTCACAAGCCTGCATTTTTACACATAAGCAAGTCCAATGTCAATTGATTGTTTTATAGTCACATAAAACAAGTTCAACTTCATTACACACAAATTTTTGAAGTTTTACACATTCAATTTAATTGCACCCAAACTATTGCTAGATTCCTAGAAAGAAGAATCATACTTGGATTTCTCTTTGCATATCACATAAGCAAGTTCATTTTTTGTGCATATATGTGCTTGACATTTTATAAAGTTAATGTCAATATAAGTTTAGACTAATTTTTCTTGAATTTTTTCACGTAGAAAGAATAATCATACATGATTTTCTCTTTGCAAATCACACACAACCCAATGAAGAAACATTTGATCCACCAAGAAAGAAATTCAAAGTTGGTAAGCTACAAATAATCATCCAAAATTCTAAATCTAGTGTAGAGGTATAGGTTGGGAACCCCCACCAACCCAAGTGGGAGCATGGTGAAATCTTAGCTTTAGTGAGAATCAAAAGAGATGAACATGTCATAGACATTGAGCAAGTGGATGGTCAAGACCAATTTGAAAACATAATGAACAAGTAGAAGAATATTTTAATAGTTCTCATGAATGTGAAATGTTTAAATTATCATCTCAAAAATGGTGTAGCACAAAAGGATAAATGATATTCCGTAGCAAATGAATTAAAAAAGATATACATCTACATCACATGCACATGACACAATCAAGATTACTAAACCATGAGCATTCAAAGAAAGAATCAATATCTATCTTCTTTGTAACTTTGAATGGGGGTTGATGATAATGATTCAAGAATTCCAAGCTAGTAGGAAAGCCCATCTTTCAACCACCACATGTGACCTCAAGGACTAATGGATGATGGAGATGAAAACTTCAAGTCAATTGACCATACCTCACAAGAACATACCATTGAGATCATGATGAATTTGCAGTGAAATGCAACAATCTAACTCCAACAAAGAAGCTTTATGTTGCCAATATTGATGAAATTTGGTTGTATGAAGGATCTTGGACCACACCCCCTTCGACTTGTCAATTTCACATAAACTTCCACATTTTTGTACACCTCAATTATCAACCCTAGGATTTGATAGAAAACATTATTCCTAATATTATATATGTGTGAAATTTAACTCGCAACAAGTATTCTTGTCCTTTTTCCATCACCCAAATCTAATAAAATAATAATGAAAAGGAATATTTCTTTTATTTTTGACCTAGTTGGTTTTCATGCAAAATCATTAGTTGATTATATCACTTTTTTAATGGAATGATGTTTGGTCATTTTAAATAGTTGCATGTTGTATTGGGGAATTTCATAATTTTATTTAAATTAAAATTTTTAAGGTTCCAAGATTTCTTTTCTTTTCTTCAATCATAGTTAAATGTCGTCCATTGTTGTAACCAAAAGTCATTCATATTTCACTAAATGCACATATGCACTTGTCCAACTTTGAATCCACAACCTCATAGAGAGGTGCCAACACCTTAAACATCAAGTCACACAAACCTTTTTAGACATAAAAGGGACAAATTTTGATTCCAACATGTTCAATGAGAAATTTTGCTAAAAATTGAAACTTTAAAATGCATTTTCTTTATCAAAGTTATTTCAAATGAAACAAACAAATGTAAAACCTTGAAGTTTATTCAAAGCTCTATTTTTTAATCATTGTTAATTTGAAATATTCACAATAAAGTGTTAAAAATGTTATTGAAAGTACAATAATTTTCTAATGTTTTAATTCTAATGTTTTAAATTTTAAATTTCATTTAATTATCATTGATTAGACCCATGTAATTATTAAAAATCACAACCAGATAAAACAAATGATAAAATTGGGCACATTTTCACAAATTATCTTAATCATGGATTCATGTTTATCATGTAATGTCATTTGTTTATATTACTGATAATTCACACAAAAATGGCAATATTAGAATCAAATATTTATGTTAATGTCAAAGGTGTGATTTCTTTCCCATGGGATGATGCATATATGTCATCTAAGATTATTTTCATTTACATACACCTAAAGCTTAAAACCCAAAACAAAATATGTACAAAATGATGACAATCCAACCCAAACTACAATTGAGACCAAGGAACATCACCTGAGGAAGAATTTCCTTCGCCAATTTGTTGTACCATGTTGTTGTGGTGTCCAGATTGCATGAGCAGGAGTTCCCTTTGTTGCAACATGTTTTTCTCCTTCCAAAAAAACTCTTCCTTCTTGCACAATTGTGTCTTTTCTGCCTTGGGCATCTAATCTTCTTTACATCTTCTTGCAACCGCATCCCCAGCTCTTCCAACATCCCTTCCAGTTTGCATATCTCATCCTGCACTCTTCATCATTTTTGTACATGCATAGGTATGACAATAAGAGATCAAATTTGACAAAAAAATCACAAAATAGAAACCACAGTAGCATCGCCACAACACTCGTAGACAGAACAACAACATACATTTTGTCTTCGCTTACAACCAAACTGATGATGGTGAAGAGATACATTCGCTCACCTTGTGGAATTCCAAGAATGATGTAGCAGCTTTTCCTACTCAAATTCTTGGTGCTAGAACAAAGCACACCAGGTCTAACGCAGAAGAAAGAAATGTCATGCTTGTTCTGCCAAACTCCCACCGAGATCTTTGTAGAAAAAGAGCAATCCGATGATACTTGCAAACTGAACACAACAAAGGACAATCTGACAATCTGACAATCTTAAAGGTGGGTTTGTTAGTGTCTGGGTGGGCAAAAATTCTGGCTCCAGAGGAGAGGTGACTCTACAACTAAACCCCACTTCACAAACTCTTGGCCTTTTCAACTAAAAGGGCAGTTTTGAATTTCAATTACAGTAGGTCTTGAAGCATTTGCCTTCAAGAAGAAGGAAAAAAAATCTGAACTTTGTTCTAGCAAATGTATATAGATGATCAAGTCCCAAATCATCTAAGACAAGTTTGGTATGCTTAACCAAACTTTGCTCTTGCAAATACATGCAAATGATCAAATCCCAAATCGTCCAAGATGAGTTTGATACCCTTAATCAAACTTTGCTCTAGCAAAATACATGCAGATGATCAAGTCCCAGATCAAGTCCAAAATCGTCCAAGATGAGTTTGCTCTAGCAAAAATATACAGATGATCAAGTCCCAAATCATCCGTGTGCATGAGTTTGACAAGCTTACTGGATAAGGACAATGACATGGAAAAACAAGCCCCTGACATCCATATTTTGAGGAACCTTGCACATGATGATGTTGGTGGAAGGCAGGCACATATAGGTTAAAGGCAAGTACATAGACTTGTCTTCCAAATTTTACAAATACATCAACATAACTGCATCATGTCAACAAGAGAGTTACTTTGCAACATACATGTCTCACTCTACCAACAAAAAAAAACTGGTAATATTTCCATATGATCAACAAGTAGTGTTGTCCAAATTCCCCCTAAACACTAACACAATCAATAAATGTAAATCATTGTCTTTTAACTCTGTTTCAATCACATCTTTTATTACACATGGAAGAAATTGGAACATAAGTAAAATCCTAACTAACCCTAAACCATTGTTACAACCAGCAATTATGCCAACAAAAATTAGAACAGTTTTGGATCCTTCCTCTCGTGCTTAATTAGGGAGCTTAGTTAAGGTGTTTAATTAAGGTGTCTGAGGAATCTGGGTCACATCTATCTCTAATTTCAAAAAATCATAACAGAAAAGATTGCAGCATAAGGAATTTTATGTATACACACAGGTACCAAAGAATCAAACATGATTTGTACATGAAAGGAGGATATCCACACCACCCACAATGACAAAATACAGTATCTAAGATTGTCAGTTCTTTGATATATTAGAGGAACATTCACAATAAATCCCGCAAGCTATGGACTCCAATTCAAACACTTGAAACACTCTGTGGAGGATTTGGAAACCTGACACCAACCATAATCAAAGTATTGAAAGAAAGCCTCAACAAACATGTGTTTCAAAAAACAAGAAAATAAGACAGCATCGTACACCTGCTCTAATAGCTATCTTACCAGGTTTGCTTATATACTTTTCCATAATGGCTCAGGTCACTCTTCTCTTCAATGGTTTATGCCACCAGGTGGGCCAAGGGCAATTCAATAACAGGTTTAGATTGCTCGCTTGACTTGGCCTCGGGCAACTCAATAATGGGTTTAGATTGCTTGCTAAACTTGGCCCAAGGAATGCGAGGGCAGGGTGCCTGGCACACCCCAATCTTGCAACATACTGCTTTTGAGTCTAACATTTCATCCAGGTTTTCCAGGACAAATGGACCATATTGTTCCACAATTCCCTTGCACTGCATGCCACCCAAAAAAACCCAGAGTCCACAATCAGTCAATCATGGTAGCATCAAAATCCTTCATCTATATGGCATTTCCTAGTACCAGAAACAATCACAGGCCTATCACAAAGGAAAAGGATTCTGATAAAAAGTTCCAGTCATGTCTAGAATGAAAAACCCAAGCTTCAAAACCACCTGTACATCAACCATTCTAAGTGAAATTGACATATGTAATAAGGCAACCATTGAGAGTTTTTGGCAGGGATGGTCAGAATTCACAAATCCTTTCCTAGCCACCCTATGATGTCTTGTTTTGGGTTAGCTCCAGGGGCTTTGTAATTATGGAAGTACCCAAGAACAGCAGAACCACTTGGATGAACCAACTCCTTGAACAAAACTCTCATGGCACTAAATTGAGATCCTTTTGAATCACATATCAACTGAGATGCTTTTAGTGATGAGTTACAAGTAACATTTCTTGAGAGCTTTCAACAACACTGAAACTGAACATCTGCTGATGAAGTGTGTTGATAATTCTACCAAAACTTGAGAACTCATATGTTGAGGGCAAGAGAGTGGAAAGTGCTGAACTAACCTCTTCAACATGGTTAATGACTCTGTCGCACCCTTTAAGGAGCACATCAAGCACCCTTGCCTGCAAAACAATTGACACAGAAATTTCAGGGATGTGATTTACAATACACAACAAGCAACTGTTTTGCATAGGCGTGAAAAGGATGCACAGTAATCGATTACCAGATGAAAGCCACAAGCAATGAATCTATTAGTCTAAAAGGGGGTTTACAGATGTGTCAAGAACACAAACCTGTAGTTTGGGATCCTGAAGTTTGAGCTTGACTTCTAGGACAACAAACTGGCAGGTTGCACAGTCATTACGTTTCCATGACAGCTGTGGCAGTTTGCAGAGTTTGGTCAGCTCACAAAACTCCTGGGGTGTGAGGTTGTCCAGCTCTTGGATCATCTGTGGGGTATAAAGGTCCACAAGGAGATCACACTGCATCCAATCCCCAAAACTCAGTCATTGAGAGTTCATGTGCATGATCTGCTTCAAATCATCATAAATTCCCTATCCTAAATCTCATAAAATGGGAACTAGAAAGGAAAAAACTCTCATGTGAATTGAGAAATCCAGAGAAGTAACACACCTGCTTGCTGAGATCTTGAAGGTGAGAGCATGCAAGATGAAGAGCAATGATTATCTCCTCACGTGTTTTATTCTTCTCCAAGAAGGTCAGTGCATCTTGTGCGAAATGTTGGCATACTTTACAAGCTCTTTTATTGGCCAGAGCAGCTTCCACAGCAGTGGCAGTGCAAAGGCCTGATTGAAAGCAAAGATTGTCGGGTTCCAATTCTGTCTCTAGCTCCAAGAATATTTCAGGCACATAGGCCTCAATAAATTTCTCACACTGCAATGACACAAGAGACCAAAAGACAAAAAAACTGCTCAGGATCCAAGTCTTCATGCAAAGGCACTAACAAGAACACATAACACAATTAAGTCCAGATCCTTTCTCCCTTTCAAAGGCATGGGCTGGGTGGTGAAAAACTAGTTGGCGCTTACTTTGGTCTTCAGGCCTGGTTGAAGGGTGCTACAGAAATGCTCCTCAATCACCCTGATTGTCTCCTTTACTGTGTCAGGGTTTCCCAGTAACAACTCTGCCTTCTGTGAGATGCGCATGCATGTGTCACATACATAGTTATTCACACGATGTTTGGTTGCAAAACCGAATCCATTGCCCTTGGATCTCCTCAAGCTAGATATTATGCCTTGAAAAAAAAACCCAAAACAAAATGAAACTAAAAGTCAGTGATCATCCTCCCAAGCTTCCAAAATCAACATATACTCCAACTCTCAAACCCTGGCTCAACCCCTCTTCCATCCACAAAGCTATCAAAGTTCGCCAAAGCAAAACACACACACA
>Ga0116230_10006411_pt1 | contig 11594 bp, 7 predicted proteins | sample S1TSphfallax_3_FD_88678 | JGI IMG/M metagenome (GOLD analysis project Ga0116230, IMG submission 88678) | Host-associated microbial communities from peat moss isolated from Minnesota, USA - S1T2_Fd - Sphagnum fallax MG | ecosystem: Host-associated > Plants > Peat moss > Unclassified | place: USA...
GAGGTCACTGTAAAGCCGCGGCCAGTGGCCGCGCCGGTGCGCTGCTCGGCGAAAATGAACGTCGTATGAGGCCACACGTCTGCACGCGGCCACTGGCCGCGGCTTTACAGGGTTGATCATGCACTGGACGCTCCCGCGTTGCGGCGGGTGGGCTTGGGGCATCTGGCGGGTGGCGACTCGCCGCGTGGCTCGCCTCGCAACCGCTGCCGGTCGGCCGATTCGCCGGATGGCGGGGGGCGGCGAGGCTTTGCTCTCTTCTGCCTTGCCACTGACGGCTTGACTCGGCTTCCGAAGGTCGATGAGCCACGGCCGGGTTGAATCCCACAAAGATACTGCCGATGAGAGGGGCACCCACCTTTCTGCCGCTGAATGTGGCCAATTCAGACCAGCTCAACCCAAAACTAGCTACGTCAGCTCCTTCCCCGTTTCATTCCCCCCCCCTTGATGTCCCCTTTAGCTTTCCTGACATTGAGCAGATCAGTTCGACGGTGCAAGCGAAATCTTAAAGACACACGCATGCTCGCATGGCGCTGAAGCCGGCACCGCGACGGCCAGCCCATCGGCTTTGCGGGTCCATTTCAGCCTGCCATCCGAACCAAGGAGTTTGATATCAGTGATTTCCTGACTGAGGTTTTTCGAGCCCGCCGCCAACGATTTGATCATCAGCGTGCCGTCTTTCGGCCAGCCAAGCGTAATGGCATAAAGAGTGTTTCCCTTGGCGGTGAAGCGAATATCATCCGACGAATAGGCTGTTTCGTCTTCATTCATGTCGACATTCTTCTTTTTCTTCACCACCGTCGAGGGGCCTTCCCCGTACAGAACCCAGGGCCGGGTTCCAAAAATTCCTTCGCTGTTGATGTCCATCCATTTGGCCATTTCCTGGAGGAAGGCGATTTCATCTTCGTCGATGGTGCCGTCACCTCGCACGGGGATGTTCAGCAGCAGGTTGCCGTTCTTGCTGACGATGTCCGCCAGCATGTGGATGACCAGATCGGCGGTCTTGTACTGATGGTTCTCAAACAGGCTTCGGCGGTAATGCCAGTCACCGATGCAGGTGTCGGTTTGCCAGACAAACGGTTCAACCTTGTCAGCCAAGCCGCGCTCGATGTCCCATACCATTGTTTTGCGCTGCTGTTCGTTGAGGATCTTCCCGTTCATCACCGCTTCCAGCTTCCCGGCATGGGCGGCGATGTTCTGGTTGTAGTAATGCGCTGCGATGTCCAGCCCGACCTTTTCGTCCTGATGATCGTATTGAAACGGCAGGACGTAATCGTCGAAATACAAAAGATCCGGCTGATACTTGTTGATCAGATCCAGCGTGCGATTGAAAAACTTGTTGATGTACGCAACCGACGGTTTGGCCCCAATCGGGTGGTTCTGCGCGTACAGATCCTGCGGATCCAGTCCGTCCCACCACAGCCCTTTGCCGTCGGCCTTGGTGAGCACACCATCGTAAGGCACCCCCGCCAGCGGGCCGGTTTTGTCCGATCCCTGCGCGGTTTCAAACCAGCTCCACGACCTTGCCGCATGCACGGTGACACCGAATTTCAAACCCGCCTTGCGCGCCGCCACCGCCCATGTGCCGACGATGTCTTTGTGCGGACCGACATTGACGCTGTTCCACGGCTGGTACTTGGAATCAAAGCAGTCGAGATTGTCGTGATGATTCGCCAGGGCAACGAAATATTTCGCCCCCGCGCGCTTGTAGAGCGCGATGAGCTTGTCGGCGTCCCAGTTCTCCGCCCGCCAGAGATGATCAATATCCTTAAACCCGAATTTGCTGGGATGCCCGTACCGGGCGCATTGGTATTGGTAATCCTGCTGCCCCTGGACGTACATGAACTTGGCATACCAATCCCCCATTTCCGGCACGCACTGTGCTGTCCAGTGCGCCCAGATCCCAAACTTGGCATCGCGAAACCATTCCGGTGTCTGGTATTGTTTCAGTGAATCCCAATCGCCCTTGAACGGGCCCTGGGCCATCGGCAGACGCTCCATTGGCGCGTCTTCGGCATGAACTGCCGCCGGGCGCATCCACTGCAGCAACCCCGAAAGAACGATCCCGGCGGTCACAATAAGTCTGGTCTTTTTCATAGGCATATCGGCGGAGGTTTCGCGGAAAGAACCACGTTGATCCTGAAATGAAATTTCTTAACATACTTTCAGTCCCAAAATCAACACCCGGGTTGCCTTGCATGAAAATCACACGAATCAAAGCCTATTCCGTCGAGCTTCCATTGAAGGAAGGCAACTACGCATGGTCGGGTGGAAAGTCGGTCAGTGTTTTTGACAGCACGATCGTCGAGGTCGAAACCGATTCGGGGATTACAGGCTATGGTGAAGCGTGCCCCCTCGGGCCCGCGTATCTGCCCGCCTATGCCGGCGGTGTGCGTGCGGGGCTTCTCGAGCTGGCCCCGCATTTGATCGGTCAAGATCCGACGCATATCGCCCCGCTCAACCGGTTGATGGATGCCGCCATGAAGGGGCATCCGTATGTCAAAAGCCCGATCGACATTGCCTGCTGGGATATTCTGGGCAAGGTCACCGGTCGGCCGATTGTCGACCTTCTTGGCGGCCGGTTCGGCGCGGATGTCGTGCTGTACCGCGCGATATCGCAGCAGTCCCCCGAGGAGATGGCCGACAAAGTCGCCGGTTACCGCGCCCAGGGATACCGCCGGTTCCAACTGAAAGTCGGCGGGTCGGCGGACGTCGATATCCGCCGGATTCATGCCGTGGCGGCGAAACTTCAGGACGGCGACCGCCTGGTTGCCGATGCCAACACCGGCTGGTTGATGCACGATGCCATGCGCGTGGTGCGCGGCGTCGCGGATGTGGATGTCTACATCGAACAGCCCTGCTTCAGCTATGAAGAATGCCTTTCCATCCGCCGGCATACGCATCTTCCATTTGTGCTGGATGAAGTGATCGACAGCGTCGACGCGGTGCTTCGCGCCAGCAACAACCGCGCGATGGATATTGTCAATTTGAAAATCAGCAAAGTCGGTGGTCTTACCAAGGCCAAACTGATCCGCGATCTCTGCATCTCGCTCGGCATCGCGATGACGCTGGAAGACACCTGGGGTGGTGATTTCACCACCGCCGCCATCGCTCACCTGGCGCAAAGCACACCGCCGGAGTTGCTCTTTTCCACCACTGATTTCAACAGTTACGTGACCGTCTCCACCGGCGAAGGCGCGCCGCAGCGCCGAGATGGAAGAATGGCAGCGTCATCGGCACCGGGGCTTGGGGTTACGCCGCGGTTTGAAGTGCTGGGGAAACCGGTGCTGGATGTGGATTGATATGGATGCGGCAAATTGCACTAAAGGGGACGCACCGGACGCACCGAGATGTCCGCTTTTCCAGTTTCAACGGTGTAGGAATTGGCACGGACGCTGCGCTGCAGTTGAGCTTTGGATTTTCAGAGGCATGGGCTCAAGCGTCCGCTGGGGATTTGCCTTAACCGCCGCCACCCGAAATGGTAAAGTTTGGCGCCTGATGAAACGGAGTTGGGCGCTGCTGGGAAGCAAGTGAGACAAGGGATAATCTCACTCGACGGCGCGCCGCTAGCGCGTGCGGCCCCCGCTCAACATCGGGGGTCGCCTTTTTCGCATTCCCCAGCGGACGCTCGAGTCCATGTCTCCAAAAATCCCACCACTCAACCGCCAGCGAAGCTGTCCTTGCATTGTCTTTGGTGGCCCGTTTGCCAACCCCGCGTTGCGGCGGGTAGGCTTGGGACATCTGGCGGGTGGCGATTCGCCGCGTGGCTCGCCTTGGAGTGGCTGCGGGTGGGCTGCCGAAATGCTTAAGGGCGTGGTGAACTACGCCTTACAAGCTATACGCTCTTGAGGTTAAAGATGGACCTTTTTGATCGCGCAAAAGCAGAGTATCCCGACCTGTACCTCGTTTCTCGGAAGCTTGAACTGGGGACCGACTCAGAACTCGACAAACTTGAAGCAAAGTGGGACGTGGTACTGCCCAAGAATTATAGACATTTCATCAAGGTCGTCGGAGGATGTCTTTACTGCGATGACCTTTTTGTCACGGGTCCCCGTGAGTTGTTCGAGGACGAGGTCGTGACAATCGGTGAACGGACCGGTGATTATAATCCCTGGGAATCTGGTGGCACCGGCTTAACGAAACAGCAGATTATGGAGCTTAGGAGCTTTTCAAGCACTGCCGGCGGCGACTACATCGGGCTCCATCCTTCGCAACCCGGCGCGCTTTTTTTCCTACCGGAGGGCGATGATGAGATCGTTCGCTATAACGATTCGGACGAGCCCTATCCGGAATTCTACTGGCGCCAAATGACCCACGGCACACGGGGTACCGCGAGCTTCAAATATGCCCATCCGATGGCGAATTGGACGCAGGGGCAGGTGAACCTCTGGGACAAAACGCTAAACGAGGACGACTTTGTCAGCGAACTGAAGGCAAGGTGGGCTGCTGCTGGGATGCACGTTGTGTCGTTTCCCCCGGATGACACCGATTATTTCCTTCGCGCGTTGGACGGCAAGGTCAGCCTTGGCATGCGCGACGGGCGGCCCTCTTTGGTTACCTATCAGATCGATAAGGATGCCTTGCCCGAAATGGTCGCCTTTCTTGCCGTGTTCGGCCTTAGAGTTTCGTAGTTTCGTAGTTTCGTAGGACGGGCTTTTGCCCGTCGCCGGCGCGCATGGCTTGGGGCATCTGGCGGGTGGCGACTCGCCGTGTGGCTCGCCTTGGAATGGCTGCGGGTGGGCCGCCGAAACGCTTAATAGCGTGGTGAACCACACTCTACACAGCCAAGTAGGGTGGGCGTACTCGCCCACCGGATCGACCAATTCGCGCGTTGTTCGGCCAAGGGCCAAAGCGGTGGGCGGGTACGCCCACCCTACGTGCTGGCGGTTGGCGACTCGCCGCGTTGCACGCCTTGGATCGCAATCGATAGCTGCGCAGTTTCGTAGGAGGGGCCTACGTATTTGAAACGAATCTCGCGTGATTGAAACGGAATCAGCGTTGTTGAAACGAAGTCAGCGTTGTTGAAACGGAATCAGCATTGTTGAAACGAAGCCAGCGTTGTTGGAACGAAATCAGCGCGGTTGAAACGGAATCAGCGTTGTTGGAGCGAAATCAGCGTTGTTGAAACGGAATCGACGTTTTTGAAACGGAACGTGCGCCGTTGGAACGGAATTCGCGTTTTCGTTTCAATAATCGCCGTGTTTTCGTGTCGCCGCACGTCTAAATCGTGCAGCGATCTTCGGTAACCCCGGGCATCAATTCAGGGGCATGCTTTTTATCGCACTGTCTGCAATGCAGATTGAATCTGCAGAACTGTGTTAATTCTGCGATTGGGATGCCGATTGTGAAGAAGGTATGCTGATCCAAACTCCGCCCACATCTAGCACTGAACGGGTTCGCCAGTTTCGGCAGCGAAATCCGGGGTATGACCGCCGCTATATGGCTCGTCAGCGGGCCAAGTTGAACGAGGCATTCGCCAGGTTGCAGGCCGAAGCATTGGCCGCCGCACAGGCGGTGGCACCGGCTGAGCCTTTGATGCTGCCCGCGCCGGTGGCGGAGGCGATGATGGCCCAACTGAACGGGCTGGCCGCGTTGCGGGAATCGCAGCCGCGGCCGAGCTTGTGCCAGTCGCCGTCGTCGGAAATGCAGCACGCCTGCGGCGAGCAGTCAGAATGCAGAACGCAGAATGAAGAGAAGACAATGCGAACGTTGGACGTTGAACTTCCAACGTCGAAGTGAGGAGGGTAGACCGGGCAGACATCCGATTTTCGACCCCAGCTTGCGGCCAGCGCCAACTCCGGTTACTTCTACTCCGTTGGTAGTGTCCCAAACAACGGGGATCCATGAGTCGCTCGATGATGCAATTCTGCCTGAGTTCCGTTGTGGCAGTGGCCGCGATGCTGGGGGCCTCGTCGGCGATGGGGCAGTTTGTAAACGTCCAGGTCGCGGTCGGCGACGACGCTCCGACTCCCAATACATCGCCGGGGTTTTCGGTCCACAAGGAGCAGCGGCCCGTCTGGGATGCGTTCGAGGATTTCGAGCGCTATCGGGATAAGAGAGCCTGGGAAAAGGCATTTGGGGCGCTGGCCAAAATCGATGAGGGAAAACCGGGTCATCTGGTTCCGGACAAGGACGGATTTCTGGTTCCGACGGAATTGAAGGTTCGGGCGGAGTTGCTTTCCCTGCCGCCTGATGGTCGCGAGGCGTATCGGCTTTTTAATGATGCCAAAGCGGCGCAGATGCTCAAGGCGGTTAATGCTTCAACGCCGGGTGAGATCTCGGCATTGAACAAGCTGGTCAACCGGTATTTCATCACCAGTGTGGGCGATCAGGCGGCCGATCAGCTGGGCGACGCCCTGTTTGAAGCGGGTGATTTTTCCAATGCCCAGCGTTGCTGGCAGTTGATTATCGACAGCTATCCGGACAGCTCGATCTCAGTGCCGTTGCTGCAGACCAAGCGGGCGATGGCGATGGCCCGCTACGGGCAGTGGGAACAATTCGAGGAGGTTCGGGCGATTCTGCATGACCGGTATGCCGGGCAGAAGGTGCATATTGGCGGGCAGGATGTGGTGGCGACGGATTTTGTGGACAAATTAAAGTCGCCGCATGAACCAGAGCGGGTGCCCGGCAATGCTCCCGGCGAGCCGGCGATTTCCGGTTTTGCCACCAGGCTGCCGAGCGCGAGCGGCCCGCTGTTTCCCAGCACCGATCAACCGGTCTGGCAGATCCCGCTGATGGACCCGCAGGCGAGCAATCAGCTGGTTGCGCAACTGGGCCAGAGCGGTTGGGCGAATATGGCGGGGACCTTCACCCAGGCGGTGCCGGCGACGGCGGTTGATGAAAAGCGAATCTACGTCAACTGGCTTGGAATCTGCTTTGCCGCCGACATGAAGACCGGCAAGCTGCTGTGGCGAACCGACACCTTCGGGGACATGACCCAGAAGATGGCTCAGTCGATGATGCAGGGAACCGTGATCGACCCGGCGATTTACACCACCACGCCGTTTGCAGATAAAGTGCTGTTCACCCGCCGGTCGACGGAGAATCAGAATTACAATGAATTGCCCATGACCCGGCTGCACTGCCTCAATGCCGAGAACGGGAAGGCCGTTTGGAAATCGGATAACGGAGCGCTGTCGAGCTGGGGTTTTCTGGGCCAGCCGGTCATTGCGGGTGAAGTGTTTTACATGCTGGCACACGCATCGGGGAACCAGGAGATCAGCCTGCTTTGCATTGGACTGAACAAGGGTGACATTCGCTGGAAATCGGGGCTGGGCACGCCCGCTCCCAGCACCAACTACCGGGGGACGCCGTCGATTCCGTGTCCATGCATCCTGGTTCGATCCGGGAAGATCATGGTGCTGACCAACAACGGAGCGCTGCTGCAGGTGGATGCCGGAACCCACGAAGTGGAATGGGCCCTGAGCTACCCGGCGTTTATTGAACAGCAGATGTATTACGGGTACGCGGCCCCGGCTTCTGTCATTGCACCGGGTGAATTGATCTCGTTCGGCCCGATGCTGTATTTGAAGGAATACAACACCAATCAGATGCTGGCAGTCGACCCCACGGGTCCGTCGGTCAAGTGGAAACGGCGGATCGATCCTGATGTGGGGATCACCTGCTTTGACGGGAAAAATATGCTGCTGGTCGGAAGCGAAATCGAATGTCTGGATTGCGATTCGCGCGTGCTGAACTGGGACATCAAGACCAATGTTCATACCGGGTCGGTTCGACCGGTGATCCAGGGAGATTGGATGTATCTGTTCGGCAGCCACGGCATCGACAGCATCCGGCTCAGCACCGGCGAGCCGGGCCCGCGCTTCAAAGGCTATGACCTGCAGAGCGATGGCGGGGTGATCTGGAAAACATCGAGCCGGCTGGTTACCGTTTCCAGCCGGGCGATCACCGCGTATGCGATCGGGCAGCAGGGGGGAACGGCTCCCACAACCGCCCCTGCCAAATAGTGACCTGACTCATAAGCATGAACCGTTTGAATGACCCGGGGAAACTGTGAAAAGGCAAATCATGAAAGCGAACCTGATGCGCAGTTGGATGCCGATGGCGACTCCCCTTACGGCAGCAGTTTTATTGCTGCTGTCGATGGCGGTGACAGCGCAAGCGGAAGATGGAATCACCGTCACCGGCAGCGCCACCGTCAAAGGCAAGCCCAGCGTGGTCGAAATCAGCGGAACCATCTCCGGTGAAGGGGAACTGGCCAACGACGCCAGCGTCAAATTCCACGACACAAAGAAAAAGGCCACCGCAGCCATCGAGAATCTTAAAAATCCGGATCTCACGATGGAAACCGAAGGGTCGGACATCCACGAGGCGATGGACCCGGCCCAGCAGCAGCGAATCATGCAGGGCATGGGGAATGGTGAAACACCCAAGGTGCGGGTCAACATTTCCGAAACCGTGAAACTCCGCCTCAAAAACGTGGATAAGCTCGAGACGCCCAAGCTGTTCGAGCAGGTGCTGAAACTGATCGACACCAGCCGGGATGCGGGCATCGTGATCGGCAGTGCTCCGCCGATGAACTACTACCAGATGCAGATGCAGATGCAGAACGGCGGGGGGAACAACCTGGTGCAGTTCAAAATCCCCGACATCACTGACCTGGAAAATCAGGCGTATAAGCTCGCGATTGCCGACGCGCGGACCAAAGCCCAGCGAATCGCGGATCTATCGGGTGTGAAACTTGGCAAGGTGCTCAGCGTCCATGACAATGGCGTTACCTCGGGGCAGCAGACCCAGAATCCGTACTACAACAACGGGAACAATCAGCAGAACAGCAACGAAAAGGAAGCCAGTTCCGGCACGCTGGGAGAGATTCCGGTCGCGGTAAATCTGCAGGTGCAGTTCGCAATCGAGAAGAACTCAGACAAGTAGGAATGCTCGTGACCGGGCTTGCCCCCCCACTCAATGGTGTTTGGCGGCAAGTGCTTCGCGAGGTGAATCGCCCAGGAGTACCCCATGCGAAAAAACAGAATCACCACCGCATTGCTTCTGATCACGCTCCTGGCAGTGATCCTCGTCCCGGCCAGTTTTTCACCCGCCGCTGAAGACCGCTATCCCAAGCACATCAACGCAAAAACCCAGGCCACGATCACCAAGGCTCTGGATTATCTCGCCAAGACCCAGACCGAAGACGGCAACTGGAACAGCACCTCCGACGCCATCTCCTATCCCTGCGTGATGGCGGCGCTGTCGGGCATGGCGTTCCTCGCGCATGGTGACACCCCCAGCCGCGGACCCTATGCCGAGAACATCCGCCGGACTGAAACATTCCTCATGGGAAATTCCCGTCCTTCGGGGATCATCACCAGCCCCGGGGATGAGGCCCAGGGCCGGACGATGTACGGCCACGGTTTTTCGTTGCTGTTCCTCTCCGAGGTGTACGGCATGGAAACCGACACCCGCACGCACGACACGCTGAAGAAGGTGATCCAGAATGCGATCAAGCTGACCGCCGCCGGTCAAAGTGCCGAGGGTGGCTGGACCTACGTCCCCGGCGGGGGGGATGAAGGCTCGGTCACCGTCACCCAGATGCAGGGTCTTCGCGCAGCCAAGAATGCCGGTTTCAACGTGCCGAAGGGGACCATCGAGGCAGCCGTCAAGTACCTGGAAAAATGCAAGACGCCCGAGGGCGGGATCGAGTACTCGCTTGGCTCGGGCGGCGGGGCCCGGCTGCCGATTTCCGCCGCAGCCATCGCCACGCTCTACAGTGCCGGCGCGGTTCAGGGAAGAGAAGATCCTTACGATTCCCCGCTGGCCAACGACTGTCTGAAATATGTCGTCGCCCAGTTCGCCCTGACCAAGGGGCAATGGTCCAAAAACACCGGGCATGAATTTTACACTCATTTGTATGCGTCGCAGGCGTTCTATCAGAAGGGTGACAAATACTGGGACGACTATTTTCCAGCCACCCGCGACGAATTGATCGGCATGCAGAACAGCAACGGCAGCTGGGACGGCGATGGCATCGGCCCGGTGTACGGGACGGCGATTGGAGCGATTATCCTGCAGCTGCCTTATAAGTTTTTACCGATTTACCAGCGATGAGATGAGAAAAAATTCGAATGACGAAGTTGGAATGACAAATCAATGACGAATTTTCAAATGACGAATGACCAAACAAATGCTGCAGAGGTTGGAATTTCGGCGGCAGCTTTCGTAATGACTTTCCTGGTTTCGTCATTGGAATTTCGTCATTCGTCATTGATTCGTCATTCGAATTTCGTCATTCGAATTTCCCCAAAGGAGCAGATGTGACCCAACTCGCAGACCCCGCTAACGACACCGATCTTTCCGGCCTTCGCCGCCTTCGCCAGGCGCGCGACGAGATCAAGGCCCAGATCAGCGGAATGATCGTTGGGCAGGATGTGGTGATCGAGCAGCTGCTGGTCTGCCTGTTCTCCCGGGGGCACTGCATTCTCGAAGGGGTCCCGGGCCTGGCCAAAACGCTGCTGATCCGCACGCTGAGCCAGTGCCTGTCCCTGGATTTCAACCGCATCCAGTTCACGCCTGATCTGATGCCCAGCGACATCACCGGCACCGACGTGATGTACGAAGACCGCAACACCGGAACGCGGGAATTCCGCTTCCTCAGGGGACCGCTGTTTGCAAATGTGGTCCTCGCCGACGAAATCAACCGCACCCCGCCCAAGACGCAGGCGGCGTTGCTGGAAGCCATGCAGGAGCGGCAAGTCTCCGCGGGTGGGAACCGCCATCAGCTGCCCGATCCGTTTTTTGTTCTGGCCACTCAGAACCCGATCGAACAGGAAGGAACCTATCAGCTGCCCGAAGCGCAGCTCGACCGCTTCCTGCTCAAAATCTTCGTCAGCTACCCGGATGAACTCGAAGAGCGAAAAATCTACCGCCTGACCACCAGCGATAATTCGATCACACCCCGACCGGTGCTCAGCGGCGAAGAAATGCTCGCCCTGCAGAAGATTGTGCGACGGGTGCCGGTCAGTGATCTGTGCGTGAATTATGTCACCCGGCTCGTCCGTGCCACCCGACCGGCCGATGCCAACACGCCGCAGTTCATCAAGGACTGGGTGCTCTGGGGCGTCGGTCCCCGCGGGGGGCAGTCGCTGATCATGGCCGCCCGCGCCCGAGCCGCGCTGGATGGCCGGCCCGAGGTCGGTGTCGAGGATATCCGCGCGATGGCCGCCGCGGTGCTGCGGCACCGCATGGTGCTGAACTACGCCGCCGAGTCGATCGGGCAGACGACCGAAACGGTTGTGAAGCGATTGGTGGAGACGCTGCCGCTGCATGAGACGGCGGCGGTGGAGCGGAACGCGGTTGAGAAAGTCCTGAGGTAGGCTGCGTTCGTAATTTAACCACAGAGGATTCCGATGCGACTTTTTGGTTAAAGGCATCATTATTGTTGAATGCAAAGCCATCAATGATTTGACGTCGGTCGATACTTCTCAGTTGCTAAATGATCTCAAACTAACGTCTGCCGATCGGCCTGCAGATCAATTTTAATGTGCCCAAACTAATAATTGGAATCCGCAGCATCGCCAATGGTACTCTCTCCCAAACTCTCTCTCTATGAACCTCTGCGAAGCTCCGTGGTTAAATGCTCC
>Ga0116230_10006412_pt1 | contig 11594 bp, 2 predicted proteins | sample S1TSphfallax_3_FD_88678 | JGI IMG/M metagenome (GOLD analysis project Ga0116230, IMG submission 88678) | Host-associated microbial communities from peat moss isolated from Minnesota, USA - S1T2_Fd - Sphagnum fallax MG | ecosystem: Host-associated > Plants > Peat moss > Unclassified | place: USA...
CCCGTCACCTATGCCGACGGCACTACCGGCGCATTCACCGCCAACCTAACCGGCCTGGGCGTGGCGCAGAAAAACAACGCGGTTCTGAGCCCGACGGCAATCCTTTATCCTGACACGACCGTCGGCGTTCTCAATCCGTACTACGCGGAGACTGCCGTTCTGACCAACTCAGGGAACCTTCCTTTGACCGTGGGCACTCTGATTGGGACCGACGCGCTGGTTGGGGCCAGCACGACTGGAGAATTCATCACCAACGGCTATTACGATAGCGATGGCTGCAGCGGCGCGACTCTGGCTCCCTCCGGGACCTGCAACGTCACGATCTCCTTCGTTCCTACGGCGGCCGGCGCGCGGACGGGTTCGATCACCTTCCCCGTCACCTATGCCAATGCGACTGCGCCGACGCCGCTCACGCTGGCGCTGAGCGGCAATGGCATTGCGGCGAACCCCTCCATTGTGCTTTCCCCTTCCAGCGCGCAATTCGGCGTGTACGTGGCCGGCAACCCGAGTCAAGCTACCCTGGCGTTCACGGCCACTAACAACGGCAACGTGCCGATTACCTTCACCAAGGCCACCCTGACGACTGGCTACACCTTCACCAGCGACGGCTGCACCGGAAACACCGTCAACCCCGGCGGCACTTGCACGGAGAACGTCTACTTCAACCCGTCCGCCTCGACTTTGGGCACAATCAACGGCACCCTGAGCCTCTACGACAACGCGCCAGGGAGCCCGCAGACGGCGGCGCTGAATGGAGTAAGCGTAGTTGGCAGTTCGACCCTTGGCTTTTCTCAAAATTCCGTCAATTTCGGCACGGTGCAAACCACGACCAGCAGCAGCCAGGTGACGGTTTACCTGGTAAACGAGGGGACCGACAACGCCAACATTTATAACATTGCTCTTTCTGGCGCCGATCATGGGGATTTCGCCGAGTCCGATACTTGCGCGGGCAACATCGTGTACCCGTATTCGAGTTGCTCCATTAGTCTCACCTTCACGCCGGGGGCCGTAGGGGCCCGGACCGCGACCTTGAAGGAGACCGACAACCTGGGTGGCAGCGGGCGAACGATTACCCTGAGCGGGACGGGCGTGGCGGCTTACGCCGGCGTCCAGCTCTTCCCAACCGCACTTAACTTCAGTTCCCAGCAGCCCGTCGGCGAAGGCAGCCCGCAGCAATTCTTCTCCGTCACCAACACCGGACCCAACCCCCTCGTCATCGGCCAGCTCGCCTCCACCGACGCCACTGAATTCCCCATCACCCAGGACGGCTGCTCCAACCAGACCATCTCCACCGGCGGCTATTGCCTCGTCGGCGTTCTCTTCGCGCCCAGCTCCGCCGGCGCGCACAGCGCCAACATCAGCATCCCGGACAACGCCGCCGGTTCGCCCCAGCTTGAACCCGTCAGCGGCTCCGGCGTCGCCGAACTCACCAGCGCCGTTACGCTCGCGGCCAGCTCCAGCAGCGTGGCTTTCGGCAACCCGGTGGCGCTGGTGGCCACTGTGGTGGACCAGAACGGCAAGCCGCTCACCAATGGCAGCGTCACCTTCCTGGATGGGACGACGGTGCTGGGCGCGGCGCAGGTGGTTTCGAATGCTTCGGGGGGCAAGACGATCGGCACGGCTACGCTGAATACGATTCTTGTGCCGCTTGGGGCGAATAGCATCACGGCGACTTACAAAGGCGGGGACGCGGTGAGCACTTCCGCGGCGACCACGGTTACGGTGACTGGCACGTATCCCAGCACCACCACATTTGCGGCTTCTGGAAGCGCCGGGGATTACAGCTTTATTGGTACGGTTACCGGGGCAGGGCCGGTCGCGCCTACGGGCAGCGTCACGTTTACCGACGGCACCACAGGACTCGTCCCCGGCACTGTCGCGCTTAACCCAGCCACGCTTACGCAGAGCTTTGTCGCCGCGCCGGAAGTGACTGGTCTGCAAAATCCGAGCTTCTCCGTGCTCGCAGATGCGAACGGCGACGGAATCCCCGATCTGATCACGGGCACCTACGGCCTTGGGCTTTTCATTCAACTGGGAAACGGCGACGGAACCTTCCGAATTGCGAATAACTTCGCCACGACGTCGTACGTCTACAGCATCGCCTTCGGCGACTTCAATGGTGACGGCAAGCTGGATATTGCCTTCCAGAGCAATGTCGGCGTTGGAGTCCTGCTCGGCAACGGCGACGGAACTTTCCAGCAGACCCCATCCATGTATGACTCCAACGCCGGTGGCGCTCAGTCCCAGTCGATCGGAGTAGGCGACTTTAACGCTGACGGCAAGCTGGACATCGTCACGATAACGACGCAGGGAACTCTGGACGTACTTCTAGGCAACGGCGACGGCACTTTCCAACAGCCTGTCTCGATCACCGTTGGAGCCGAGTCGAGGGCATCGCTCGTCATCGGCGACTTCAACAATGATGGCAAGCTCGATGTGGCTGTCTCCGAGGTCGGCGCTAATTACTACTACTCGGTAGGCGTCCTCCTTGGCATCGGCGACGGCACGTTCCAGCCGATTAAGCTCTCGCCCACTCCGAATGACTTTCCTTATGAGCTTGCGGCGGCCGACCTGAACGGCGACGGCAAACTGGATCTCGTCGTCAACGACGGATACGCCAACATCGACCTGCTGCTAGGCAACGGCGACGGCAGCTTCCAGGCCGGCCAAACTGTTGTGATGGTCAGCGGGACTGAACTCCCGGCAATTGCAGATTTGAACGGCGACGGCAAGCTCGACCTGGCTGTTACCGAGGAAAACAACAACCGGGTCGATATTCTGCACGGTAACGGCGACGGAACTTTCCAGAACCCGAGCTACTATCCAACCGGGTCTGTCCCGATCTGGGTCGCCATCGCCGATCTCAATCACGACGGCCTGCCAGACTTCGTAGTCACCGACAATTCCGGCAGCTCCGACACCATCTACCTCAACCACGTCTTTGAAACGGCGACCCTCAGCAACACCGTAGTCCCCGGCACCGGCACCCACCCCGTCACCGGCGTCTACGCCGGCGACAGCAACTTCACCACCAGCACCTCCAACACGCTGCAACTCACCGCCAGCCTCATCACGCCTACGATGAGTCTTGCCGCCGAGCCGAACTCCACCCTCATGTGGCAGCAGCAACTCAGCCTCGGCGTCACCCTCGCCGGACCCTACAGCTTCGTCCCCGCTCCCACCGGCACCGTCAGCTACGCCATTGACGGCGGCACAGCCCAGCCGGCGGCGCTCTCGGGCGGCACGGTGGTCATTCCCATCAGTCAGCTCGGCATCGGCTCGCACTCGATCGCTGTGACTTACAGCGGCGACCAGTATTACACGCCGCTGGCGGCGCAAAGGGTGTCTGTTGCCATTATCAAAGCCAACCAGACCATAGCCTTCGGTTCGCTGCCCAATGCGACGTATGGCGCTGCGCCGATTACGCTGGCCGGCACGGCGACATCCGGATTGCCGGTGGCTTTCACCGTGGTTTCCGGTCCGGCGACGATCGCCAACGGCGTACTCACCATTACCGGGGCCGGCGCTATCGCGGTGGCCGCCAATCAGACAGGGAATTTGGACTTCAACGCCGCTCCGCAAGTTACCCAGAGCTTCAACGTGGCCAAGGCTCCGCTTACGGTCACGCCTAGCTCCGCAACGAAGGTTTACGGAGCGGCGCTGCCGGCGCTGGGCGGTTCCGTATCCGGCCTGGTCAATGGAGACACGCTGGGCGGGACTGTCAACGTAGCTTACTCGACCAGTGCCACGGCCAGCTCCGCCGCCGGAAGTTACACCATCACGGCGACGCTTACCGGTCCTTCCGCCGCGAATTACACAGTTACCGTCGCCGCAGCCAGCCTCACGGTCTCGAAAGCAGCGCTGACGATTACTGCGAATAGTCTCACCGGCGTTTACGGCGCGGGTTTGCCTTCGCTGACCTACACCGTCGCCGGACTGGTGAACGGCGACAGCGCCGCTACGGCCTTTACCGGCGCGCCAAGCGTCTCGACGACGGCTACCGCTAAGTCGGGAGTGGGGACCTATCCCATTGCGATCGCGGCGGGTACGCTGGTTTCGAACAACTACAACGTCGCGTTTGTGATCGGCACGTTCACTGTCACGCCAGCCGGCCTGACCGTGAGGCCCACCAGTGTGAGCACCGTCTACGGCTCGCCCATACCCACGCTCGCCTATACGCTGATCGGCTTCGTCAATGGAGATACCGCCGCCACGGCCACGACGGGCGCGGCCACGCTTTCTAGCCCTGCCACTCAGGGCTCCGGCGTGGGCAATTACCCCATTTCGGTTTCCTTTGGAACGTTGAAGGCCGCCAACTACACCCTCAGCGCAGCGTCCGGCGAGGTCGCCATTACCAAGGCGTTGCTCACCGTCATCGCCAATCCGCAGACCAGCGTTTACGGTTCGGCGCTGCCGCAGTTGACTTATGCGATTTCCGGCTTCGTGAATGGCGACACATCGTCGGCAGTTACCGGCGCGCCCGCCGTTTCCACCACGGCGACGGAAAAGTCCGGGGTCGGGACTTATCCGATCGCGGTTGCTTCCGGGACGATCTCGGCCACGAACTATAGCTTCACGTTCGCTGGCGGCATCTTCACCGTAACCAAGGCTCCGCTGGCGCTGGCTGCGAACAACCAGAACTCGGTCTACGGCGCCGCCATCCCAACGCTGACTTACGCCTACAACGGATTTGTCAACGGCGACACCGCCGCCACGGCGACCTCCGGCGCGCCCAGCATTACGACTTCGGCGACGCCCCGGTCCTCGGTGGGCAGCTATGCGATCGTCGCCGGCGCGGGCACGCTCGCAGCTCCGAATTACAACATCCTTCCCACCAACGGCACACTCACGGTAAGCCCGGCGCAGCTTACGGTCACGGCAAACAACTTGAGCTCGGTCTACGGGGCGGCGCTGCCCACGCTGACTTACTCGATCGCCGGCTTCGTCAACGGCGACACCGCGGCCACGGCGACCAGCGGCACGGCCGCGCTCGCGACGACGGCACTTGCCGCTTCCCAGGCCGGTTCTTACCCGATCTCTGCCGCGGTGGGTACGCTAACTTCGACGAATTACAACTTCAACTTCGTTTCCGGCACGCTTACCATACAGAAGGCCGTACTGCTAGTGACCGCCAACAACTTTACGATCGTGTACGGCTCGGCATTGCCTGCGTTCACCTACTCCATCAGCGGATTCGTGAATGGCGATTCGGCCGCAACCGCACTTACCGGCACGGCCAGCGTCAATCCGGCCACGATCACGTCCAAGTCCGGGGCGGGTACTTACCAGATTCCCGTGTTGCAAGGCACACTGAACGCAACCAACTACAACTTCCAGTTCGTTCCCGGCACACTTACCGTCAATCAGGCGCCGCTAACTCTCACCGCCAGTAATGTGAGCAGCGTTTACGGTGCGGCGCTTCCGGCTCTCACTTACACCTTCTCCGGCTTTGTCAATGGAGACACCGCGGCCACGGCCACCAGCGGCGCGCCCAGCCTGACCACCACTGCGACCTCGAAGTCCGGGGCCGGCATGTATCCCATCAACGCCTCGGTGGGCACACTGGCCTCGGCTAACTACGCAATCCAATATGCGCCGGGTACGCTGACTGTCACCAAGGCTCCGCTTACCGTGACCGCCAGCAACCTGAGCAGCACATACGGCTCTGCCATTCCGGCGCTCGCTTATACACTCAGCGGCTTTGTGAACGGAGATACGGCGGCCACAGCAACCTCCGGCGCGCCCACGCTGTCGACGACCGCGACGCAAGGCTCCGGCGCCGGCACTTATGCGATCGACATCGCTGCCGGCACTTTGACGGCGGCCAATTACTCGTTTGTCCCGGCTAACGGGACGCTGACCATCGCCAAGGCCGCGCTTACGGTCGGCGTCAACCCAGTCAGCATCGTTTACGGTGGGACGATTCCGTCCTTCTCCTGCACTTACTCGGGCTTCGTCAACGGAGATACCGCGTCCAAGGCCCTGAGCGGCGTGTGCAGCGCGACCACCGGCGCCACGTCCAAGTCGGGCGTGGGGAGTTACCCGATTGCGGTCGCGGCCGGCACACTTGCCTCCGCTAACTATACGTTCAGCTTCACGCCCGGCACGTTGATCGTTACCCAGGCTGTGCTAACCGTGGCGGCCAGCAACGCGAGCAGCACTTACGGCTCGGCTTTGCCGCCGCTCACTTACACGATAAGCGGGTTCGTCAACGGCGACACGAGCGCTACGGCGACGAGCGGGGTTGCCACGCTTACGACCGTGGCAACCGGAAAGTCGCCGGCCGGCAACTATAACATCGCCGTTGCGCGAGGAACGCTTAGCTCCACCAATTACAGCTTCCAGTTTGTAACGGGAACGCTGACCGTCAACAAGGCGATTCTGAACGTGACGGCGAACAGTCTGAGCATCACTTACGGCGGCGTCATTCCGGCGTTGACTTACACGCTTAGCGGCTTCGTCAACGGCGACACCTCAGCTACCGCAGTTTCCGGCGCCTGTGCCTTGACCACGAATGCAACGGCCAAGTCCGGCGTGGGCAATTACGTCGTCACTCCGGCGGCGGGCACGCTCTCCGCGGCGAATTACACCTTCACATTCGTTCCAGGCACCCTGACTATTGCCAAGGCGCCGCTGACGCTCACCGCCAACAACCTGAGCAGCACTTACGGTTCGGCTCTTCCCGCGCTCACCTACGCACTCAGCGGCTTTGTGAACGGCGATACAGCGGCCACGGCCACTGCCGGCGCGCCCAGCCTCACCACGACGGCGACGGTCAAGTCCGGCTCTGGCAACTACCCGATCACCGCGGCAATCGGTACTCTTGCCGCGGCCAACTATTCGATCACTCCGGTCAATGGAGTTCTCACGGTGAACAAGGCCGTGCTTACAGTTACGGCCAACAACCTCAGCAGCGTTTACGGCAGCGAGATTCCGGCGCTTACTTATGCCGTGACCGGCTTCGTCAACGGAGATACTGCGGCAACGGCCCTCGCCGGCATGCCAAGCCTCAGCACGACGGCCAGCTCCAAGTCCGGCGTGGGCAGCTATTCCATTACGCCCACTGCCGGCACGCTGGCTGCGAACAGCTATAGCTTCCAGTTTTCGCCAGGCACGTTGATCGTGACGCAAGCGGCGCTTACCGTGGCGGCCAACAATGCGACAGGCACTTACGGTTCTGCCCTACCTCAGTTGACCTACACCGTCTCAGGCTTCGTGAACGGAGATACGCTCGCTATCGCGACCAGCGGAGCGGCGGCGCTAGCCGCTAGTGCGACCGCGAAGTCGCCGGCCGGAACCTACAAGATCGCTGTAACTGCGGGTACGCTCGCCTCTAAGAACTATAGCTTCCAGTTCGTTTCCGGCACGCTCACGATCGACAAGGCGGCGCTCTTGGTTGCGGCGAGCAATGCGAGCAAGGTTTACGGCGCGGCGCTCCCGCCTTTGAGCTACGCAGTAACCGGCTTTGTCAATGGAGATAATGCGGCTACGGCGCTTGCCGGCGCACCTGGGCTTTCCACCTCCGCCACCGCAGCATCCGCCGTTGGGACCTATAAGATTACCGTGGCTCAGGGATCGCTGGCCGCGGCCAACTATGTATTCACCTACGCCGCCGGTACGCTCACCGTCGCAAAGGCACCTCTTAGGATTACTGCCGGCAATGCCAGCAAGGTCTACGGGGCGGCGCTGCCCACGTTCACCTATACAGCCGCACCCTTCGTGAATGGCGATACTGCGGCGACGGCCCTTACCGGCGCACCGACACTGACAACTGCCGCAAACGCTAAGTCAGCGACAGGGACTTATCCGATCGCAGCCGCGGCAGGCACACTTTCAGCGGCAAATTACACGCTTGCATTCGAGCCTGGGACGCTGACGGTGACCAAGGCACCTTTGACGATCGCCGCCAGCAACGCCAGCAAGGTCTACGGAGCCGCTCTGCCCACTTTGGCGTATGCAGCGACCGGCTTCGTCAATGGAGACAGCGCGGCTACCGCACTCACCGGCGCGCCCAGTGTTACCACTACCGCAACGGCAAAGTCCTCGGCCGGCGCGTATCCCATCGCCGCCGCCGCCGGAACGCTGGGTGCAACAAACTACAGCTTCACCTTCGCGCCAGGTACTCTCACAATCACGAAGGCTGCGCTGACCGTGACGGCGAGCAATGCCACGAAGGTCTACGGTGCGGCGCTTCCCACCCTTACCTATAGTGCCGCCGGTTTTGTGAACGGCGACACGGCGAAGACGGCGTTCAGCGGTGCTCCCAACCTGACGACGACGGCCAGCGCCAAGTCCGCAGTCGGCACATACTCCATCGCCGCCGCCGCCGGAACCCTGGTTGCCACCAATTACAGCTTTACCTTCGCCCCGGGCAAACTTACCGTTACCAAAGCGGTTCTCACCGTTACGGCCGCCAACGCGACGGTCGTCTATGGCCAACCGATTCCGAAACTCACCTACACCAGCGCGGGCTTCGTGAATGGCGATACGGCGACTGTGCTGACCGGCGCGCCCACCGAGACGACCAAGGCAGTGCCCGGTTCCGCAATCGGAAGTTATCCGATCGCAATCGCAGAAGGAACGCTGGCAGCCGCGAACTATAGCTTCACGTTCGTCGGCGGTACACTTACGATCACGCCCATCGGCACGGCAGCAACGCCAACCTTCACTCCCGCTGCTGGAAGTTATTCCGCAGCGCAGACGGTTACGATCGCCGATAAGACCGCCGGCGCAACGATTTACTACACCACCAACGGCGCAACCCCAACGACGGCTTCGACCAAGTACACCGGCGCGATCGCTGTCTCGGTAACGGAGACAATCCATGCTATCGCCGTAGCCAATGGATATACCCAGAGCGCCGTGGCCACTGCGGCGTATACCGTCAACTGATTGGTTCGCGGGCGGAGGAGAAAGACGGTTGCAGAACTCGTGAGTTAAACGCTCAAACTCGAGATAGAAAGCTGCTTGGCAAACTCGGCAAGATCAAGACTTCGAGTCGAGCCCCGGACCAAGAGATCCGGTTGCAACAAGTGCAGCATTTTCTCTTGGGTTGCGATCGGCTCCGCCGCGCCAATCGCCTCCAGCACCAGTTTAGCCGCTAAGGAGCCCATGTCCAGCATTGGCTGATGAATCGTTGTCAGTCCCGGTGTGCTCGTGCCTGCGTGAGGAATATCGTCAAAGCCGATCACCGAGCAATCTTCCGGGACTTTCTTGCCGGCAATAGACAGAGCGCGTATCGCTCCCAACGCCGTCAGATCGTCTGAAGCCAACAGAGCGGAGAACGGTCTTGTTGTCGCCAGCAACTCGGAAGTATATCTCCAACCGGCCGCAAAGCTAGAGTTGGCATCCTTCAATCCCGGCATTTGCACGATTAGCAACGGATCTAGGTGGAGCTTCACTTCCGCCGCGAATCTTTGGATTCCCGCCCAGCGACGCGCGCTGTCCACCAGCTCTTCCGGACCGCGCACAAAGGCGATTTTGCGATGACCCAGCTGGTAGAGATGCTCGATCGCGGCGTAGCCGCCGGCCTCGTTGTCCACGACTACGGACTGAATTGCGCGGCTGGTGAGGTCGCCGCCAACGACGGTGATTGGAATGCGATTCTTATCGATCTTTGCGAGAGGATCGATTTCGGCGAAGATCCAGTTCGCAACAAGGACCAGACCTTCGACGCGCCGGCCGATCAGCAGGTCGAGATAGCGCTCGAATTGGTCCGAGCGATTGTCCGCATCCATGATGATCGGCAGAAAGGGCGTGTCGTAGAGGGTCCTCTCAATCCCGCGCAACAACCCGATGCAAAACGGATCGGAGATGTCGTAGACCAGCACGCCGATGGTCTGGCTGCGCCGCCGGCTGAGCGAGCGCGCCAAGGCATCCGGGTGGTAGCCCATCTCGGCGGCTTTCGCGCGGATCAGTTCTTTGGTTGCCGTGGCCACATGGCGCGACAGCGGAGCCTCGTTCAGTACGATAGAGACCGTCGACGCCGAAAAACCACAAGCGCGCGCGAGATCGGCGAGGGTAACATGGGCTGGATTGGTCTTGCGAGTTACCACCGCTTGCCTCGCAGGGGCGACTTTCGGCTCATAGCGCGTCACCTAAGTCCATCAGCGCGTCGGAGTTGGCGGCGGGCCTGTCCATCAGGAAGTAGAGCAAGAGTCCCACGGCGATCCACGCCACACCCAGTAACTGCGCCTTGCGATTCAGGTTCAGCCAGATGAATGCGCTCACGACGAAGCCTAAGATCGGCATCGTTGCGGGCAGAAACACTTTTTCGGCGGTTCGGAATTTGTAATGAACGAAGGCCGCCGCGTTGACGCCCATGAAGGCGATGAATGCGCCGAAGTTGAGCAGTTCCGCGCCGCTTTCGTAAGTCATTAGGAAAGCGCCGAGGAGCGTACACACTCCTACGATGACGACGTTGTTGCGCGGTATGCCGGTTGCGCTGTCGATTGCGCCGAAGACGCGCTTGGGCAGCGCATTGGCGCGGCCCATGCCATAGAGCAAACGCGCCGCGCCAAACTGTGCCGCCATCCCCGAACCCATGTTGGCGATCAGCAGTGTCGCATTCAGCAGGTGAAAGAGAAAGATGCCGCCCACGCGCTTTGCGACGAAGACATACGCGGTATCGACCATGGAATCTGGAAACGGCGTGTGAGCCGGCCAAACCAGTTGCGCGGCGTAGACTTCGATTGCGGAGAGAATGCCGATGAACAGGCATGTGCCGACCGTCGCCAATAGGATATTGCGGCGCGGATTTTCGACTTCTTCGGACATCGTGGATATGCCATCGAAGCCGATGTAAGTCAGCACCGCAATCGAAGTTCCACGAAAGACGAGTGAAGGCGAAAACGTGGCTGGGTCGTAGAAGGGAATCAGCCATTGACCGGCTACCGGCCTGACCACGAGCGCGATGTATCGGATAGCTTCGGCGAGGAAGATCACGACTACGATGCTCATGCCGAGCGCGAGGGCTGCATTCATGCGGCCTGAAGTCTTGACCCCGCGCAGGTTGAGCAGAGTGAAGAGGATGACAAAGGCAACGGCCCATGCGGCGAATGGGACGTTCGGCAATACGTTTTGGGCGGCTGCGCTGCACCAGATGGCGCAGATGATGGGGTTCAGAAGATAGTCCATCAACATGGACCAGCCGACGATATATCCCAGCAAAGGATTTAGCTCTTTCCCGACATAGGTGTAGGCCGAGCCCGCGCTCGGATACACCCGCGCCATCCGCCCATAACTGAACGCCGTAAACAGCATGGCGACCATGGCGATAAGGATGGTGGTAACAACGTGCCCATGTGCCTCGTTGCTGACTACGCCGTAGATGCCCATGGGCGCGGTGGGCTGGATGATGATGATGCCGTAGACGACCAGATGCCAGAGTTTCAACGAGCGCCGCAGCCCCGGTTGGGAGTCCGGGGCTGCGGTTGGCGGAGTTACAGTGGGTGGTTGCGCCATGTTAGCGGATGCCTGTCTGCGCTTCCGAGCGGGGGCGCGCCGTTATTCATTGGCTAAAACGTGAAGCGACCTGCGAACTGGAACTGGCGCGGGGAGTTGATGGTGTCCTGGATCAGGCCGAACAGGGCCAC
>Ga0116230_10006413_pt1 | contig 11593 bp, 8 predicted proteins | sample S1TSphfallax_3_FD_88678 | JGI IMG/M metagenome (GOLD analysis project Ga0116230, IMG submission 88678) | Host-associated microbial communities from peat moss isolated from Minnesota, USA - S1T2_Fd - Sphagnum fallax MG | ecosystem: Host-associated > Plants > Peat moss > Unclassified | place: USA...
AAAAAGAGGGCCCCTGTTATTAAATGAATTGCTGTGGTGTACTATTTTTTATGTGACTGTACTCTAACTTTCAAGAGAGTGTGATGACTGTGATGCTGACTCACGGTTGGCCTCTTTGTATGTTTCCAGGTTTCGAGTCGCCACGTAATCGTTTCTGACTCAATGGAATCATCAGTCAGTCGGTCAGACTGTCCCCCCTTGTGAACAGGACCCAGAAGAAGAAGAAGAAGGCGTTCGTTCGTTCCGGCTTCAAAAGTCGCGTCCATGTGCACAGTCGTCAGTGGCGGTTCGGATAACGACGCCGCCCCGTTTTTCTTCTCCACTGTGTACCGATGCTGTTGCTGCTGCTCCTTCTACCACTTCCTCCCCATCGCCGCCACACCCCGTACCCTGCGATCGATCCACAGGGGACTCGGGAATAATAGCAAACAAACGCTTTGGGACGGGGGGATCTTCAAACGGAGCTTTCAACAGATCTTTAACGACAGACACACTGCTTGAACGATAAAAACACAAGGTTTTATTCAGTTTTGTGAATTCCCTCGTGCTAATTAGTAGCTCTAAACCTTCAGCACCTGCTAATTATCATTGATCATTGGGGGAGTTTGCAGCGACTATGAACTCATGACCAGTTCTTCGGCAACGTGGTGGCAGCACCTCAGTGGGTGGCTGTACTCTGGTTATTACCCATTAACTTGTTTCCTCTATTTCCGCTCACATGGAATCGGATGAGTGCCATAACTTGCATCCATTCACAAGGCATAAATCACACAACAAGGGCTTTCAAGAATCGGTTATGTCTTGTAACTGACTCAAGCTGACTCAAGGCCATTGGTTATCACACATACATAATTACGCCACTCCCGCAGTTTAGTTATATGCAGTAACATGCAGCCTCTCCTCTGTCACCTAGTCCAAAATTGGGTGCACAATCATCACTTCTTCTTCTTCTTCTTCTTCTTGATCTTCTATTGTTAATACTAATCTGGAATCTGGATGAAGTTACCCTTGTACCCACAATGTGGCATCATGGTCAACAACTGTAGGAGTAGCATATGTCAAATTCAAGGGGGTAGGTTTGGTGGTCAAGTGGCACACTAGATGATCATGGTGATCATCATGTCAATGAGTGTTGTTGGACTTCATTTTGTTAGTGTGGAAAACACAAAACACATTTGACAAAGATTTTAAAGAACTCACCAGCTTCCAAGGCTGATGGTAACTTAGTAATTGAATGTAGATCTTTATTGCAGTTGCCAGTAGTCAAGAATCAAAAAGCTTAGCAATTTAATGCACAAGGACCCACATCCTTCTTTTTAGAACCTCCATTTTATTTCTTCCTTTGTGGAAGCTGCCAATGTAATAGAGTAGCCGAGTGCCTAGGATTGAGAAAACAATTCAAAAAAATCAAAAAATAACTAAAACTTCTTTTTAAAATCTACCCACTTCGATGTGCTTGCATGGTCAATAGTTCAGGTTGATGTAAGGGTTGATAGGAGCTTGACACCGGGCAAGCAAAAATTGTAATTGACAAATATCATAGGTATATATATGTGTCCTTTTTCTTTGACAAATGTGTTGTAACTTTGACAAAGTGACCCAAGAAAAAAAAAAACACTGATAAATTATGACTTGTGTAAGCTCAGCAATCATCAGTACGATTTTCTTCCTTCTTCTTCATTGCACAAGTATGTATCTCATGGATTTTGAACTGAATGGAGCAGCTGGGGGGGAAGGTGGGAAAAAGATTCTGGAAAGTAGCAGTAGGGCCCAGCAACCTTCTCTCATTCTGACGTGGGTGATTGTCATATCTTGAGGACCAAGCAAAGTTTGTTTGTCGTTGGAATTGTACGCACCTGTACGCATCGTCATCAATCAAATCAAGTGAATGAGTCAGCCAGTGTCATCACCTTCCCCCACCCCCTCCCCATTTGTTTCCCCCATGTGGAACTTGCTGGAAGAAGTAGAAGTGGGTGTCAGACATGCAACTATCCAACAAAACAGGCAGAAAGAGAGACCTTCAATGTGTTCAAGCTAAAAGAAAGACTCTGGGTAAGTAGTCAAAAAAGGCCAGGAGATGAAGAAGAGTTTCATCAGTTGAGCTGCTCCTATCTGTAGGGCCGAACCCAGGCAAGTGCCCTGGATAAGGACTCCGCTCATCACGCTACAACGTCACCACTGTAGTGGTGCCTTGCACGTCATCTGAGGTTCAATTCCCAGCTGCCTCACTCACATAAGGCCCTGGAGAGGCAAAATACTTCATACTATAGAAACTAGAAACCTCTAAGATTTTTCTTAGTGTATTTTGGAGGTACAATTACAGACTGTAGAATCCCACAAGGCATTTTGGAAAACAGAATGCCTGCAAGTGTGGGTGTTCCATTTTCTGAGATGGCCCACATCATTTGTAAGAAAATTCTTGTGATACTTGGCAGGTAACCACCAGATACCCATTGGGTATCACAGGAATTTTTGTAATAAGCATGTTGATTTTATGCTTAGTAACGCCCTCAAAGCAGCCGAGTTCCACAAGTAATCGCCCCCTTGGCTCCACCTTTAGGCAGGTGCTTACTTCTGGAACTTTCCACTCCTGGAGTGTTACCCTACACATGAAAGTCCAGGCCTGCCAATTTGGGCCCTTTTCAGCCTCTTTGATGCTGTAGAATCTGTTTCACCTTGCTGATTGTGTGGGTAACAGATTATGTAGTGATCCCTTGGCTGGTCTTCATGTTCCATAGGGCAATCCCTGATTTTACGACCGCAGAATGGGCAGTATATGGCAGATTTTGGCAGCAGATTCTCGCCCAGGGTATGCTTACGAAGCAAAAATCTACCATATACTGCCCAATCTCCAGAGGGTGATGTAAAGAAGCCCGTCGAAGGTAGAATATACAATCTCCATACATAAGGTCACTGGGATATTCAACAAAATTCTGAACATATGACCCCTGAGAGGTAGGCTATTTCATACATACAGCCAGCTCCCCAGATGTATGCAGAACTTTGGACACAAGGGGCCATCCTTGAAAAGCATAAACCCTATTCTGTTGCAAAAGGAGTGAGTATCTCCACTGACCATCCAGAAACGGGATTGGAAAAACCTACAATTTTCCATTGCCCCCAAATAATCAGCACCCATTTGCAGCTCCAGCTTGAACAAGAAACCTCAGCTTGTCATAGTTTCTCTTTTCTTCTCTCACTCCTTTTGTTGTAGCATAAATGGTTCTTGGAAAACAATCTTAGGAACGATATCTTGTTGGCAAGATACCAACTGGTGATTGGTGGTGGTGTACATGCTCTACAGATGAAGAGCTTGAGCAAGAAGGGAAGGGAAAGAATTTGGTTGCAAAGGAGTAGTAGCAATTTGTTCCAGATTTGTTCAGGTTTATCCCCCAAGGTCCCACAAGTAGATAATATGGGGATAGAGAGATATGGGAATCTTTTGTTTTGGCAGGAATTGGGGATCACTATGATCTGAATCAGCTTTGCTTCTTGGGGTGAGCAACTTGTAAGGTGATTTGAAACAAACTGGGGAGAAAATTCAACATGATGTCTTCAATTTTGTTGGGCAATATGGAGCATTGGTGGTGCTTTGAGAATTGAGATCTTCAATGGCCCATGTCTTGCAAAAATGCATTAGAGCTACAAAAACTGAAGATACCCTCCCAAATTCAGACTTTTTGTTTTGTCTCCATGTATTAGAGTTTTCCTTAAATTGGTGCCTTGTTTGGGCTCCACCATGGACTTGCTATTTGGCTCATCATCTTCGCCCACCCTCCTCATCAGCAAAGTCCTCAAAAAAGGGACCAGAAATGGAAAACCCAACATGGGATCCCAAAACTGGTTCCAACAATTTTTTTCATCAGCAGGCTACCCACTTGCTATAGGGGCTATGGGCCAAAGGTCAAACGCTATGGGCTCCAGGCTAAGGGCTAGCCATTTTAGGCTTTGAATCTAAAGTTTAGGGTTTGAAATTTAGGGTTTAGGGTTTAAATTTTATGGTTTAAAGTCTGAAATATAAGATTTTATGTTTTAGATTTAAGGTTGAGGGTCTCAAATGTAAGGGTTTATAGTATAGATTAAGATGAGTTTTTGGGTTTGGGTTAGGGTTGATGTTTTGAGCTAGGGGCTAATGGTTATGGGTGATGGGCTAAGGGGTAGGGGTTATGGTCTAGAGCTTAAGGCCTATGGGCTGGGGGTTTAAAGGTTTAGATTTAGGGTTTAAAGTTTAAGGGTTTGGATTTAGTGGTTACGGTCTAAAATATAGGGTTTAGGGTTTGAATTTTAAAATTTGGGTTAAGGTTAGGTTGCTATGGTTTAAATCTTAAGGCCTGAAATTTAAAGTTTTAGGGTTTGGATTGAATGTTTAGATTTTACGGTTGGGTTAGGGTTAAGGTGTTAAGGCTTGAAATTTAGGGTTTTAAGGTTTAAGGCTTGAATGTTATAGTTTAAAGTCTAAAATTTAAGGTTTTATGGTTTTGGGTTTAAAATTTAAAATTTAACATTTAGGGTATGTGAAATGAAAAGGAAATGGAGACATGAGAAGAGATTTGATTGCACAAAGCCAAAATTTTCATAACAAACTAATAAATACATGTCTAAATTTGTTATAACTTTTGTGGTAAACTCATCTTTTTAAATCACTTCCAAATATCTAACCCACTTCAAATTGTTGATTTTTATTGTACTCTTCTTCTCCCAATTAATGTCCATTGTGCCTACCAAAAAAACATCGCAAACATCAAAGAGGATGAAAGCTTGCATACCATGTTTGCAACGTCCTTAGAATTCACTACCACTATTTCCCGCTTGGTGTTATTGCAATAAGAGTTTGCCTCTTAGTGGAGTCAATCATAAGCTTTGATGAAGCCACAACAATGGTAGGTCTATTAGTTATTAGGGGGTGAATTAGGGGTGGGAGATGGGGTTATGAATATGAGTGTGTACTCAATGAAGCTTTGCTCCCTTTTTAATACATTTTGGGTTGCACGGTTGTTTGTAGTTTTCAAGCGCTCCAACATTTCATCACATTGTAGCATTGCTTATTTTGATTCTTCTTCATTTGAATTACTTGTGTTCAACTTTTTCAAGGTTTCATCAACAAACATGGCTTTAGGGTAGGCTTTTAGATAATTTTGATAAATGGTCTTCCACACTATATTAGGAATTAATTGAATTGCATGTTTTTCACTAATGTTATAGGTGGCAAAGTGGACATGGTACAATGCCACTACTATGTTGAGTCATAAAAATTCCACAAATTTGTTAAGGCACATTGTCCCAACAAGGTTATTTTGCTTTTTGTAAAGCACCTAACTTAAATTGTTGAATTTCTACCATGAAAATCACCTAGTTCAAGAAATCTCTTTGTTCATTCTTTAAAAAACCCACCATGCACAACATTCACACTCAAAACTATATAAACAACTAGCAAACACCATTCAAGTTTGGGGACTATATTGAAAAGGGTCAAGATCATGTGCCAAAACAATCAAAACCATTAAAAAAAATCACTATAAACCATCAACGAAAAATAATCACTAGCAAATTGTGATTGCTAAAATATAATGATTTGACAAATAATCATTAAAAAAAATCAACATTAGACCTTGAACCATGTTGGAAATGAAGATCAAACTTCATAATGTGCATTAATAAAATATTTATAAAAGCCCTCAATGCCATAATAGACACGCCAAATGTGTTGTAGGTGTCATAAGGGCAATTCAAAATCAATTATATAATACACCCATACATAACCAAAATAGGTGTTTATGAGTTCTCAAATAAGGATCAAAGCTCAAGGTAAAAGCACATTATATGGGGGGCAAAATTCGGCAAGAATGTTTTTAAAATATATATGTTTTTATATTTTTAAAGGTTTTTTGTCATTTCACCTAGGGTTTTGAAAAACACATAAAATGGATTTTGACAAAAGGCATTTAACACAATTCTTGTTAACTTTCAAAAGAGAACATTTTAAAGATATTTTTTAAAAAATCACAAACATAGATTAATTTGAATGAAAAATCTCATCTAGATGTTTCTTTTGTGAAATCACTTGAATGGAAGTCTCCATATGCAATTGAAATAGTACAATCAACTCATAATATTTAATATTTGACTAAATACTTCATAAAGTTTTATAATCATTTGAATGACTATTGGAAATTTAAACATACATAGTTTTTTAAATAATATTTCTAACAACATTTTGTTCATTATAATGTGTTTTCACTGCTCACAAGGGGAACTATGCATTGTTAAAATACTTACAAAACCCCTCAAGGCCATCAAGGATGTGCCAAATGTGTATTAAACTTTTTCTTTACATGCAGAAAAAATTACTATAAATGTTTATGAAGCAACCAAATGAATATTAGACCTTACAAAGGCAAACATGCATCAATAAAATACCTAAATATCCCCCAAGGCCATCAAGAATGTTCCAAATGTGCATCAAACTTGACCCAAGTTTTTCAAAATCAATTACATACATAAATAATTAGAATAGGTGTTTACAAAATGACCAATTAAAGATCAAACCTCACAAGGGCCAATGTGCATTAATAAAATACCTATGGAACCCTCTAGGCCATAAAGGATGTGTCAAATGTCATTACAACACATCTCGGGTTTTGCAACTTGGTTAGTTGTTAGACCTTAGTTGAAAATACCTCAAATTATTAAACCCAAAACATGTTGTAATGTGCATTAGACCTAACCTTGGGTTTCCAAAATCAATTACATGCATTCAAAACAATAGAAGGTGTTTAGGGAGTTATGAAGTAATGATGTCTAGGGTGGGAAAATCATAAAATATATTATTTTCTTATTTTTTTAGGCTATCAAAACCATAATTTTAATTAAGCTTGCACCTCACTTGACAAAATGTGTTGGAATAAATTTTTTAAAAGCAATAAATGCCAATATTTCTAGCTAGGGCTACACTTCACCTGAAAGAATGAATTGTAGAAAAATTCTTGAAGTAGAAAATGCCCATATTCCTAATTAGAACTACACTACATTTGAAAAAATCAATTGAATAATTTAATAACCTTAAAGAGATTCAAATATGGGTCGTTCCAATGTAGGTTTACTTGTTCCAAATTTCTCTTTGGGCATCTAATTCTTCTCCTTCATTCCTTTTACATTTTTAAACATCAATTACTCCTACACAATTTTCAAGCTTTTATGTAGAGTTTTTCCTTGCACTTGTGTTCCTTAACATTTCAAGCATAAATTGCAAATTCAAAGCAAAACCAAAAAAAAATGTTTTCATGTGTAACCTTTACTAATTAACATGAAATTAGTTTCATGCCAAGTTGAGGAGGAAAAACTAGTTTCACCCCATTGGAACCCTTCTGTATTTTTCTCATGTTGTGTCTATGATTACAACCTTTGAATTAAGCAACAATGGCATTAAAAGCCCATGTTTGCCCAACTTTACAAAAAAATCTATTATTGGTTTATATTGGAGGATGTGTTTCAATGGGAAACTTTTCAAAAGAAAAATGAAAAAAAATATTACACCCATGAAATGAAATGCCCTTGCAAAATTTGATAATCACAACAATTTGGAAACTTTGGAGTTGCCAATGACCAATTGAAGCTTGCTAATGGTTGCCTTGATGCCACCAAGGGAGAACAAAAACAAGTGGATCAAAGCTTAAGGGTTTCACAATGATAATTTAAACCATTACAAACATGATTGTTTCACCATTAATAAAAAACAACAATTATGAAATAATATAACACAATATCCCTATTTACTATGTTTAATGTTGAACTTGTTTTTGAAGAGGCCATGGAGTATTGTAGGTTTTGGAGAAGTTTGGATCTTAGGAAGTTGCTCTAACTTTTTCAACCTAACAAAACAAAAGCCAAAATTTAACCCTTTCAGCCCATAACTATAAGAGGTCAACTACCCTGTAAAGCTTCACAAGCATTTCACAATTTACTCAATCATAGATATAGACAAAGACTTCAAGCATTCAACAATCCATAACCATTATTACATATGCATGAATTAAAAGTTAAATAGAAAATTCAATCTAATTATAGTTTAAATTTCAATACACGCAATTACCATTTTGAACCCCCATATATTAAAAAAGATCTTTACTCAAATTGTAATGGGAAAATTTATATTTTCAATGTCAATGGTTCCTTAACATCAATATTCAAAAGATATCTCCCACTTCACATGTGGGACATTGATTCTAGCATCAAGTAAATGTTCTAGTTATAATTTGGTTCATCTTTTATAATTAAATTATTTAGGGCACACACCCTATATTTAACTATGATGATGTACAAAAGTTTATTTGCATTCTAAATCATTTCAAATTGCACTTGAAAAATACAAAATAACATTTTATATGATTTTAAAAGTCCATGCATTTTGGAAATGTGTTACTACTTCTTTCTTTTTGGTTCATGAATTGTTAGAACAAATATATTCCATCTAAAATAAATTCCATTGAAAAGTTCATTGTATTGTGGACACAAATTTGCATTCATGATAAAACTCAAATTTGATTGTTGGCCTTCAAAAGAAATTGATGACAAGCAACAATGTGCTGAACACATTGATATAATTTTTGTAACCAAGAGGGTCAAAAAACATGTACCAAATGTAAAGTGATTAGATGAAAAATGGTTGTAAGGATAATTGATCAATTGCCATATTCTTCTTGAAATTTTCATCATTAAACAACTATGTTATGACCTTAGCCTTGGCTTGGTAACTAAGGCTAAGGCAAAAAAAAAGGAAAACAAGTAAAAAAGAATTTAAGGCATGGCAAGATTTTGAACGCATTGCCTTGGTGAAAGGGAAGTGTGTGGGAGTGCAAAAGAAGAGCCCTAAAAACTTTTAAATATAGTTTCATTTTGTGGGTTTGATGTCCTAAGGTGTTTTAAAGTTTGAACCAATATTTGAAATTAAAAGCTTGTCTAAATCTAACCTTATTTAGACCATTGAAAATGTCTCAAAGAGTGATACAATAAAATGGGGTCGCATTTGAAAAATAAAATAAAATCATAACCTAAATTATGGCAATTTGAAAGGTGAAGAGTCAAATTGTCAAAATGACTCTTAAATACATAAATGTTGTAATTATTGAAAGATCAAATCAACTCCAATTGATAAGCTTAATATGACATTTTACTTTCAAAAATTACAAGTATAAACCCTTACTTTGTTAAATTTGGATAAGAAATGAAGAAGTTATGAATTCTTCAACTGTCAAAAATCATATAACTTAGCAAAAATTAAAAGTCCCAATTTGGAACCCACATTTTTCCCACTTGGTTGGAAATGTGCAAACAAAATAGGCAAAATGCAATTAGTTTCATGTCAAGTTGACGAGAAAAAATCAATTCCACCCTCCAATGGAACCCTTTGTTTTTCTTTCATGCCATGTTTGTGATTAAGGCCCATGAATCAATCAAACACAACACTTGTGAGCCTGTGTTTGACCAACTTTATCAAAAACTCAAAGGAACAAATTGTAGGCTATTATAAGACAATCTTGTGAGTATCAATGGAATTTTTTTGAGTGTTCAAATGGTTACATTAGGAAGAAAATAATAACAACTTTGGGACTTTTGTAGAAGCCTCATTGGGAACTTTGTCAACATGTATGAAATCATTTTTGGATTGTTGTGAAAACTTCATTCACAACATCATTGGGAACCATCAAACCACTAATAGAAAGTTACATTAAAATACATGATCATCTTGTTTGGGTGCATGTTGCCCTAACATTGTAGGTTTGAAAAGTTGATGTTCTTAAGAGGATGTCATTGGTGAATTTGGGATTTTTGGTGAGATTTGATTGGAAAGTAGGGAGGCATCAAAGGACAATTAGGTTTGTGAAATATTAAGGAATGAACATTTTATTTTGAAAGATAAGCAATTTAACCAAGTAAATATTCGGAAAAATAAAGGCTAGAAAATGAATGATGGGATTAAATGTGTGTACCTAATCTACGTGTCTAGGGAAAAATCAAATGACCAAAAAATGATCATTGGATTTTTTTCTTCAAAATGTGTGATTATCCTTCAATTGAATTTGAATACATGATAAAATATTTTAAGCATTTTGTAGAATTTTTTTTTCTTATCATCATCATCCAAAGTAAAAATACCATCTATCATTATCAACATTTAAAATTATTTACACTGTCATGTTTATGTCAACAAATGCATTGCATTTCTTTCAAACTATACCATTATATGCAAGGTTCTTTTTTTCAATTTTGTGATTTAGACAAATTGGCAATCATCCACAAAAACATTAAACCAAATTTGGCCACAAACCAAATATGAATTTTCGAAAAAGAAGAAGAATCCTTTATATTTCCACTACAAGTTGGAAACTATTGTAGAAATGTGGCAACTTAGAATTTGTTTTCTCTACTACTCTTTTGAAGATTGTTGGATACAAGATACAAGTTATTCTCTTGTATATAGTGCTTTTATTTTTATTAGTTCTTGCATGCAAACCTCTTGGTGATTGATATATACATGAAAGTATTTTCAAGCTAGTTTTAAAAAAAATGTCTATTAACCAATTTGGCCTACAATTTTTGAAAGATTCTATCTCCCCCACCTCGCCCCCCACCCCTTATAATTTTTCCTAACTTCATGGTTGAAGGGCTGATTCACATCAATGAATGATGAACTCAAATTGAAAATCTTCACTTGTTGCAAATGATTCAATATCCAAATGGACTCACGAACAAACAAAATAATCAAAGTAGGCAAATGGGGCCGTGAAAAGGAGTGGATGATGCTTTAGCATTTTGAAGCAAATTCACTTTGCACCTATTTGAGATTTGACCCATTAGACCAAGGCATTAACAATAACTCCAACAATTTTGTGAGTAGCACAATCCTATGCAATTATTTTGGTGAAGAGGGAATCATCATGACTTTGATTAAGTTTTACTTTCAACTTGGGTTTTTAATTGTCCATGTCAACCTTTTAATATTCCCAATTCCAAAACGACTTTGAATTTGAAATGGTCAGACTATATAACATAATGGAGAGTGTGTTTAGAAATTTTTTTCAATCCATGAGTTGCAACATGTTTCATTTTTTCCTTAGATGTGGATCTTACCTTTAAAACTTTGTTAAAGTCAAAGAACCCTTTAAACAAGCCAGTAACTGAAACATGTTCATCAAGCTAAAATGTCCGGGGTGGCAGATTATTATGTCATTTTCTTGATGACATTAGATCACATAATCTCCTGGTGATGATCATGCACTTGTAATGGTGACCAAAATGAGTTTGTTGAACATGATTTTTTTTCAAATTGTTGGATCTGCCACCCCAGACCTTCCCTTCATGTCATGGGTTGACCTCACGATTGCCCATTACAGTATGTTGGGTGTGTCGCCAAGCTCACCCTAAAGGGCTCGCTGTCACCTTACCCAACAAACAAGGACTGGGGGTGTGTGACCATTCCACAGTGCATTTGGGACATCTCAGATGTGGTTTTTACATGTAATAAGAGAGGCAAATTCAGATGGTGCAAGGTCTAAACCTTCCTTCCTTCCTTCATTTCAAGATAATATGATCATAT
>Ga0116230_10006414_pt1 | contig 11593 bp, 5 predicted proteins | sample S1TSphfallax_3_FD_88678 | JGI IMG/M metagenome (GOLD analysis project Ga0116230, IMG submission 88678) | Host-associated microbial communities from peat moss isolated from Minnesota, USA - S1T2_Fd - Sphagnum fallax MG | ecosystem: Host-associated > Plants > Peat moss > Unclassified | place: USA...
ATTTTTATTTTAATTCTAGAAAAAATCAGATTTTAGTTTCTGCCTTTATTTAATAAAATGCTAAAAGATGTTTACAACAAAACAAAATCAAAATCCAATTTTTTTAACATAGACCGCTCAGCCACGGATGCTATTGCTCCAATTCATTATTAGTGGTATATCTATTCTTTGACAAATCCCGGCAGCAAGTTTCTTGCCTCGCATTAGAAAGAGATAGAAATATATAATAAATATTATATCATATATCATGTCCATAACATATATAATTATGTATACATATCATATATAAGTTTTTTAATTAAATAAATTTTGTTTGTGGGCTTCCCATGATAAAAATGTAAAACATAAAATTTATCCATGAAAATATAAAATCTTTGATCCAATATTTTTATCATATAACATCACTTATATATCATATATGATAATATATATTTGCTATATACATTAAAAAAATTATTTGTGAATAAAATGAATATAATATATAATATATTTATAATTTATAATAAAATTTTCATTTTTTATAATTTATATTAAATCTAATTTATAATTATATAATCAAACTTGTATTGTAATATAAAAATTAACTTTTATGTATTTAATATACCATATTTAAATGTATTATATTTTGTAAATACATTATACAACATTGAATGGTTTTGAGAATAACATTATCATATGTTGATAATCCATATTTTATGAACTATTGGTATAATATTTCATAATTAAAATGTAGTATGTAGTACAAAACAAATTAATATTTCTTTCATGTGGACAAAAATGAAAGAAATAACGATGGTTGAAGAAAGAAAATGTCTTCAAAACATCATTGTTGAAATGTATTGAAATACAAGATTTACATGAATTGTTTTTCAATTCAAGGTTAATTTTTATAATTTTAATGTGTAGATTTTGGAAAATATTCTAGAATGATGTTTAATTTTTTTTATTTGGACATAATATGAGAAAAAAAATTACTAATTAAAGTTGGCTTTTGGAAAAGGTTTAGTTGTATCTTGATTTAAAACTAAGGTGCATGTAAAAGGTTCAACCCAGATATATATATATATTTATTTATTTAATTTTATTTCACAAGGTATATGAACAACATGTATTCCATTAGCTTATCACGTTGAAATTCTTATGCCAATTTAAGATGAGTGAAAACGTGCTTGACCTTGAATGGAGATTACAAAGTAAATAAAATTACTTTTGGCTATTCATTCCACATCTACATTTTCCCTTTCCTATCTATTTGCCTACCTATACAAGTAAGGAGGTGCTAGTTTTCTACCTACCTAGGTAGATAAGTTTCAATCTTCTTTTAACTTTCAATTTTTAAAAAATGAAAGAATAAAATATTTCAATTTCAATAATTAATCACGTGGATTAAATAGTTAGTATTAAATAATTTGGATCAAATAATTAAAATATTCAAAATTTCCTAGTTGTTCATATGTTAATGAATTTACAAATGAATTACTTGTCCATATCAACTCATCACTAATCACTAAACAATTGACAAATTTGCTAGGAATTCACTAGGACCAAAATTTATCTAATTCATTCCAAAACCTAGTGAATTCATTAGTGGATTTGAATTCATTATGTACTAGTGCATGGAAGAAAAAGGCAATGATGATGATGATGATGTGGAAGGCTAAGGAGTAGAGGATTGTGCACATTCATTGGCCATCAAGGTCAATGTTGCACACTAGAGTGATGTTGTCTAACCAAAAGAACAAGTATTTCACTACTTAAAATCCAAGTATGTTGGTCAAATTGAAGGTTAGGAATGACTCGTTAACAAGGATTAGATGTCTGATTTGAAAGCAAAAAATCAACAATCCTAGTTATGATTCCCAATTTCATATATTTGAAAAGCTTGAAGAAATTATTGCATAATAAAACCTTAAACTAATAATAAGCATATGAAGTAATTGACTAATTACTTGCATCCTATATTTTTCATAGGTTGCCAATAACATAAGGTCATACACTATAGAACATTGGCAAAAAATGTTATGTCTAAAGGGGACTTGCTAAATGGGTGGATATATTTGGTAGGTCTTGACCATGAGAGTATAGTAGCTACTCATTTTCTTTCTATTTCTCACTAGAAAACATCATGTTCTACCCTTTGTTTGAAGCCTGGTCGGTGCACTTGGAGTATCTGGCCTTCAATCCCATGTTGCAATGAGCATGGCTTCTCGCTTGACTCGATCGTCTCAAATCAAACTCCCTTCCTCCCCGCCTCTACCCTTGCGTTGCATGCGCGTTCACATGTGCTTCGCCACCCACAATGTTACCTCCTTTCGGCCTCGAGGGAGCCAACGTTGCTAGAGCACGACATGGGCCAACTTGTGTGTGAGGTGTTGCTACCGACTGATCTGGCCTTCTATGGCATCCAAGAGCACCACTGGTTGGGCTCTAGTGAATTTAAGGTTGAGGGCTACTCCTTTTTCTATTTTAGCCATCGAGATCTGGCACATGAGGGCGTGGCGCTTATGTTATCCCCTAGTGTTGTTGGCAACCTGCTGGCCTAGCTAGCAATGTCCCCTTGCCTCATGTGGGTTCAACTGCACCTAGAGAAGGGCCTCAAGCTCTGGGTTATGGTGTGTTATGCCCCCATAGACTACAGTGGGGATTAGCCTAAGGACACCTTCTATGAGGCCTTCTCCTCTGTGGTTACTGCCATTCCTGCTCGTGACTTGGTGCTTTGCTTAGGGGACTTCAATGTTCAAGTGGGATCTAATAGGTGGGAGGGTGTGTTAGGTGGCTTTAACCCGTCGTCAACTGTGAGTCCCTTCACAAATAGTGGCCTACGGTTGCTCTCCTTATGCATGTCCCATCACCTCTCTACGACGATTTTTACTTTGTCCAACTAGCCCGACAACAAGCAACCTTCACTCACCACCTCTCTACGACGACTTTTACTTTGTCCAACTAACCCGACAACAAGCAACCTTCACTCACCACCTCTCTACAACAACTTTTACTTTCTTTAACTAGCCCGACAACAAGCAACCTTCACTCACCAAAATGCTACAGCTCGCAACACCACAATTAACCACATTCTAGTGTCAGAGCACCACCGCAACATCATTAGGTCAGCTAGGGTCTACCCATCCTACTCCTTTCGCAGCACCCCGCACAGGCTTCTGGGTGGTTACTTGCACTTGCGCCTCTATGCTGCCTTCATGCACATCTTAAAGTGGAATGCCGCTACAACACCCAGCTGTTACGCAACCCCAGCAACATGAAGCTTTCCACGTGGCGATGAGCAACCGTTTTGGCCCCCTCCTTAGGCTAAAGTCTGCTTCTATTGAGGAGCATCATCGGTTGGGATGCGCTGCTCTTTGTCGTGCGGCTAGGGAGGTGCCAGGGCCTCAACCGCGTCGGCACCAAGGTTGTCGTGTGTTTAGCAAGGGCACCCGCTCCCTCATTGCTACCAAGCGCGTGACAGCGGTTACCATCGTCGCTGCACCCCATGTTTGTTGACGCGCCCCCAAGTTCCTTGTTAGACTCAAAAGAGTCCAACTATGTTAAAAAGCGAAAGTAATTGGAACTTGGTGCTGCTCCCAGCTTCCAGCACGAAAGGGGGTGAGAGGGGCGTGCTGAAAGCTCTGGGATTAAACTAGCAAGAGGGACAACTATTTAGTTACTCAATCCTGCATCAAACCAACCACAAATTGGTTAATTCACCTTCAGAAACACCCTTGGTGTTGGGACAAGCCATGGGCAACACGGACTCACTTGACTCACCACGACCCGGACTCGGGGGAAGCCACCACCTTCCCCCATATAGCATTCTCTGCGTTGCTCCGCTGCATTCGCATCCAAATGCCTTTTATTCCCGGGACTCCCAAGGAAGAGTCCCGAAATTGTCCTGGTTTGGACTCCCAGGATTTTGGGAGTTCATAACTCTCGGCTCAGACCTCTGATTGGGACGAGGTCTAAAGAAAACTTGTAGCTCTCCTTAAGAGCTTTCCAATGGTATGTCGCACTCTGTCTGCACACCCTGACTTTTTGTGGTCGGGAGTCAAATTGCCAGTTTGACTCCCGGCCTTTCTTTTGACCATAATTTGTGTTGCAAATATCCAAATGGCTCATGTGAGGCCATTTTCGACATCTACACTTCAAGGCCTTTCCAACGATATAAAACACACCTCAAGACAAGGTATTTTGACCTCTGCAATCGAGCTCTGAAGTTGCGGGAGTCCCGGAGGACTCCAAGTTCCCACTTTTGGGAGTGTGAGTCTCATCTTCACACTTGCCTCAAAGTGGGGTTGCGACATCTGTTGCTTGTGCCAAGGTGCAAGCTCTTAAACGCAACGTTGCGACAGTTGTGTTAATTAGGGGATGTGAAGTTTGAGCTACATAGTGGCGGGCTAGCCAATCAGGGCAAGGTGTAGGCTAGGCACTCTTTTGAAACCTACCACCTAGCCAAACGGCTTGCAGAGCAGCATAGTGGTCAATTGTCTATCTGCCATGCACCCCTCTTTTCGTCCTCAGGCGTTCGCTTGGAGGGTGCTAAAGCCAAAGCAGAAGAGGCGCCAAGGCAGAGGAGGCCTTTGCCTTCCTAAAGCAACTCTACAATTGCGCCCCCCCCAATTGCCGGTTTACAAACCCCCCACCTACTCTCCTCAACCCCTAACCCTCCCACTAGTTTTTTCCCCTCTCGGGGGCCTCACCCCTACCAAACTCCAGCTCGCCCAATGCTTGCTATATCCACTAGCCCCCCGTCGTTTGTTGCGGTTGCAGTTGTGTTGCACTAGCAACAATAAGGCCGTTGGGGTGGATGGGGTTATGACAGAGCTCTTGAAGTTTGGGGGGCCTGATGCACTTTAGTGGTTGCACTCATTGAACATTGGGGTGTGGGAATCTTGGGTGGCGCCCTCCGAGTGGAAGCATGTTCGCATCATGATGTTGCACAAGGGTGGCTAATTATCGTGGCATTAGCATGTTAATTGTATGCAGCAAGGTGTACACTGTTGTGCTACACTAGTGCATGCAGCCCACTATGGAAGCAATCCTAGGCAAGTTACAAATGGGTGGGCTTTCGTTCGGCTTGTGCCACCACAAATGCCACATGGGTGCTTTGCAACCTCATTGAGTGGAGCATCACCCTGTAGTGCCCCCTTTTCCTCTGTTTTCTTGACCTGAAGAAGGCTTATGATAACGTAAATAGGGAGGCCCTATGGTATGTTATTACGCAGCAAGGCATTCCTAACAAGCTGGTGGGGCTACTGGCAGACCTGCATCAAAGAACTCACGCCATAGTTAAGGCCTTTAAGGCTGAGTCAATGGCATTTGACATCCATGGTGGGGTTCGCTAGGGCTGCAACATAACGCCAACCCTTTTTAATCTTTACCTAGATTTTGTTACCAAGCGGGCCTTAGTTGCATTGGGCGTTGAAGTGGGGGTTAGGGTGGCCTTCAAGCACGCCGACAAACAACTTTTTGCCAATGCCCAACAAATGAACTCCATCACCTAGATTAGCTTATTACTTTATGCAAATGACATGGTGCTAATTTCTAAGTTTGTAGACCAGGTGGTGGTTGCCCTGCATTAACTGGAGGTAGAAACGCAACAATGGGGGCTAACCATCAACGTGCCCAAAACTAAACTCATGTGTGTGTGTGCTGAGGGCAAGGCACCACCCCTCCCCACCATGGCCTTACAGGGGGAGGTGGTGGAGTGGGTCTCTAAGTTCAAGTATCTGGGCACCCTAGTGTCCTCCTCTACAAACATTTTGGCTGAAGTGTAGGCTAAGGTGGTGAAAGTTATTGCCACATTTGTCTTGCTCAAGCCCATCCTCCTTAACAAGGCAATTAGTTTGAGCATTCGAATGTTGTTCTATATGGAATTCATTCCCCTACCCTTACGTTGGGTGTGAGTGTTGGGCCCTAAAGCCAACCATGGCCAGCCACATTGAGGCCACACACATGTCTTTCCTATGCTCTATGTTGGGGTTAGCATGCTAGACAAGATCTAGAAGGCTGAAATTTTGCAACATTGCAATGTGTTATCCATTGCAGATACTATTAATTGGCACCAAATGCGGTGGCTAAGTCATTTGGCCCGCATGGAGCTTAGCAGGTTGCTTAAGCAAATTTTTCAAGGCAAACTTCTTGAGGGCAAGAAAGGTCGAGGGAGGCCTCCAACATCTATCCAAAAGGGGTACAAAGATGATGTAGCTTCCACATCCACAATGGGGGGTGGACACTTCCATGCAACTAGGGAGGGCTAGACGTTTTGGGGCAGCGCCCATGACATGGCACTTTGGAAAGGCCTGATCAACGCAACGTGTGCCACTAAGGCTGGCTGAGGCAAGCCTCGACTAGTGGGTGTTGTAGGGTGCAACTTTGAGTTGCTCCCTGATGGACACCCAAATGTAATTGATTCATTCATTCATTGTTTACTCAATGACTTGTAGTTTTATCGATGCAACTTTAGTGGCAGTAGGAGGTGGGAATTAGCACATGGACGAAGGAAACTTTCACCACACATTACAAGGTACAATGATTGTTTGTGTGCATATAAACAAAAATGAAGTAATTCAAGGCAAGAAAATTCTAGGAAATATTGTTTGTTATGGTCATATTTTCCGTTGTTGATGAATCAAGCCTACAAGAATTCTATTTTTATTCTTATTATTGTAGAAATAGTGAGGAATCAACCTCCTAATAAAATTTGTAAATTGTGAACACAAACTCAATTACAACATTGGCCTTCAATGTAGATGGACATTTGTTGCCATTATGAGGTCTTGATGGAATAATAAATGTGTGGAACCTGAAAGCTCCATTAGCAACTTGAAACACAAGCTAAAAGGACTTAGAGATGCCATTGAGGTTAGCATTCAAAAAACTATTGATGCTTGGATAAATGTATAGTGGTTAATTATGTAACTTACTATTGCTTAAATGTTGCCCAAGTTGGTCCGTTACTAACATGTTCCATTTTAAGGTGTTATTTGCACATGTAATTTTATTATACTATGAATGATTGTAATATGAACTATTCTTATCATGTTAATTTTAGTTTTGTTAGGATTAACACAATTAGTATGTTCCAAGAGTTATTGTGATGTTTCAATTGCAATCTCATAAATATGGATGCATTGATGCACTCACACCTACAATTCAACCTCTGGGGTTGAATATCTATTTCGAGGAATCAAAGTTAGGGTTTAAAAAAAATTCTTTACATATTAAAAATTTTATTTCCAAAATTTGAACTTTATAGCATTCCAATTATTTGTCTTTTGAATTATATTTTGTTGATATGGAGGTGCAAATACAATAGTTGAAAGAAATAATTGTAACCTCAGTAATGTTATGCAACAATGGCCCATTTATATGGTTGTTGGTATGTGGTTGGATAATGGATTCACTTGTCAATTTTAATATATTATACATGAAGGGATAACAAGTTTAAAATTTTAATTCAATATGTAATTTTTAACCTCTTTAACTACCTTGTTCAAATGTATTGTGAGTCACTTTGGACTTGTAATTGCAACATTCTATTAATAATTACATACAGGTACATAATGTTTTATAAAACACCCATATTTCAATTGATTATTTAATAAAATGGGATTTATAGTTGTTGTTTTTGTGCACATTAGGTGATGGTTTAGGGTTGCCACTTGTCAAAATTCTATTGAACCATGAAGGTTGATAAGTCATAAATTATAAAATTATTTCTGAAAAATAGTCACCCACCCATTTGTCAATATATTTTTGCAAGCTTGAAAATCAAACTTGTAATTGTTATATGTTGAATATTATTAATGGGTCCACCCGCATGGTGAATTCTTATTTGATAGATTCAAATTTAAACTCGTAAAGTCCACATCTTAATTGCAACTTGGGAGTTGGTTCTTGCACCCATTTATTAAAATTTCATTGGATCATGGATATTGATTGGTCATAAAACATAAATTTAGTTGCAACAAATTCAAATCTTTCACCCCCACTTGTTAGTTACAAGCTTGGGGCCTAAAGTGTTAAACTTCCACCAATAATCTTGTGAAATTTTAAGGTATGCATACATCCCACATGTCAAAACACAATTCGGGTATGAAAATTATATTTAAATGTGTAGCTACAACTCGCAATTGCAAAAGGTGTTTATATTGAAATGTGCCAAATGATAATGAGATTGCAATTGAACTTTGAATTGCAATTCACCTTCATGATTTCCCTTGCATTGTAAAATTCAAACTTGGTTGAATGTATATCAAACTCTAATGTTCTTATTAGTATAAGTGGGACATATATAATGCCTATCACAATCTGCTTGGATCAAAATATCTACCTTTTGCAAATGATGCATTTGAAATTCCACCGTCCTAGTGCCTTGCATTTTTTCATGTATACCATGTGCATCACATCATTCTTCTATTTGTAATCTCAACACACATTTAATTAGCATTTTATCAAGGGGTGAAAGCATGGTAAATTTTTTTTAAATGATTGTTTCCATTTTTATCCTATGCCATGCATATAAAAATAATAATCTAACATTAAAATGGGTGGAGTATAATAAAAAACCATGGGTACCTTCTATTAGATTTATAAAAAAAAAAATTTCCAAAAAATTAAAAACAAATAAGTATTGAAAGTAGGAAAATAATCCTTATTTATTGGTGGTAAATTCTTAGTTAGGGAGCCTTCAACACAAAATATTCAATAAAATATATGTGTACTAGGCTAGGAAATAAAAATCGTTGTATGTTTTCATCAAAATTTATTATACTTTCTTTTTATTACATCTTACTTAACACATATTTTACAAAAGTTCACATTACAAAAAGTACATTACAAAAGCTCCTTGTATTTTGAAATATATATTTTCAACCTACTTTTATGATGCTAAATTTGAAAACTAATGCATAGTAATGAATGACTATCTTGTTTTTAATCATTCAAGTAAAGACATTTAATGTAAAATAGTTTTATGAGGAATTTTTTGGTTATTTTCTATTTAGTTTTCAAGTGGATTGCTAAGAAGATTTAGTTGTCTACTTTATCTTGCTTTCAATACAAAGTTATCATATTTTGATTATTGCAATCACATTTTAAAACTATTATGAATACTTGTATGCATGGGCACAATCACTTGAACCACACATATATACACATAAAGTTAATATTTAACCCAACATCATATGCAAAACATCCCACAATTTTCATTGAGATAAGAATGTTAAATATACGATATGAATCATCCACCTTCCAATTTTATTATTAGCAAATATAAACTATAAAACATACATGGTGAAGGGTATGATTATTTTTCACACCTACTCATGATAAATTTTGCATATTATTCTTATCACATACACAAGTTATTGATGTAAATGGACCAAAATGTGTAATTTTCTTGAAATTTGTCTTTCACAATTGTTATATTTGCAAATTAGTTGACCAATAATACAAAATCATGTATTAAAGTCATGTTTTTAATCAAACAACTAACACAAGTGGTATTAGCCTTGTGGTTCAAAGTATACATGTATGCATTAATACAACACACAATGTAGAGGAGAGTAGGGTAACAAAAGCACCTTAAATTTGTTAATTCCTTAAATACAAATGGCGTAGCTCAAGAAATTTCAAGTTTTGTCCATATACAATGATGCCATGTAATTTGACTACATCATCAATCAAATGTATTTTCAAAACAAGGTATATTAATAGCAACAAACACTTACCATTACACATAAAAGTACATTTTTCTTGTTAGTTACATAGACACCAATCATTTGAACTTTTTTGTATTGATTTGTACAAATTTCAACAATAATGTTTTAGTGGCCTTAGACCTAACATCACATGTACACATGCTTTTAATAACCACTCTGCATATAGTGATCCCGTTAGGTCATGAAACTTGCAAATGTATGTATGATGAATGCCATCCCAAACCAATGGCCAATGATGTTGTCATTATTACAACAATAGTGGATTCATAATTAATGGACTTTTGAAATGATGACAGCTTGATTGTCACACATATACAATGAAAAATGTGGACTTGAAACATGTCATAATAATGTTGAATTGAAAAATAAAAAATAGGCCACCATTAAATGAGGATTTTAACAATGAAATGCATTAAAACTTCCCCAATGCAAAAGAATTGATTAATTTTTTTTATATTCCATGATTTTCATCATTTTAAGAATATAATTAATATTATAATATTTTACATTGAAATATTCAAGACTTCACATGAATTTTTGGATCAATTACATGTCTAGTGATATCTAGAAGGTGACCTATTAATATTTTCGACCCAAAAAAAATTGATAAATATACTATTTATAATTTGATCATTATTGTAATTGCAAGATGCGAACTTTTCAAAATGTCAAAAATGAGTCACCTAACTAGGTTTAAATACTCAACATAAATGTCACATGATTTCAATTCATTATTGTCATGTTGACTATTGCATGTAAAAAGAATGAAGTTTCCTTGGTTTTGCATTATTACAAATTTTCCAATGTTATTGTTGGAATATTGGCATTGCCTAAATATGCAATGTCTTGTGTTTGTTATGATGGTTTGCAATTTTATTTCATAATTCACCAATTTTAGGTGTGAGTATGACCACTAGATCCAAGGATACAATTATGCATAATTTTGGTGATAAGACCCCATTCAAAAACTAGCTCAATTTTGTGACATAGCCTTGTCGAGTAAGCCTCATAGCTTAAGGGCTATTTGGTAGAAATAGTGGCACTTCGAATGAGATAGTATGTTATATAAAGGTTGTTGATATTCTTGTTGTGGAGCATTGACAACTTGGTTATTGAACTAACGTTAGCTTTGTAGTTGAATTGTTGTTATACAACATCCCAATAAAAAGTAACAATTATTCAATGTCACAACCCACGAACAACATATGATATCTTTGTCATGATAAATATCTACCCATCATAAATGAGGTTGAATTTTAGTTTCATGATGAAATTTACAATGGGTTTTAGAGTTAAAAGGGATGAAAAACATATATGAATTTTTTTTGACACACAATTGTGGTATTTTTGGATAGAGGTGGTGGAAAGAGGACAACTTGGAGACAATGGACATAGTTTTGGAGGTGAAATGAAAGGCATAGAAAGTGACAAAAAGGGAGGTAACATGCTTTTGTGATTATTTGAATCAATAGTTGGTTTTAATCATTTTTTAAATGAGTAAGAAAGAACACCTATGATTTTTTAGAGGTGGAAACCAAAGAAAGATGAAACTCAAAAGGTAAGAAAAATGGTGGGTATAATGCATGAAAAAGCATAGGAAAGAAAGGAGAACCTAATTGAACCTTAGTTTTTTTTGGGGTGTGGGGCATTTTGGAATCTTATTGGTTTGAGGAAATAATGGTATTGTTTTGATGTTTTTTTGTTGGGAGAATAGTTGCAGGTATGTGGTGTCAATAGATTAGAATGGTGGTGAACCTTTAAATTATGTGTTGATTGAGATTTTTTATTTACATAATTAGGGTTGACAGAAATGGGTGTAACTTGGTAGTGGTGAAGTTTGTAAGAATTTGCTAGAAGCTTTAATAAAGTAAATGTTA
>Ga0116230_10006415_pt1 | contig 11592 bp, 14 predicted proteins | sample S1TSphfallax_3_FD_88678 | JGI IMG/M metagenome (GOLD analysis project Ga0116230, IMG submission 88678) | Host-associated microbial communities from peat moss isolated from Minnesota, USA - S1T2_Fd - Sphagnum fallax MG | ecosystem: Host-associated > Plants > Peat moss > Unclassified | place...
AGAAGAAGAAGAAGAAGAGAAAAAGAAGAAGCAAAGAACGGGAGAGAGAAAAAAGTATATGCTCCTCTTCCTCTCCTAGACGTTTTCCTCTTTCGATTTCTTTCTCAAAGGTCTTGACAACGTCGTAATGCTTGCCTGCTCCACACCATCGTCATCCTCCTGCGCCCCTCTCTCTCTTCTCTCTTACTCTCGCTGAATCCTTCGCTCTCGCTGACATCCTTCACCAAAATCTCTCCTCCCGCTTTGGTTCCTAAACCCTAAACCCTAAAAACGCTTCGCTTCTTAAACCCTAAACCCTAACACTTCTGCAAATACCCAACAGAGGCAAGGACACGGTCTCAGGCCTACTTCAAGGTCTCTTAGGTACTCCCAGTTACACAGTGGTGCACCTGGCCCTCTTTGGGGTCTCTTACAAGTTACTGCAGACCCGAGTCTAAGGGCCGCTTCACACTAGTGCCTGATTTATAAGTCCTAAGGGCCTAATTTCCAAGGGACTTTGCCATTTCTTGGGAGTTATGAAATTGGGCCTTGGGATTAAGGTAGTGTTTTTCTTAAAGGAAATTACATATAGTAAAGGAAGGCTGGTTTTGTGTTATAGCCAAAGTGACAATGATCCACATGAGGATTTTGCCAAATTTGGCTAAAATCTAAATATGAAAATGATTTTTTTTTAACATCCTACTATACTTTTGGCTACCTACTTGAACAATGTATAAATATTTGACAATTTTTCTTAAATTTTGATGGAATTATGGCCATTGAAATTTTTCAAAAGCTCATGATTTTAGCAGTTTCAATTTTTAGTATATCATTTTGGTTATATATAAGCATAAAAAAAAAAGGTTGTTTGGGATGTAGTGTGAAACAATTCAAAGAACAAGGACCCCTTAAATGATTCCTTTTTTAATCTCACCCTAAGAAAAAAAAATGTAACTCTCTAATTAAGACCATGCTGATAGGTTCATAGTTTAAATTAAGGCCTTAAGGTGTGGGGATCCCCTTCCAATAAGGTGCCTAGGATGATGAGTAAGTGGTTAAGTCTGACCTCACATTAGGGAATGTCCATGTATTTCTTCACATGTGAACCTTACCAAATGAAGTAAATGGTATGTATCCTAAGCCTAAGCATTCACAAATTGTGAGGTGATAGCAATGACATGTACTTTATGCCTACAAATGGCCTTTTACACCTTCCCAATTCAATTCTAAATTTTTAAAAACATTAATCCAAATAGGGATGAGAAGCACAAAAAGAAAGGACCTACATTTAACTTGAATTACTACACATTAGATCTCAAAAATTAAAAATGAAGTTTTTAATTCAACTATTAACTAAGTTAGTAATAGGAATGCGAGGTGTATTTAGTGATGGGAAGTCAAGAAGTGACTAAATCCATTACTACCACTTGATTTAAGATGGAAAATGTTTGCAAATTTATAATGTAATGGAAATTCATTGACAAAGGAAATTGATCAAGATGAAAGGCAAGGACCCTCTTCGCTTCTTTCATATCCCAAATCACATTGGCACAATCATGTAAGAAAGTATTTGCTATTTGTGCAATTTTTTTCACCTTTTTTGTATGGGTCATTATCAATATGTATAAAGTGCCTTTCAAACACAATGAGAATTATTTTTTAATGTTTTATGATAGCTAAATAATCATTGCCATGCAAAAAATTATCATTTTGAATTTTAGATTGCAAAAGAGGCATTTTGTTTTTGTTTTAGTACTATTCTTTTTGGACGATCAACATCGTATTGAAATAACAAAAATCATAAAGTTTATTATGAAAATTCAACCTTCGACATGGAAAAAAAAATCAGCAAACAACTTGTTAACAAAACATAATTGTTTTTTTGTGTTCAAAAACAAAAAGTACGATGTTCCTATATTGTAATTTTTGACCTACCATGATTCCTATGTTGTAGTTTTTGTGCCTACCATCACTTTTATGCAAATCTTGTGATTACCATTGCTCCTTTTGCTACATTTCTTACATTTGCCATTCTTCAAGCTTTACGATATGGCATTCGAGAAGGAGAATCAATTTTTGTTGTTTTGTTGCATTGTTGATGCCTACCATCATTCTTTTGTTCTAATATCCTAAACCTAGTTATTTTGTCATTGTTTTATTACTACAAAGTGAACTTCAATTGGGGTGTCGTAAATATTGTAAAAGAAAAGAATTTCAAGGTTCTTCTAATCAGCTATTGATTTTGATGATGCAAATGTTATTGAAAGGGTGGTCGGAAATAATGGAGTTAGATCTAAATTACTTGATGAGTTGGTTGGAGAAAAAAAACTAAAGAAAGAGGTTCTACAAGTTGTAGAAACACAAATGTGACAACAACTTCTTCAATTGTAAGTGAACCAAAAGTTTTGGCTTCCTTTTCATCGAACAACAAGTACATGAGCTTCTTTAGACTCAATGATTTTTCCAATGCTATAAATTATTTTAAGATTCAACAAATACAATTTTGTCCACCAAGAAGACAATGGTGAAAAGAACAAAAGCAAGTAGGATTGGAAAGGTCTTGTTATGTATAACAAATACCATGGCATGACTACCATGAACAAACATGTCAATTCCAAGCATTCTAATTTATCAAGTATTTACAAATGACAAAAAAATGTTGTTAATTTGATTTCAAATGTTCATTGACCATTTAAGAAAATATAAAATTCAACAACAAATTCATTTACTAATTTCTCTTGCAATGGGCTTCCTTACAAAACATTTAACCTTTTTCAAGAATAATTTATTAAGGATCTAACTTTGTATATCACTAACGAATATCATCCTTTTGAATTCCATTGAAGACATATGGTTTGAAAAACCAATCCTCTAGCAATGCGACTAGGTTGTGTTTCCAAATAAATGGCATCTTTATGGTGAAACAATCTCTAGCATGGTCAACAAGACCATGGAACGACATGTGCTCCTTGCCCTTGTTGAAGCCATTACGATCACTACCACATTTTGACCTTTGGATGTCATGAAGCAAGTTCAATTTTTTTTGTTTTGGTGGTTAATTATATTAACAAGCAATGGGAATCATGTCATTTTACAATGGGTATCTTTGAGGTTCACAAGATTTTAAAAACTACCAAGGCTATACAATTGAAATAGTTGTTTGTTTCTTTTGGATTATGTGACAAGGTTGTTGCATATATGTGAAAGATGAAGGTGTCAAATTGAACAAACTTACAACTACTTTCATAAGAATAATTTTGTGTGATCCACTAATTATGGTACATAGGTACTTACCTAACTACTTAATATGGTACCTAAATACATACCTACTATCACTAGAAGAAATCCGGTGAAATGTAACCCATCTTTTTGCAATTATGTGCGACTAAATGATGAACTTGCAACTACATGTGGTTGTTTCTATGATTGTAGTTCACGATTGGTTTGTTATGCGACTATGATGCAATTGAGTTTGTAGCTAATAATTTTTCTTCCATCCTTTTATGATGGTCTACATCCATGATCAAGCATGTATTTTCCATTAATTGCATATGCCACCAATTTTAGTTGCATAGTTTCATAGTCCATATTCATATACATACGGAAACATCTAGGGTCTATTTTTGTTGGGTGTATTGAAATTACATTACATACATATTTATAATTGATTGGGAATATACGACATGCATGTATTAAATGGATCATGTCCAAAATTTTGAAAGGGTCTATTTTGGGTTTATTTAATGGCTTGTCGTAATTAGTATTAAAACAATATTAAACATATGTCAAGGGTATATCTATCAAGGTGCCAAATTGGGGTCTTATTTGGAATAAGTTCTTTCAAGGTGATTGAATTTTGAAATTGTTCATTATTGGCCTTGTTGCATCTAAACACCTAAAAATTGCAAGGTAGATGCTTGTGAAATATATACAACTATAATTTCAAAGACTCATGAATCCTTTGCTACCATAAGTCTACATGACAAAGTGCAATAGGGGGTGATGTGCACCAAAAGTTCAGACACAAAGATAGCCATGCATCAACACCACAAAATTCGAACATCCATTTGAATAGAATGGACCTATCTTTTTATAACTATCAATCCATTGAGTACATAACATATCTATAATAGGGGATCTATGCCCAACAATGACATATAGAACAATGTAACTTTTAGTTGTGGCACACACACGATGTAGGCAAATAGTCCAGGTTGTTGACTTCCATCACCTTCCTTGCAAAAGGTAGAACCAATCTAATCTAGAAAAAAAATGACATGTCCAACTCAATCACATGGTATTTCTTCCTTCCTTGTGCACCATCTGAAAGTTGCAAAAACTAATAAATAATCCCCCTAGGCCATTGATGCACATAGTACACCATTGCCATGTCACAAGTGTCCACTAATTCATGGAAGATTCATAATCCACCTTATGTCAACTTGCAATGTCAGTTGTGAAACACCCCATATATAAAAGATCAAGTGGATGGACCATGTAGGACCAAAGGATACTACTCCTCACAATTGTACACCCATTAGACATAAATAACCATGGATTAAACACAATAGTGGAAATTTGCCAAATTGGGCAACACATTTGATATTCCAACATTCTAATGCCATTTCATTGGAGTGAGACTTCGATTAAAAATGAATAAAGAAGTCAGGGAAAAACTAGCTTACATCCATTAGGATGAGGATAAGGCCAACACATTTATAGTTGGGTTTAAAATGTAACAATATCAATAGTAGATTCCCTAACCTTATGTAATTGGCACATGTATATTTTAACAAATCATACTACATTAAATCAATAGGTATTTATGTTATATAATTGTCTTCCCCTATCACATAATAGATCGTTGAATTATAAAGTTGGCCTTTATTGATGATTGGATTGGGATGTTTTGAATGCCTACATCAAACCAAAATAAATCAATCATGTGGGGAGGGGGGTGTAAGGTGTAATTGTATTGATGTATTTAGCCAATTTTTGGATCACCACAATTGTGGAAAATGAGGTGAAGTTGACATCATGTGGGTTGTCATTCGATGTTATTCAAAATAACATAATCCTTTTCACATAATTCTTGACACCCAAACCTACACAATAGTACACTTGCAATGAGCACCCATTGCCACCAAGAATCCCATTTTCTCCCACTCACTAAGAAAATATTTCATATATAATCACCCTATAAGACATGTCATCACTTTAAAAACTATTACCCTAGTGATGTTGGACTACATAATACATTAGAAAAACCCAAAAAGCAAGATCATGTTCATCAAACACATTGTGAATTTGATTAGCACATGATATAAATTCCCAAGAATGAAAAAATAGGGTCATGTTGACCCCTATTCTTTACTTATCCATATTACTGTGAGAATGGGTTCATGAAAATACTTGAATTGTATATAAAAGTGAAATAAAACACATGGAAACTTCACCTAAATCTTGCTAATCCATGGCATTATGGTATAATGCCTTCAACTTCTACATTAAAAAATGGTGTTTATTGACCAATAATACATCATTTCCATACCAGCACTCCTCCACAATATGCATCTTGTTAACCACATGCATCCAAATGTCACATTGAAACCAAAATATTGTTCCTGTCTATGCTAAAAAAACATGGCCTCTAGCAAGGTTTTGATCTAGCGAAAATTAGGCCCACAATTATATTTAACATAAGTTATTATGGGATACAATATTGGTGCCCATCGTCATTTGTAGCAAGATAGGGCATGAACATTAACCATTGACACACATGAATGTAATGTAATGTGTCACCCCAAGCAATCTTGAAAGAAAAAAATTGTGAAAAATCCACCAATTGTTGGCCAATACCTATTCTATTGGAACAACCAATGGGCTTCTCCATTAACTCATCCCACTATTGGCAATATCCATAACTCATTAAACCCAAATATTGGTGGATTTAGGTTTTGGATTCATGAAGGTATGTGACTTATGTATTTCTCTTCAACATACAATGTATTAGTTATAAACAATGCCCAAATTAATTGATAGTGGTTATTCAACCCTTTGGTTCCATAAACCAACATCATAACATAACATTAGCAATGTCTAATTGTTGGACCATGAGTCAACAACCTCAATCATGCCGGAGCTTGTACCTAACCTTGGTCCACAACATGTGTCAAGGTTGTGTTTCAAAATTATTGTTACCAAATTAATTTGATAATTCCATTCGCCATATGGCCAAAGGAAAAATGGACATGACCAAGATTTGCACATTATGCTCCAATGGGTAGTTCAATAATATATAAAATGATCATCTTAAACCCTTATAATGTTTGTTATCAAATGTATAAATGCATAGCAATTTGCACAATTCAAACCCAAGATTTCAATTTCTATAACAATTGGGTCAACCCAAACTCTTGCTTGGATTATTGTTTGGGAAGATCCACCTTGACATTTGCTCAAACATACACCTTTGAACAATCCATAGGCACTTTGTTATGCACTTCGCTTTGTCAAGGGCTTGACAAGCTACATTGTTGATTCATCATCATCATCATTTGGCCACTACAATTCTTCAATTGCCATAAGCGCCTCAATTCCACTAAGCTCAATGGCACCAACTAATGTCATATTTCATGGTATTTCAAGGATTTCTAAAGGGGCTTTTTGGCTAATCACATTATTAGGTATGGTGGCTAGTTCCTCACCTTATTTTTTTACCACAAGCCTTGACCATGGTTCCTTGTGGAGTACCACTTTCCACCCAAATTGGATAGGGTCTTCGATATAAAAAACCTACTATACTTGTGTTGGGAACACATAGGGTTCATCCTCTTGTGCCTTTAATGCTTGAAAGTTTGCCAATAGAAACCCATTTTCATCTCACTTATAGGTTGGGTTCCCCCACCTATCAAATTTTTTTTTCACCCAATCATATTTGAACAAAACCATTGGAATTGTTATGGGGCCTAGCCTAACAATACTATGTCCGTAAGTATTCCCACATATTGGATTGGCCCAAGGGTTGTCCCTTCATTTGTTCCTTGTTGTTGGAAAATAGAACTTTGGAATCATACGTTTGCATGTGTGTTAGTGTTGTTTGCTCCAATCACTCTATAGTGATTTCCAACCACCTTCATCCTTGTGTAACTCAATGTGGAAAATTTGGGCTTCATTGATAGATGGTATATATGGTATTTCCTACCTACCTACCTACCATAGTTGGTAAGTAGGTAAATAGGTATCTATTATGGTAGGTAGGTAAGATGTCATTTTTGTTTGTTCAATTTGAAGAATTTTTTTATTTGATTAGAAACCCATTGGCCATCTTGATGAGGGATCTTTTTTAATTTGTCCAACTTGACCAAATGTTCCATTTGACAAAAATCCACTGGCCATCTTGGCAAAGAATATCAACTTTTTTGTTTGACATGACTAAATTTCCCATGTGATAAGTAGTCAAATGGATCATCACTAGTCAAATTGATCAACCAATAACTACAATGTCCATTCATATAGTGAACCTCTAGTTGAAATGAACTTTTCACTAGTTTAAAAGGAGAAATTAATCAATTTGGATAACTTTTTTAACCATGTTTTTTTACTAGTGTGCCTTGTCCATGTTGGGTATGATTGAAAGCACATGCTTGCCCAATTCTAGTAATAACATGATCTAAATTGAAGTCCCCAATATACCGTAAACCATCGCATATTTAAAACTCCATTCCTCAATTTGGTTGAAGTATTCTCTCCCCAACATTTCAAAGTGGTAATTTGACAATTTAGAAGAAGACAAGAAGAAGCAAATGGTGGGTGAAAAAAAAGTTTATTTTCATTTTTTTTCTTGATATTCTTTTCTTTCATTTTCAAATATTTAAACTATATTTTTATATTATGATCCACATCATCATCATCCCCTTCACCTTTTTTTCCCTCGCACTCTCACTAAAATCCTTCATGCAAATTTTTAAGGTTTATGGTTTAGGGCTAAGGTTTGCCTCAAAAACCTTCAACCTTAAAGACTTCTTTTTTTGCATTTATAAAATTGTAAACACTCAATAGAAGAAAGGATAAAATTCTAGTTAGAAGGGTACAAATTAATTGACCTTTAAAAGGTTTGTTACATTTAAGTAAAGAATGGTGCACTTCGTTTTTTTTTGGGTCTTTTATTCCAAACCTAATATTCGTTCAAATTCTTTTAGAAAATTGGTAAAATTTAAATGATTCCTTTCTTGATTTGACCCTATTATAAGTGAACTTGATATTGTCCCTTTTAATCATGATTATGCTAATAGATTCATAGTGTAAGGTAAGGACTTTAAGGTGAAGGCATCCCCTTCAAATAGAATGATGAGGTAATAATGAAGTCCAACCTCACATTAGGGAATTATGTTTTTGTCCTTCCTGACCTATACCCACACTAAAGCATGAGGCAAATGTTATTTATTGGAAAGTTAAACATGGGCAAATCATGGGGTGGTAGGAATGAATGACACCTTCTACCTACAAACAAACAACTTTTTACACCCTACCAAACTATTGGACATGGGTTCCCATGACTAGTCCATTATTTACTTGGATAAATATGTAAAGTAGATTAGGCTTCAAATTACATATATAATGCAAGATGAATGCACATACACTCAATATTAATTAGACCAATAGTTTCACACAAGTTAAATGGTTGCACATGCATCCATTAGTTTATATTGGTTGTTATTTTAACTGGATGTTGCCCCTTGATCTACCCTCTCTAATTTTTAGGATTTTAGTGTTCCATGTAAGACTCACAATCCACCTGTGTGGTCATAGTGCTTACAAAATGTATCCATTATGGTATGTGTCCATTAGAGTAATAACGAGACACATTTTAAAAATACTTTTGATTTTTATGAGTTATGTGTTAAGTCAAAATTAAGAAATGAAAATGAGTATTAAAAATAAAATAAAATGGTCGAATGTGTTGTGTGCTAATTATTATTATTTTTTTGTTAATGTGACTATAAGGGTTTATTTCTTGTTTTTTTGTGTGTTTAAAATTTATATGTTATTTTATTTGGCTTGGGTTTTTTTAGTTGAGTTTGTTGTATTGTAATCAAATATTTAAGAACACCATTATGATAGGAGATGTTTTCCTTGATGCCCAAAAAATGACAAGTGACAATTACTAAACATGGAAGTCCCATTGTAAGCTACTCCTAATGAAAGAATATTTTATGCATATACTTGCTTTCAATTTACTTTTAATCCATAGATGACATGGGGCTAGTTTATTTATTTTTTATGATAAAAATTGTTTCATCTATCAAGGCCTTCATAAGATTGTAAGTTGAAGAGTATGTGATTCAAAAACATGTCTTTACAAGGGCATCATTAGTGATCCAAAACTCCAGATTTGTGCAATTGCTTCACCTTTAATGGCACACCTTTGGCATTGTTGTCTTGGGCACTTAAAACCAACATAATGTTAAATCAATGGGGTTGCTTCATGTAGCAAAAGTTGTTCCCCTAATCTTAGGACCACATGATCTTTGTGACAACTATCAAATTGGCATGCAAGCTCGTCAACCAATTTCAAAGGAAGCTATTTACCCTCAAGTTAATGAATTCACCACCATTTGTGGCTTCCACCATCACATATTATCAAATGGGTGTAGTAAATAAGTTTTTTCATGTTACTAACATTCTCCCTAACATTGCATACTTTGTTGGTGTTGTGACCAAATTCATTATTATTCCTCGTAAAGCTCATTTGGAGGTAGTGATCTTCATTTTCCTCTACTTGAAAAGGTCTTTGGATTTTGCACTTCACTATTAACAAGGGGGAAATATTGTACTAGTCAATTTTATTGATATTGATTATTTTGACAATTTGGATCAACACAAATATGTTCTTGGTTATTTGTTTAACATAGGTAGTGGACCCACATCATGGAAAAACAAACTCCAAGATGGAGTGGCACAATGGAAAATTTTAAAACAAAATATCATGCCTTTGCAGAGCTACAAAAAAATCATTATGGTTGTGTCATTTGTTGGAAGAGATGGGCTTTCCACTTTTGAGATTGATGACAAAGTTGCATAAAGATGGCAAAGAATATTGTTTTGCATGCACGCACCCTACACATTAAAAAGGCCCATCATTTTGTCCATGACCAAATTAAGCAAGGGATGATCATTTTGGAGTATGTGAAGTCCAAGGACTAGATTTGTTGATGTGTTTACCAAAGTAATGAATAAGGTTTGGTTTCATGAGCTGAGATGTTAGTTACAATTTAAGACATGTGAAAAAGTTGAAATACATCAATTTTATGATAATAGTAATAGTTGCATAGTCTTGAAAACATCTTTGCAAAGTCTCCTAGGCTTTCATAGTCTTTGAGTAAGGTATTAGTGTAAGACAAAAGTGTGCCATTAAGTTGTAATTAAAAGCTTGTAAATAATCCCTAGCAAATTGAAGGGGAGTGTAGAACTTAAGTCTTCATGCACAATCCATTGCTTGTTTGGATAAATGTACATAAAGTAGATTAAACTTTAAGTTACATGATGCAAGATGATTGCACATACATTCATTCGGCCAATGTATATGTGCAAGCTAACATGCAATCATTAGTTTATGTTGGTAGTTACTTTAGTTGGACATTGCCCCTTGATCTACCCTTTATAGTATTTAATATTTTAGTGTTCCATGTAGGACCCACAATCCACCTGTGTGGTCATAGTGTTTACAAAATATGTCCATTACAAACATTATTATATTTATTTTAAAAACACCAATTTAAAAAGGGATGAGAAATACAAAAAGTAAAGGACCTTCACCTAGGTTGAATTGCTACAAATTAGATGCAAAAGACTATAAATTGAGTTTGTCACTCATGTATCAACACTTTGAAACAAATCAACGATGGGACATGGGTGCATTAGGGGGAAGTTGAAAGAGGATCAAACTCACTATTATGGCTACATTTAAAACAAAAGGTGGATGTAATGTGTTGGCATCTTTTGTAATGTAATGAAATTTTGATGATGAAGGAGGGTGACTATGACGAAAAATGACCCGACATTTTAGTCCTTTCATACTCCATGTTATGTTGACACAATCATGTAAAAAAAAATTGGTTATCAAATTCTCACCACTTTTTTTGGAGGTATTCTTAAAATATATAAGGTGCCTTCCAAATACACTATTGAATTGTAATTATTGAAATGGCTTTGTTGTTTTTAACGATTTTGGAATTAATTGCAAAAACATGTACCTATAAATGTGACATTGACACATTTGTGTTGTTGAGTAAATTGCCAAAAGTTTTTGTTATTTTTCATTTTTAACATGAGTAGGACATTATGAAGCTTGAATGCAATATGTATATAGGTCAATATTAATTTGGATCGTAAGCTTTTAATACATTGGTAAATAATTGATTGCCTTGGACATTAGTCCACATATGGTCATATGTTGAACCATTTTGTGTTATATGACTATTCTATCATTAAGGAAAATAATTTGTTTGTTTTGTCAAGATAAAATCTCTCAAACCCTTGTAAGCTCTCAATGAGTAGGGATGCACAAAATTGTTTTGTAATGTTTAGACTTACAATTTCAAATATATTGAA